>ENA-OQIN01000627-OQIN01000627.1-human-gut-metagenome-genome-assembly--contig:-NODE-627-length-23452-cov-13.740663_pt1 | contig 23452 bp, 30 predicted proteins | sample MGYA00242581_ERZ504746 | MGnify/ENA primary metagenome ERZ504746 (study PRJEB26092, sample SAMD00036436) | human gut metagenome | host: Homo sapiens | study: EMG produced TPA metagenomics assembly of...
ACTTTTTGGTGTATAATAGTTTTGCATCTCAGAGTCTTTCTAATTGTTGTTGTGGTGATTACAATTATATCTCTCTGAGATGTTTTTTGATACCCTTAGGTGGCTAACTTCATTTTAGAACTTTCCAAAATAAAAAAATTAAACAAAAAAGTAAAAAAAGTGTTGACAGTTACAAAAATCTAAGTTATAATGATTAAGGTTTTGTAATGAAACTGACCTAAGACAGCAGGGGAGCTGTGCTCGTAATATTCCTGCCGAGGCACAAAACGTAATGATGAAATAACGTATTTGTACTTTCGTGTCTAGGTTTAGGTGCGAATTTTTTTGTACCTAGCCCAAAAATAATAACGGAGGTAAAACTAATGAGTGAAGCAATTATTGCTAAAAAAGCTGAACAAGTTGATGCTGTTGCTGAAAAAATGAAAGCTGCTGCATCTATCGTTGTTGTTGATTCACGTGGTCTTACAGTTGAACAAGATACAGTTCTTCGTCGTAATCTTCGCGAAAACGGTGTTGAATTTAAAGTTATCAAAAATTCAATTTTGACTCGTGCAGCTGAAAAAGCAGGTCTTGACGGAATGAAAGATCTTTTCGTAGGACCATCTGCAGTAGCATTTTCTAACGAAGATGTTGTTGCACCAGCAAAAGTTCTTGGTGACTTTGCTAAAGATGCTGAAGCACTTGAAATCAAAGGTGGGGCAATCGAAGGCGCTGTATCTTCAAAAGAAGAAATCGCTGCTCTTGCATCATTGCCAAACCGCGAAGGACTTCTTTCTATGCTCCTTTCTGTACTTCAAGCGCCAGTTCGCAACGTTGCACTTGCTGTCAAAGCAGTTGCAGACAACAAAGAAGACGACGCTGCTTAATGCGCATGGTAGCCTAGAGCTACAAACAATTATCTAATAAAACATTAATATTTTTGGAGGAATCTACAATGGCATTGAACATTGAAAACATTATTGCTGAAATTAAAGAAGCTTCAATCCTTGAATTGAACGATCTTGTAAAAGCTATCGAAGAAGAATTTGGTGTAACTGCAGCTGCTCCTGTAGCTGTAGCTGCTGCTGGTGCTGCAGACGCTGGTGCTGCTAAAGACTCATTTGACGTTGAATTGACTTCAGCTGGTGACAAAAAAGTTGCTGTTATCAAAGCTGTACGTGAAGTTACAGGTCTTGGTCTTAAAGAAGCTAAAGCTCTTGTTGATGGTGCACCTGCTAACGTTAAAGAAGGCGTTGCTACTGCAGAAGCTGAAGAAATCAAAGCTAAACTTGAAGAAGCTGGAGCTTCAATCACTCTTAAATAATAGAGCAACTACTCAAGTAGCTTAATAAAACAGAAGCCACTGGTCAATTGACTGGTGGTTTTTTTGTTGACAATTGTGAAGTGGAAGACTAAAATTTGAGTAAGAGTACTTGCTAGGAGAAGTCAGATGAAGAGATTCTCGTTGTATGCTAGGTTGCTATATAGTGTTATATTTCTAGTAACTATCGCCTTTGTTCTACTCTCACCAGAAGAAGATGCACTTCATTTTAATAATGGTTTAATGGCTGGTAAAGAAAGTAGGGTTAATCTTTTTATTTATCCATTTCTTACTTTAATTCTTGGCGAAACGGGAATTCTTTGGTCAAAATGGTATCGTAAAAAGACTAATCTGAGAAGTTACCCCATACTTTTAGCAAGTGAAATTAAATTTATTCAAATCTTATCATTGATCGTGTTGATTTTTATTTTAGTCATCTTACATCAAGTGTTTTAATTTTACTAAAACGATAAGAGCTCTGAAATTATCAGGACTCTTGTTTTTCTACAGTTTTATCAGTTTCTTGATAGGTGTCAGGATTGAAAAATTCTGTTAGTTTTACAATCATTTTTTTGGCTTCGCCAGCGATAACTTCGGGTCCTTCAGATTTTTCTTTACTTAACCAATGACGCAAAACATTGTAGTATCCACCGATGATAATGTCCATGGCAAAATTGATTTTTGTCACATCACCGCTGTATGCAAACCAAGGGAGAGTAATGCTGTTATAGGCTTCTTTGGCACGTCGGTTGAATTGGTGGAAGAAAAGATCAAAATGTTGGTGCTTGATTAAGATTGATAAAACGTTTCGCTTATGGTACCAAAATTCTAATGAACCAGCCACCATCACTTCGAAACTTTCAGATCGAGCGAAGTTTTGGCGTTCTTTTAGATAATCATCGATTACCTTTTCAAAATAATAATTTAAGAGTTCTTGTTTATTAGTGAAGTGACGATAAAAGGTTCTTCTTGAAACTTGGGAGATTTCGAGAATATCTTTAATCTTGATTTCTTCATAGCTTTTATCTTTCATCAGACTGATGAGAGATAAAAATAGCCTGTCTTTTGTATCCTTTATTTGCTTAACTTTACCACATACCATGATAAAATCCTTTCTTTTTGAGCAGAATGGGGAATTGGATCTGAGTATTAGTTAAGGATATTATAGCACTCTCTTTGCGATGTCGGGGAAATGAAGTTTATCCTAAAACGTCTTCTGAAAATGTAAACGTATCAAATTCATGAGATTGCCCTTTCAATTATAATGATGTAAAGACTTATTGAAAAATCTTTGGTGATATAAACAGTGTCTTTAAATTGTGTTATGATATGACGGTCAAAGGGAGAGTAAGTTATGCAGCAAAGGAAGAAAATATTTCCAGTTATGTCAATGGTTTATTTGGTAATTTATTTAGTTGCCATTATTTATAACATTGAGCACCATCAGAAACTTTTTGTTTATCTGTGGTCAGCTTTGTTTTTGGGAAATTTAGCTTATATTATTTATAGTTTGGTTAAATCGTTTCATAAATTTAATGAGTGATGATAATTGAGTACGAAAAAAGCCTTAAATAAGGCTCTTTTTTTATGGATTGATGCTTGCCATTAGGCTATCAGCTGTTGTTTCTGGTAAAATTCGAATGCGATCTAGAGATAATAATCCATCGTTTTTATCAGCGACTCCTTCATTTGTTGTAATACCAAGCTTATAGTTGAGTTCACCAGCGAGTTGGAGAGTGGTATCAGAATAACGTCCTGCAGGATAGGCGATTGTCATGGTATCTTGTGATAAGTTGCTATCAAGGTAGCTTTTGGCATCGGACATTTCTGTTTTTTGAGTATTGTCATCACTAGCAGATAAGTCTGGATGGGTTGAAGTATGACTTTGGAAAGATATCCCTTGTTCTTTCATTTCAAGCATCTGGTCGAGACTTAAGTTAGCTGAATTTCCGACAGTACTTGTAATGACATTGTTAGTTGCTTTGGCACTGTATTTTTTCAAAATTGGAAAGGCATTATCGTAAAAATCCCATAAACTATCATCAAAAGTTAGCCAGATGATTTTTGTATTCCCGTTTGGAAGAACATTTTCTGTTAAAACTTTATATGCTTCCTCGGGAGTTAAGAAATAGTATCCTTCATCAGAAAGTCGCTTGATGTGACTTTCAAAGGTTGTCGGATCAACGATAAGGTTGGCATTTGATGCTTCTTCGGGAGCCATGATGTGAATCGCATGATACATTAAAATCGGAAGAGAAACATCAGAATCTTGCTGAACCCAGTTAACTTCGCTACTATTGTCACTAGCTTGAGTTGCTGAACTTTGCTCGGTAGAAGGAGCGGTTGACGTTTGTTGATCAGATTTTTTTGAGATTTGTTCTGTTTTTTCTGCCGATAAAATGAGATGACTTTCTTTTAAGGTAAAGAAAAGCATGGTACCAGCAATAATACAAGTTAGAAAGAGAATAATGTTGATAAGTATCATTGGTTTTTTACTTGTTTTCTCGTGTTTGTGTCGTTTTTTCATGAAAATCTCCCCTGAAGACAAAAATCTAATTTTATTGTACCACTTTTTTAGTACAAATGAAAGGATGTACCTTAAATTAAGAAAAGAGTTTTAGAGTTCGTTATTTTTCTGTAAATTCTGAATAATTTTATGGTATAATGTAGAAAAAAGTTTTTATTTTAGGAAGTGCTGGTTGAAAAAATCACTTTTCCGTTCGAAAATTACTTACTAAGGAGAAAAAATGTCAATAAAAATTGCTTTGCTCGGTTTTGGTACAGTTGCTAGTGGTGTTCCTTCCCTTTTGAAAGAAAATCATTCAAAAATTACGGAAGCAGCTCATGACACGATTGAAATCGCTAAGGTTCTTGTCAAAGACGATGATGAAAAAAAACGTTTGTTGGCTGCCAGAAATGATTATAATTTTGTTACAAACGTTGATGAGATTTTAAGTGATGATAGCATTGATATTGTTATTGAATTGATGGGACGTATCGAACCAGCTCGTACTTTCATCACAAAAGCTTTAGAAGCAGGTAAAAATGTTGTTTCAGCGAATAAAGATTTGATTGCTACTCATGGTAAAGAATTGATTGCTCTTGCTAAAGACAAAGGTGTTGCTTTTTACTATGAAGCAGCGGTAGCTGGTGGTATTCCAATCCTTCGTACACTTGCAAACTCACTCACTTCTGATAAAGTGACTCGTATTTTGGGTGTTCTTAACGGTACTTCAAACTTCATGATGACTAAGATGGTTGATGAAGGTTGGACTTATGATGATGCTCTAAAGACTGCTCAAGAACTTGGTTATGCTGAAAGTGACCCAACAAATGACGTTGAAGGTATCGATGCTGCTTATAAAGCTGTCATCTTGAGTCAATTTGGATTTGGTATGACAATTGATTTTGATGATGTTGCCCATAAAGGTATCACAACAATCACACCAGATGATGTGGCTGTGGCTCAAAAACTTGGTTATGTGATTAAACTTGTCGGTGATGTCCGTGAAGTTGAATCAGGTATTTCAGCAGAAGTGTCACCAACATTCTTGCCAAAAACTCACCCACTTGCTAGTGTAAATGACGTTATGAATGCTGTCTTTGTTGAATCTATTGGTATCGGTGAGTCAATGTATTATGGACCAGGTGCTGGTCAAAAACCAACAGCAACTTCTGTAACGGCTGATATTATCCGCATTTGCCGTCGTATTAAAGATGGTAATGTTGGTAAATCATTTAACGAATTTGCTCGTGAAACAAAAATAGCAAATCCTTCAGATGTAACAAGCCATTATTACTTTGCAATCAATACACCTGATAAAAAAGGTCAATTGCTTCGTTTAGCTGAAATCTTCAATTCTGAAAATATTTCATTTGAACAAGTGCTTCAACAAAAAGCAAACGGTACTCGTGCGCGTGTGGTTATCATTACTCACTCAATGAGTAAGACACAATTGGCTGCTGTTACTGAAAAATTGGAAGCTGTAGAAGATTTCAAAGTTTTAAATACCCTTAAAGTATTGGGTGAATAAGGAACGATAAGTTTAAAGGTGAAAGGAAGGCTCAATTTTGAGCGATTATAGTGATATGAAAATTACAGTACCAGCAACCTCTGCTAATGTTGGACCTGGATTTGATTCTGTCGGTGTTGCGGTTTCTAAGTATTTGACAATCGAGGTTTTAGAAGTCGCTGATAAATGGGAAGTTTTGCATGATTTGGGTGATGTTCCAAGTGATGAAACGAACCTTTTGATCACGACAGCTTTGCAAGTCAAATCAGATTTAAAACCACATCGTATTAAGATGATTTCAGATATTCCTTTGGCACGTGGTTTAGGGTCATCATCTTCAGTTATTGTGGCAGGTATTGAGTTAGCCAATCAATTGGCTGACTTGAACTTGTCAGATGATGAAAAGCTTACGCTAGCAACTAAAATCGAAGGTCACCCAGATAATGTAGCCCCTGCTATTTTTGGAAATCTTGTGGTGTCATCATACGTTGATGGAAAAGTAAATAGTGCTGTTGCGACTTTCCCAGAGGCATCATTTGTAGCTTTTATTCCAAATTATGAATTAAAGACAAGTGATAGTCGTAATGTGCTTCCTGTTCAATTTTCATACAAGGAAGCTGTAGCTGCCTCGTCTATTGCCAATATTGCTATCGCAGCTCTTTTGACAGGTGATTTGGAAAAAGCTGGAAAAGCGATTGAAGCAGATCTTTTCCATGAACGTTTCCGTCAAAAGCTAGTAAAAGAATTTGTTCAGATTAAAGAAAAAGCGCATCAAGCGGGTGCTTATGCGACTTACCTTTCTGGTGCTGGACCAACAGTTATGGTTTTAGCTCCAAAAGAGCAAGAAAGTAAGGTTTTAGAGGCTGTTCACTCACTCGGCTTGGACGGTGAAGTGGTTGCTTTACACGTAGATACTAAAGGAGTTTTTGTTGAAAAAGACTAATTTAGGTTTTCTGCTCGGATTAGTAACTTATATTTTGTGGGGCTTTTTGTCCCTTTATTGGAAATTACTTTCAGGTGTTAGTTCATATAACACCTTTTCTTATCGTATCATTTTCACAGTTGTTACCATGTTACTTTATATGCTGATATCTCGGAATCATAGGCGTTATCTGAGTGAGATTGGTAGTTTGATAGCTGATAGGAAGAAATTATTCATGATGGTTCTAGCAAGCCTTTTGATTGCTATTAATTGGCTGACTTACATCTATGCAGTGGCGCATGGTCAAGCAACTCAGGCGAGTTTTGGTTATTATATTATGCCGCTTGTTTCCATTTTACTTGCTGTGATTTTTTTGCACGAAAGTTTAAGTTCTTGGATGCTTTTAGCAATTGCTATTGCAGGATTCGGGGTTGGAATGCTTGCTTTTGACACAGGTCAAGTGCCACTAGTTTCGATTGTTTTAGCCTTATCTTTTGGCTTATATGGCTTGGTTAAGAAAAATGTTCGACTATCCAGTGATGTTGCTATGCTAGTTGAAAGTAGTCTAGTTATGCCTTTTGTCATCATTTATTTGATTGCTTTTAGTAAGGAAAGCATGCTTGATTATACTTTGCTGGAGAATGTTTTGTTGGTAATTTCTGGTGTGGTGACGGCAATTCCTTTGCTTTTATTTGCAGAGGCAGTTAAGCGAGCACCTTTAAATATTATTGGGTTTATCCAATACATTAACCCGACGATTCAGTTGATTATTGCGGTTCTTATTTTTAAAGAAACAATAGCTGTAGGACAATTAAAAGGATTTATCTTTATCTGGATTGCCATTGCTGTCTTTATTTTAGGACAAATTATTGTAATGCGTAAAAATAAGTAGTTTGGAGCTGACATGCACAAAAAACTGTTGTTGATTTTAAGGAATTAGGGCAACGTTTGATTTTTGAAAATCCCTTGACTGAACTTTCTGCTAAGTCGGTAAGGGAAGTTAAAGACACTTTGCAAGAGGTAGAGAATTACCAAAAGCAAGGATATTATGTCATTGGTTACGTGAGTTATGAAGCCGCTAAAGCCTTTGATGAGAAATTTTCGGTCAAATCTTCCCCTCTTTCTGGTGAGTATTTGGCTTATTTTACGGTTCATCAAGAAGTTAAAAAAGAGCCTTTCCCGTGTCAATCTCAAAAAAATATTCAATTGCCAAAATCATGGTAATCAAGAACGAGTAAAGGCGATTATGAGAGAGCTATTGCTAGGATTAAAGAAGAAATTAGGCAAGGAAATACCTACCAAGTTAACTACACTTTGCAGTTATCTAGTCTGCTTGAGGAAGATGCTTTTACTTTATATAATCACTTAGTCATTGCCCAAGAAGCAGCCTACAACTGCTATATCCAGCACGATGATTTTGCTATTTTGTCTGTTAGTCCAGAGCTGTTTTTTAAGAAAAAAGGAAATCGTTTGATAACGCGTCCGATGAAGGGAACGATTACTCGCGGTTACAGCACTAAAGAAGATTTGGGAAATAAAATCTGGCTGGCAAATGATAGTAAAAATCGTGCTGAAAACATGATGATTGTTGATTTGCTACGTAAGGATATGGGACGCATTTCAGAAATCTGTAGCGTTAAGGTAACAAAATTTTGTGAGGTTGAACAATACTCAACGGTTTGGCAAATGACCTCAACCATTGAAAGTCAGTTGCAATCAGATAAAAGTCTTTTAGATATTTTTCTGCCCTTTTTCACTGTGGGCCAATTATCGGAGCTCCAAAGATTGCGACAATGGCGATTATCAATCAGTTAGAAAAGCAACCTCGAGGCGTTTATTGTGGGACGATTGGGATTTGTCTGCTGAATGGAGATGCTATCTTTAATATCGGTATCTGTATCATTCAAAAACCAGGTAATCAGGCTATTTATGGGGCTGGTGGCGGCATTACTTGGGGGAGTGCTTGTGATGATGAGTATAAAGAGGCTTGTGATAAGGCTGCGGTTTTATATCGCAATCAACCTGACTTTGACATAATGACAATCGCTAGGGTATCTCATAAGCAAGTGGTGGATTTAGATGAACACATCAAGCGTTTAAAAGAGTCGGTAAGGTATTTTGCTTACCCGTTCTCAAAATAAAATTTTTTAGCAAAGCTGTCTAAGCAGCTTGAGGAATTAGATGATGCTGACTATCGTTTGCGAATTTTAGTGAAGCAAACTGGTGCTATTCAGTTCCAGCTAGCATAACTTAGAGACCTGCCAGAAAATTATCTGAAAGCTGAGCTGGTTCATCACAGTGAGTCAATTGACAGTCCGTTTACTTATTTTAAGACGACCTATCGTCTGCATTTACAAAGTTTATCTGGTGAGTCTATCTTTATTTCTAATAAGGGTTATCTGCAGGAAACGACTATTAGTAATCTCACTTTAGAAATTGATGGGAAATGGTATACGCCCTCGGTTGATGTGGGTATTTTAGATGGCATTTGCAGGCAAAAATTAATCAAGGAAGGTCGCGTGTTTGAAGCATATTTGACAAAAGATGATTTAAAGAAAGCTAATCACATTTATGCTTGTAATAGTGTTCGTGGCGTTTATGAAATCACTTTGAATAAATAGCAAAGCTTCTTTTAGAAATCGTTTCTATCGACTTTCCTTGTGCTATAATAGAAGTGTTATTGTAATTTTATAAGAGAAAGGTATATGCGCTAAAAGCTTATCATTGAAAAATTTTGAGGTAAATGTCTCAATCTTATTTTTAATGTCAGCAACTTTTGGTCATAGTAGGACATTCATCAAATGAATTATCAAGAAGCTTTAGATTGGATTCGTGGCAAGTTAAAATTTGGAATCAAGCCTGGATTAGAGCGAATGGCTTGGATGCTTGAAGAACTTGATAATCCTCAGGAAAAGCTTGCCGCTGTCCACGTTGTTGGGACAAATGGTAAAGGATCAGTTACCAGCTATTTACAACACATTTTCTCACTAGCTGGTTATGAAGTTGGGATATTTACGTCACCATATATTGTTGATTTTCGCGAACGTATTAGCTTAAATGGGCAAATGATTTCTGAGGCTGATTTTCTTAAATTGGTGGAGCGCGTTCGCCCTGTTGTGGAGCGTTTATCTGTTGAAACTGACTTAGAACCAGCTACAGAATTTGAAGTTATTACTATTTTAATGTTTGAATATTTTGGGCACATGCACCCAGTTGACATCGCGATTATCGAGGCTGGAATGGGTGGCCTTTACGACTCAACCAATGTTTTCAAAGCCTTAGCGGTTCTTTGCCCATCAATTGGCTTAGATCATCAGAATATTCTTGGGCAGACTTATGCGGAAATAGCTGCGCAAAAAGCAGGGGTTTTAAAAGAAGGAGTTCCATTTATCTTTGCGACTGAGCGTGATGATGTTCGTCAAGTTTTCACTGAGAAGGCAAAAACATGTCATAGCAGCCTTTATGAGTTTGGTAAGGATTTTTCTGCTTCAGAAAATGAAAACGGTTTTGATTATCGTGGTAAAGAAATACTCAATCAAGTTAACTTAGCCATGCCTGGAAAACACCAGATTAGTAATGCAAGTCTAGCGATTACGGCGGCTCTTCAGTTGCGTGAACGTTATCCAAAAGTGACTACGGAAATCATCAAGACTGGTCTAGCTAATACACATTGGGTAGGTCGTACAGAATTAGTCTATCCAAATGTTATGATTGACGGGGCGCATAACAACGAAAGTGTTCAAGCACTGGTTAGTGTTATGCAAAAGTACAAAGATAAGCATTTGCATATTTTATTTGCGGCCATTGACACCAAGCCAATTGATTCAATGCTTGAGTTACTTAGTCAGCTAGCTGATGTGGATGTGACAACTTTTGTTTATCACAATGCACTGCCTTTGGAAAAATACCCAAGCCAATACTATAAAGTAGCCAATTGGCAAGATTGGGTTAAGCAGATTGATTTAGATAGTCAGGATGATTTTTATCTTATTACTGGCTCACTTTACTTCATTTCACAAGTGCGTCCTGTACTTTTGTCAAGACAGCAAAATTAAGCTATAATAGAAAAAATAAAAAGATTGGAAAATAAAATGGCAAATCAAGAAAAACTCGAAGCAGCAGTTTACCAACTCTTAGAAGCTCTAGGAGAAGATCCAAAACGTGAGGGCTTACTAGATACGCCTAAACGTGTTGCAAAAATGTATCAAGAGATGTTTTCAGGATTGAATGAAGATCCTAAAGATCAATTTACAGCTGTGTTTACCGAAAATCATGATGAGGCTGTTCTCGTCAAAGATATTTCGTTTTACTCAATGTGTGAGCACCACTTGGTTCCTTTTTATGGAAAAGCTCATGTTGCTTATTTGCCAAGTGCTGGTCGCGTAACAGGTCTTAGTAAATTAGCCCGTGCTGTTGAGGTAGCAAGTAAACGTCCACAGTTGCAAGAACGTTTGACTGACCAAGTGGCTACAGCATTGGAAGAAGCTCTTCATCCAAAAGGCATTTTTGTCATGATTGAAGCAGAGCACATGTGCATGACTATGCGTGGTATTAAAAAACCAGGAAGCAAAACGGTGACAACTGTCGCTAAAGGGATTTTTAAAGAAGACCATGAAGAACGTAAGGAAATCCTATCTTTGATTTTAGGAAAATAATTTCTTAAGGTATTGAATTGCTAAGGAGATCATAATGAAAATCGGTAAACATGACATTGATGGTAAAGCTTGTATCATGGGAGTTTTAAATGTTACCCCTGACTCTTTCTCTGATGGTGGTTCCTACACATCAGTTGAGAAAGCGCTTGAGCAAGCAGATAAAATGATTACTGAAGGGGCAAAAATTATCGATGTTGGTGGTGAATCAACTCGACCAGGTTATACTTTTGTTGAGGCAGCAGATGAAATCAATCGTGTCGTACCAGTCATCAAAGCTCTCAAAGAAAAATTTGATGTCTTGGTCAGCATCGATACCTATAAAACAGAAACTGCGCGTGCTGCCTTAGAAGCAGGTGCAGATATCTTGAATGATGTTTGGGCAGGACTTTACGATGGGGAAATGCTTGCGCTTGCTGCTGAAAAAAACGTGCCAATTATTTTGATGCACAATCAAAAAGAAGAAAAGTATGACAATATTACTAAGGAAGTTTGTGAGTTTTTAGTAGAACGTGCTAAAGCAGCTTTGGATGCAGGGGTTGCTAAAGAAAATATCTGGATTGATCCAGGATTTGGTTTTGCTAAAAATGAAGCACAAAACATTGAACTTTTGCAAGGCTTGGATGCTGTTTGTCAGCTTGGATACCCAGTTCTTTTTGGTATTTCCCGTAAACGCACAGTAGATTATCTACTAGGTGGCGGGACAGCAGCTCTTGAGCGTGATATGGGAACAGCGGCATTGTCAGCTTGGGCAATTACTAAAGGTTGTCAAATCGTCCGCGTGCATAATGTTGATCTCAATCGCGATATTGTTAAAGTGATTAGCCAACTCGTTTGAAAGGAGTAAGAGGAGAAGAAAGAGTTTGAGAAAAGTATCTCAGACTTTCTTCTTTGTTACCAATAATATGGATAAAATTCATTTAAAAGGATGCCGTTTTTATGGTTACCATGGTGCTTTTGCAGAAGAGCAAACATTAGGGCAAATTTTTGTTGTGGATTGCACCTTGTCGGTTGATTTGACAAAAGCCTCATACTCAGACCGTTTAGAAGATACTGTTCATTATGGTTTAGTTTTTGAAGCTATCAAAAAACAAGTTGAAGAAAATAAATACATTTTGATTGAACGTCTGGCTGGGGCAATTTGCCAGGACATTTTTGAGCAGTTTCTGCCAGTTCAAGCAATTACTTTAAAAATTTCCAAGGAAAATCCACCTATTAATGGGCATTATGATTCTGTTGGTATTGAGCTAGAACGGGAGAGAGTATGATTAGCGTTTATTTAAGTTTAGGCAGTAATATTGGTGATAAAAAAGCCTATCTTGAAGCGGCTCTTGAACGTCTAAATCAACTGCCACAAACATCGCTTGCTGCTGTTTCCTCATTTTATGAAACAGCAGCTTGGGGTAAGACGGACCAAGATAATTTTTTGAACATTTGTTGTCAATTAAAAACAGAATTAGCTGCTCAGCAATTATTGATAGAGTGTCAACAAATCGAGAAGAATTTGCACCGTGTTCGCTATGAACATTGGGGACCTCGTACAATTGATATTGATATTCTTTTGTATGGCAGCGAGCATATCGCAACAGAAAGCCTTAAGGTGCCGCATCCCTACATGACAGAGCGTGCTTTTGTCCTTGTACCGCTTTTTGAGATTGCTCCGTCACTTGAAATTTGTGGTCATTCTATTACATCTTATTTAAAAACATTAAATCTTGAAGAAGTGCGAAAACTTCAGTCGTAAATATCGTCAAAAGCTGATTTTTTTGTTATAATTAAGGTCGGTTTTATGCCGATTTTTTAGTAGCTTAGTTGCTAATAAAATCATTTGATCATAAATGAGCTAATAGTATTGGTAAGGGTATTAGTTGATTTTAATCAAACGATGACTACAATTTTGATTAATAGTTTTAGAGTTGGAAGAAAATGTTAGAATTTTTATATGATGAATTAAAAGGGATTGATATTCGAGTTAACGAACCCTTAAAAAAATATACTTACACGAAAGTGGGAGGTCCAGCGGACTATCTCGCTTTTCCACGTAATCGATATGAATTGATTCGTATTGTTGAATTTGCTAATAAAAATAATATTCCATGGATGGTGCTTGGAAATGCTAGTAACATCATTGTTCGTGATGGCGGTATCCGTGGTTTTGTTATCATGTTTGACAAATTAAATACAGTCACAGTTAACGGCTATGTGATTGAAGCAGAAGCTGGTGCTAACTTGGTGGAGACAACCCGTATTGCTAAATATCACAGTTTAACAGGTTTTGAATTTGCTTGTGGTATCCCAGGTAGCATTGGTGGTGCAGTCTTCATGAATGCAGGTGCTTATGGCGGAGAAATTTCACATGTCTTGGTATCAGCTCAAGTTCTTACCAAAGAAGGTAAAGTTAAGACAATTGAAGCTCGTGATATGAAGTTTGGTTACCGTCATTCAGCGGTTCAAGATAGCGGTGATATTGTTATTTCAGCAAAATTTGCCCTTAAACCAGGCGACTATGTCTTGATTGAGCAAGAAATGGCACGTTTAACTCACTTACGTGAATTAAAACAACCTCTTGAATACCCATCATGTGGGTCTGTCTTCAAACGTCCAGTCGGACACTTTGCTGGGCAATTAATCACAGAAGCAAACCTTAAAGGACACCGTATTGGTGGCGTTGAAGTTAGTAAAAAACACGCAGGCTTTATGGTAAATGTCGCTGATAGTACAGCTCAAGATTATGAAGATCTGATTGCTTACGTTATTGACACAGTTGAGAAAAATTCAGGCGTTCGTTTAGAGCGGGAAGTTCGCATTATCGGCGAGAAAAAAGATTAAAGAAGCTCCATGGAGGTTTTATGAGAATTGACTAATCCAATTATTGCATTTAAAAACGTATCAAAAGTATTTGAAGATAACGGTACAGTTGTTTTAAAGGATATTAACTTTGAGTTAGAAGAAGGAAAATTTTATACCCTTCTTGGTGCTTCAGGTTCCGGAAAATCAACCATTTTAAATATCATTGCTGGTCTGTTACAACCAACTACAGGTGATGTTTTCCTTGATGGAGAGCGTATCAATGATATTCCAATCAATAAACGTGATGTTCATACCGTTTTTCAAAATTATGCCCTTTTCCCCCACATGAATGTCTTTGAAAATGTCGCTTTTCCTCTAAAATTAAAAAAAGTCGACAAAAAAGAAATTGAACGACGAGTGGAAGAAGCTCTTAAAATGGTACGTTTGGCTGGTTTTGAGAATCGCCAGATTCAAAAGTTATCTGGTGGTCAGCGTCAGCGTGTCGCGATTGCGCGTGCTATCATCAATGAACCTCGTGTGGTTTTGCTTGATGAACCTTTATCAGCCTTGGATTTGAAGTTGCGTACAGAGATGCAATACGAACTTCGTGAATTGCAACAACGTCTTGGTATTACTTTTGTTTTCGTCACTCACGACCAAGAAGAAGCTTTGGCAATGTCAGACTGGATTTTCGTTATGAATGATGGTGAAATCGTCCAATCAGGTACACCAGTAGATATTTATGACGAGCCAATTAACAATTTTGTGGCAACCTTCATCGGTGAGTCTAATATCATTCCTGGTAAGATGATTGAAGACTATTTGGTTGAGTTTAATGGCAAACGTTTTGAAGCGGTTGATGGTGGTATGCGTCCAAATGAAGCGGTTGAAGTGGTTATTCGTCCAGAAGATCTACAAATCACAATGCCTGAAGAAGGTAAATTACGTGTGAAAGTTGATACCCAACTTTTCCGTGGGGTACACTATGAAATCATTGCTCATGATGAGCTTGGCAACGAATGGTTGATTCACTCAACACGTAAAGCCATCGAAGGGGAAGTCATTGGACTTGATTTTACACCTGAAGATATTCATATCATGCGCTTGAATGAAACAGAAGAAGAATTCGATGCGCGTATTGAAGAATATGTTGAAATGGAAGAGCATGAAGAAGGTTTAATTCATGCCATCGAGGAGGAGCGCAATGAAGAAAAATAATTTCTTCTCGATTCCATATATTTTATGGTTGTTACTGTTTGTCATTGCTCCCGTCATTTTGATTTTATGGCAGTCTTTCTTTGATATCCAAGGGAATTTTACCTTGGATAATTACAAGACGTTCTTTAGTTCTTGGACTTATCTTCGAATGAGTTTTAACTCAGTTTTGTATGCTGCCATCATTACCCTAGTTACTTTGTTGATTTCTTACCCGACAGCTTATTTTTTGACACAGCTTAAGCACAAGCAGTTGTGGTTGATGCTTGTGGTTTTACCAACTTGGATCAATCTATTATTAAAAGCTTACGCTTTTATGGGGATTTTTGGTCAACACGGTGGCGTTAACGCCTTCTTATCATTTGTCGGTATTGGTCCAAAACAAATTTTATTTACAGATTTTTCATTTATTTTTGTTGCTTCTTATATTGAAATTCCATTTATGATTTTACCGATTTTCAATGCTCTTGATGATATTGATACCAATCTCATCAATGCGAGTCACGATTTAGGCGGAAATGGCTTCCAAACCTTTACAAAGGTTGTCTTTCCTTTATCACTAAATGGTGTGAGAAGTGGGGTACAATCAGTCTTTATCCCAAGCCTTAGCTTGTTTATGTTGACTCGTTTGATTGGTGGTAACCGTGTAATTACACTGGGGACAGCAATTGAGCAGCACTTCTTGACAACACAAAACTGGGGAATGGGTTCAACCATCGGTGTGATTTTAATCATGGCAATGCTTGTGATTATGTGGATGACTAAGGAGAGACGAAAATGAAAAAATTTGCGAATTTATATCTAGCTTTAGTCTTTGTTATTCTCTATATTCCAATCGCTTATCTGATTTTCTATTCATTTAATCAAGGCGGTGATATGAATGGCTTCACTGGATTTACCCTAGAACACTATTCAGAAATGTTTGCGGATAGTCGCTTGATGCTTATTCTAATTCAGACATTCTTCTTAGCCTTTTTAAGTTCAATTTTGGCGACAGTGATTGGGACTTTTGGAGCTATTTTCATCTATCAAACTCGTCGTAAGCACCAACAATCTATTTTATCGATGAATAATATTTTGATGGTGGCACCTGATGTTATGATTGGTGCAAGCTTTTTGATTCTTTTTACGCGCTTGGCAGATATTTTCCATTTTAATCTTGGATTTATGACAGTTTTGCTTAGTCATATTGCCTTTTCAATTCCAATTGTGGTGCTTATGGTCTTGCCACGACTTAAGGAAATGAATGATGATATGATTAATGCAGCTTATGATTTGGGTGCAACGCCATGGCAAATGTTAAAAGAAGTCATGCTGCCATATTTAACACCTGGCATCATTTCAGGCTTCTTTATGGCGTTCACTTATTCCCTTGATGACTTTGCGGTAACTTTCTTTGTTACAGGAAATGGTTTTTCAACTCTTTCTGTTGAAATTTACTCACGTGCAAGACGTGGAATCTCACTTGAGATTAACGCTCTTTCAACCATTGTCTTCATCTTCAGTATCTTGCTGGTAATTGGTTATTACTTTATTTCACAAGATAAGAAGGGAGAAAAAAATGCGTAAATTATACACATTTTTCCTAGGGCTTGTTGTGGTAACCTTGATTCTATTTGGTGTTTCAGTTTATATGCAAAAAATATCAAGTTCATCAAGTCAATCTGATAAATTAGTCATTTACAACTGGGGTGATTATATTGACCCAGAATTAATTACAAAATTCACTAAAGAAACAGGTATCGAGGTTCAGTACGAAACCTTTGATTCTAATGAGTCTATGTATACCAAGATTAAGCAAGGTGGAACAACTTACGACATCACCGTGCCGTCAGATTACATGATTGATAAGATGAGAAAAGAACATTTGCTCATCAAATTAGATAAATCTCAAATCAAAGGCTTAGATAACATCGGTTCAAAATTCATGGGCATGAGTTTTGACAAGCATAATGATTATTCAGTCCCATATTTCTGGGGAACACTTGGTATCGTCTATAATGATACTATGGTTGATAAAGCGCCAGAACATTGGTCAGACTTATGGAAACAAGAATACAAGAATGACATCATGCTGGTTGATGGTGCTCGTGAAGCAATGGGAATCGGTCTTGGAACTCTTGGCTACAGCCTAAATAGCAAATCGATGACTGAGCTAAATGCCGCTTCAAAGAAACTTGATGACCTAACACCAAATATCAAAGCCATTGTCGGTGACGAGATGAAAGGTTACATGATTAATGATGATGCTGCGATTGGAGTCACATTCTCAGGTGAAGCTAGTGAGATGCTTAATTCAAATGAACACCTTCACTACGTGGTGCCTAGCGAAGGGTCTAACCTTTGGTTTGACAACTTAGTGATTCCAAAAACAGCTAAGCACATTAAAGAAGCTTACGCTTTTATCAACTTCATGTTGCAGCCTGAAAACGCTGCGCAAAATGCAGAATACATCGGTTATGCCACACCAAATACAGAAGCTAAGAAACTTTTGCCAAATGACATTAAAGAAAATAAAGCTTTCTATCCATCTGAAGAAACCTTTAACCATTTGGAAGTTTATGATAACCTTGGCCAAAAATGGCTTGGTATTTATAACGATTTATACTTACAATTTAAAATGTATCACAAATGATATCAAAAGAGTTTGGAAGAATTTCCGAACTCTTTTTAAATATGCTCGAAATCAGCTTTAAGATTTGATAGAATAGTAGTGGGTTATTTTTTGAAAAATAGTTGAAACTAATATGATATTTTCAATTTGATTAGATCGGAGTTTTAAATGGAAAGTTATCGTAGAGAGTACGAATTTTCGTTATCCTCAATCCTTAGCTTTGTGTGGCGTGGTGTTATTGTAGGATGTGTTTCCGGAAGCATGGTCAGTCTTTTTCGACTCTTGATTGCTAAGATTTTCGCGCAAGTGGTCCAGTATTATCAACTCTCGCATGAAAATCCAGCTTTACTAGGTTTGATTTTACTAGTGAGTGTGATTGTTGTCATTGCTATTGGATTTTTGGTTAAATCTGATCCAGATATTAAAGGCTCTGGGATTCCTCACGTCGAAGGAGAGTTGAAAGGCTTACTTCATCCTGATTGGTGGTCTGTTCTTTGGAAAAAATTCATTGGCGGTGTCCTAGCCATTTCAATGGGATTCATGCTAGGGCGTGAAGGCCCAAGTATTCAACTTGGGGCAATGGCCGGAAAAGGTGTAGCGAAATCATTGAAAGCACAGCGCATGGAACAACGTGTCTTGATTGCTAGTGGTGCAGCAGCAGGTTTGTCAGCTGCCTTTAATGCTCCAATTGCAGGTCTTCTTTTTGTTGTTGAAGAAATTTATCATCATTTTTCGCGTTTGGTTTGGATTTCAGCGCTGGTTGCGAGCTTGGTTGCCAATTTTATTTCGTTAAATATCTTTGGTTTGACTCCTGTGCTTGCCATGCCAAGTGATCTTGTTATTTTGCCTTTACATCATTATTGGATGCTTTTGCCTTTAGGAGCATTTTTAGGCATAATGGGTTATCTTTACGAAAAAGTAACCTTGAATGCGAATCTATTTTATGACTTCTTAGGCAAAATTTGTCACGTTCCCAATTATTTTTATGGTATTTTTGTGGCTATCTTGATTCTGCCAATTGGTTATTTCTACCCTCAATTATTAGGTGGCGGAAATGGCTTGATCACATCATTGTCAACTAGTCATTTGACTTTTGCAGTGGTTTGCTTGTACTTTCTTATCCGCTTTGTTTGGAGTACGTTTAGTTATGCCAGTGGTTTACCGGGTGGGATTTTCCTTCCGATTTTGACTTTGGGGTCGTTATTAGGTTTTGGTTTTGGTCTAGGCATGCACCAAATTGGCTTTATCAGTACATCTGTCCTTGTTAATTTTCTCGTTCTTGGTATGGCTGGTTATTTTGGGGCTATTTCAAAAGCTCCGCTGACTGCCATTATTTTGGTAACAGAAATGGTAGGAGATTTCCGACAACTGATGACTATTGCAGTCGTTACTTTGGTAGCTTACATTGTAATGGATCTTCTAAAAGGTGAGCCAATCTATGAGGCGATGTTGGCAAATTTATCCATTACAAAAGACCGCGAAGTTATTGAACCAACGCTTATTGAGTTAACCGTGTCAGATAAAATCGCTGGCAAACGTGTTCGTGATTTGACTCTTCCTAAAAACGTTTTGATTACAACTCAGATTCATCGCAAGAAATCAGAAGTGGTTTGCGGAAGCACTGTTTTAAATGCTGGTGATACAATTTTCTTGGTGGTTAATGAACCAGAAATTGGAAAAATTCGCAAATTATTGATGTAAATATGTTAATAAAATATTTTTGTATCCCTTTTCATTTTAAGGGGATTTTTGGTAAAATTGATACAGTAAGAGGATTGTTACTGGTTAAGCAGGCAAAACCTAGTGTGCATAGGAAGCATTTGTGCGTAAAAACACAGTGCCTTTTGTGTACGCTAGTTTTGCCTTTTCTTTCTGAATTTTTTTGAGGGAGTAGTAGATAATGAGGATAGATAAAGTCTATAATAACAATCTTGTTTTGGCTAAGGGGGAGGGAGAAGAGATCATCGTCGTGGGGAGAGGACTTGGTTTTCAAAAGAAGTCAGGTGACGAGATTGATACTTCTTTAGTTGAAAAAACATTCGTTATGCAAAATAGCTCTACTACACATGAGTTGATGCGTGTTTATATCGACTTGTCACCAGTAGAGATAGAGGTTGTTCTTGATATTATCAAACATAGTCAAGAAGTAATAGAAACTAATTTTGACACAGCATTTTACATTACTCTTGCAGATCATTTGCATTACACACTTCAGCGAAGTCGTGAGAACACCATTGTGCAAAATCCTTTGTCTTGGGAGATTCGTAAATTTTTTTCAAAGAAGTATCAGCTTGGTCGTGATTCCCTTAAGATTGTCTTTGAAAAGCTAGGTGTTATTCTGCCTGATGATGAAGTTTCACCAATTGCACTGCATTTTATTAATGCTCAGAAAGACTCTGGTCTGGTTAAGCAAAGCTATCAAATTTCAAAGATTGTGACAGATATTTTAGGGATTGTTCGTTTGTCTTACAGAAACGTTTTCTGATGAAGATTCTGTCAGCTATAATCGTTTTGTGACTCATATTCAGTATTTTGCGCAACGTGTCGTCAATGGAGTGGTGTAAGGTAAAAATGACTGTTTTTTGTATGAACAAGTGAAGCTGAATTACCCAAAAGCTTTTTCTTGCTCTGAAAAAATCAAGAATTATATCGAAAGCTCACACAATTTTCCAATGAGTCGAGATGAACAAGTCTATATCACCATTCACATTCAACGACTGGAAACAAGTAGTAATTAATCATTAAGAATCTTCTCGACTAAGGTCGGGAGGATTTTTTTAATAAAAATCTTGTGTGAAATTTTTTTGAAAACTTGTGAAAGGTGTTATAATTTCAAGTTTTGAAAGGTGGTCAGCTTTCAGAGATAAATGAAAATGTCAAAAATTGTAAAAAATATCATAAAAGCGCTTTCAAAAAATGTATGCGCACGCTATACCAAGAATTGTTAAAAGGATTGTTACTGATAAGTAGGTAAAACCTAAATAAATACAAGATAGTTTTGGCGTTACCGCAGATATTGGCGTAGAAAATTGTTTAGTATTTATTTAGATTTTTTCTGTTGTTAGGAAAGAACATTAAGAAAGGAGCCAACTTATGGCTAAAGATTATACTGAATTGGCACAAGATATTGTTGCTCACGTTGGTGGAAAAGACAATATCCTCAAATTAGTTCACTGTGTGACTCGCTTACGTTTCACCTTGAAGGATGAAAGTAAAGCAGATGACGATTATCTCAAACAACGAGATGGTATTGTGACAGTAGTCAAAGCAGGTGGACAATACCAAGTGGTTATTGGAAACCATGTTCCAGATGTCTATGACACTGTTTTAAAAGTTGCCGTTATCCAAGGTGAAGGTGGTATTGATGTTAACGAAGGAGATGTTCCTCAAGGAAATCTCTTCGACTAATTCATTGCTTAGGTTTCTGGACTTTTCCAACCAATGCTAGGAGCTCTTTCTGCTGCTGGTATGATTAAAGGTTTGGTAGCCATTTTAGCAGCAGTAGGAGTGAAGGAAACAAGTGGTCTTTATGTTATTTTAAATGCCGCTGGTGTTAGCTTCTTCCAATTCTTGCCGGTTATCTTGGCATTAATAGCAGCAAAACGTTTCAAAATGGAACAATTCAATACTTTAGCACTAAGCTTTGCTTTGATTTATCCAAATATTGCAGCAAGTTTCGCAAATGGAAATGTTGATTTCTTAGGACTTCCAGTTATCTTCCCATCATTAAGTTACCTTCAAACAGTTCTTCCAATTATCTTAACAGTTTGAGTTGGTTCAAAAATTGAAAAATTCTTCAAGAAAATCATTCCTGATGTGGTTAAAGTCTTCGTTGTACCATTCTTTGTTATCTTAATCACTGTTCCACTTGCTTATTTGGCAATTGGTCCTGTTATGAACTGGGCATCTAACCCTATCGGTGTTATCTTCACTAATATTTATGGCTTTAGTCCAATTGTCTTTAGTATTTTACTTGGTGCTTTGTGGCAACTCCTTGTTATGCTTGGTCTTCATTGGGGTCTTGTTCCAATTGCAATTTTGGACTTCTCTACAAAAGGTTGGAGTACATTACTTGTCGCATCAACAGCTATCTGTTTTGCTGAAGCAGATGCCCTTCTCAACATTTTCCTTCGCACAAAAGAAGATAAAGTTAAACAATTGACTATTCTAGCTTTTATCTCAGCTCTCTTTTGGGTTACTGAACCAGTTATTTATGGTATTACACTTCCAATGTGCACACCATTTATCATGACATGTGTGGCTGGAGCTATTCAAGGAGCATTCTTAGGTTTCTCTAACACAACTGCTTACACAATGGGTGGTATGGGACACTTTGCTATCCCATCATACTTCACTCCAAAACATGTTCCTGCAGGAGCAAACACAGATGTAGACAATGTTTGGTATTTCCTTATTGCCATTTTGATGTCATTTGTTCTTGAATTTGTATTGACACAATTGACTAAAATTCCTTATCTTTACGGTGGACCTGATGTTAAATCTGTAAGTGGTGACAAAGCGGCAGAACCAGTTGCTGAACTTAAAGAATTAAAACAAGAAATTATTGCAAGCCCAATGATTGGTCAAGTTGTTAAACTTGAAAATGTTCCAGACGAAGTATTTGCGTCTGCTGCTATGGGGAAAGGGATTGCTATTGATCCTGTTGACGGTACTGTAGTTGCTCCAGTAGCTGGTGAAATTACTCTTGTCTTCCAACTGGATATGCTATCGGTATGCGTACTGAAAATGGTGCTGAAATCTTGATTCACGTTAGTATGGATACAGTGTCACTTGCTGGTAAAGGCTTCAATACAATTGTTCAAGTTAGTGATAAAGTTGACGCTGGTCAAAAATTACTTGAGTTTGATTTGGCAACAATTGGTGAGGCTAACCTTTCAGTTATCTCACCAGTGATTGTTACTAATTTGACAGAATTTAAAGATATTCTCACAGCACAAGATGTACGTGTTAATATTGGTGACTATCTTCTTACAATACTAGCTTAATAAAAAAAGGACGCTTTGACCTGCACCCCAAAAGTTAGACAGAAAAAAATCTAACGATTGGGGTGTTTTTGTATGAAATTAAGTTATGAAGATAAACTAGAAATATATCAGTTAAGACAAGCTGGTTTTTCTTGGCCTTATATTAGTCGAAAGTACGGTGTATGTCTATCCAATCTTAAGTACATGGTACGGCTTATGAATAAACATGGTATTGAGGTTGTTAAAAAAGGGAAAAATAAGTATTATCCCTCTAAATTAAAGCAGGAAATCATTAATAAAGTTCTTATTGAAGGTCAATCTCAGCTCACCGTATCACTGGATTATGCTCTTCCCCAACAATCCCTACTCACCAATTGGATAGCACAATACAAGAAAAACGGGTATACTATTGTTGAGAAACAACGAGGGAGACCGAGTAAGATGGGACGTAAACCAAAGAAAACTTGTAAAGAAATGACTGAGCTAGAGCATATTCTGGAAGAGAATGAGCGTCTGCGTACCGAGGTAGCTTATCTAAAAAAGTTGAGGGAATTGCGCTTGAGGGACGAAGCCTTACAGCGCAAAAGGCGGAAACAGTTAGAGAACTGGTCTCAGGAGGATTTCGATTAGACCTCTTACTAAAAACCGCTAAGCTAGCTCGTTCTACTTATTATTATCAGTTGAAACGGTTTAATAGAGCTAAGAAAGATAAGAAGGTCAAAGAGATGATTCAAACCATTTACGATGACCATAAAGGCAATTATGGATACCGTCGTATTCATTTAGAACTAAGAAACCAAGGATTTGTTATCAATCATAAGAAGGTTCAACGGTTAATGAAACTCATGGGACTCGCTGCTCGTACTCGTTGTAAGCGTAAATACTCGTCTTACAAGGGAGAGATTGGGAAGAAAGCTGATAATCTAATTCAACGTCAGTTTGAAGGGGCTAAGCCTTATGA
>ENA-OQIN01000653-OQIN01000653.1-human-gut-metagenome-genome-assembly--contig:-NODE-653-length-22447-cov-51.119982_pt1 | contig 22447 bp, 20 predicted proteins | sample MGYA00242581_ERZ504746 | MGnify/ENA primary metagenome ERZ504746 (study PRJEB26092, sample SAMD00036436) | human gut metagenome | host: Homo sapiens | study: EMG produced TPA metagenomics assembly of...
TACCGTCTTACTATGAAATCAAACAGTGATAACTTCCGTCAGTCTTCTATACAGGGTGTTATGAAACGAATTAAGGCCAAAGGGGCTACAGTAGTAATCTATGAGCCAACACTTCCTGAGGAATCTACCTTTTTTGGAAGCCGTGTTGTGAATGATTTAAAAGAATTTAAGAACATCTCTCAGGCAATCATTGCAAATCGATATGATTCTTGTCTGGATGATGTAAAAGATAAAGTCTATACACGTGATTTATTCAGACGTGATTAAGCAGAAAAAGTCAGGGAATTTTTATCAAGATTCCCTGACTCTTTAAATATTGGTAAATGTTCAACCTTGCTTTTTACAAACTTAGTTGAAGTCACTGTGAATCTTTTCATGGAATAATACTTTCCATTTTAATATTAACATTTATGTAAAGTCCAGATACTTACTAATTTTCAGCAATCCAAGGCCGATATTCTTTTCCCTCAAGAATATCAGCAATTCTTTTACATGCATCTCCATCACCATAAGGATTCCATGCTTTAGCCATAGCATCATACGCTTTTTGATTTTCAAGAAGTTCTTTGAAATTTCTATAAATTACCTCTTCATCTGTTCCTACAAGCCTAAGCGTTCCAGCTTTCACCCCCTCTGGTCTTTCCGTTGTATCTCTCATTACAAGAACTGGACGACCATAAGAAGGAACTTCTTCCTGAATTCCACCTGAATCAGTTAAACATAGATGGCATCTTGCCTCAAAATTATGGCAATCAAACACTTCAATTGGTTCAATAATATGAATCTGATCACATCCACTAAGTTCCTCATCAGCTGCCTTTCTTACAACAGGGTTCATATGTATTGGATAAACTGCCTTGCATTCTGGATGCTCATCAAGAACACGGCGTATTGCACGAAACATATTGTGCATTGGCTCACCAAGGTTTTCTCTTCTATGCGCTGTTATAAAGATAAGTTTTCCATCTCCAACCCAATCAAGTTCTGGATGAGAATAATCTTCCTTTACTGTGTGCTGCATTGCGTCAATTACAGTATTACCTGTGATAAAAATCTTTGAAGGATCTTTTCCTTCCTTCATCAAGTTATCTGCTGCCATTTGAGTCGGTGCAAAGTTATACTGAGAAATAATGCCTACAACCTGGCGATTGAATTCTTCCGGATACGGAGAATAGATGTTATAGGTACGAAGACCAGCTTCTACATGACCAACCGGAATCTGAAGATAAAAACAAGCTAAAGCAGTTACAAATGTTGTGGAGGTATCTCCGTGCACAAGTACAACATCCGGTTTCACTTCTTCAAGAACCTCTTTAAGTTTCTCCAAAATGCCTATTGTAATATCAAAGAGTGTCTGCCCCTGTTTCATGATGGAAAGATCATAATCCGGAACAACATTAAACGTATTCAAAACTTGATCTAGCATCTGTCTGTGTTGACCAGTTACACACACGATAGTTTCTAAAGACTCTCTCGACTTTAACTCGTTTACTAATGGGCACATTTTTATTGCTTCCGGTCTCGTACCAAAGACCAACATAATCTTTTTCTTGTTCATTATCGGATCTCCATATTCATATAATTATACTAATCTAATATCGACAGGCATACGCTCTGATCGAGTTGTTTTACACGAATCAGGGTATGTGCCCACACCTATAAACAAAATAAAAACTTCTGATTTATTAATTCCTACTTTTTTTCTTATTTTTTTTTCTTGTGAGCCGGCTAAGGATGCACTCAACGGAATTGCTCCAATTCCCTTATAATACAAAGCGTTTAATACACTCTGTGCATACATTCCTCCATCTATATATGGTTGAAAAAGTTCCCTATTCTTTTGAAAAGCTCGAACATCACATGTAATCATGACTAGTTTATCAATTTCATGACCAAATCCTCTATTACCATTTTGATTTTCTAAAATTGTATCTATTGCATCCTTGCTTTCAACTATTCTAATTACCCACCCTTGTCTATTACATGCCGAAGGAGTATACTGCGCTATCTGAATTGCCTCCCTAAGAAGTTCAACATCTACTGCTTCTGAACCAAAATGTCTAATACTATGTCTACTCTTAATAAAATTCTCATAATTAAGTGTCTTCAGCTCTTCTTGAGTAATTGAAGCAATCTCTATGGTTCCACCCAGTCCGTTCGGATTACCTGGAATACTTTTAATTCTTGACTCCAAAATAGCATCACTAACTCCAAATTCCAAATTTTTTTTAATATACTTGTATAAACAATCTAATGCAGTTTCATAAAAACATTCCTTGATGTCATATTTTTTTGAATACTGTTCTAATGTAACAATCAATTTATCAATATTATCCTTTCCAAATCCAGGACGATAATCACTATAAGATAAACCCTTTTCAATAGTGTGATATAATCTAATGATTGATGCCCTATATTGTTCAACGCTATTACATTTCGTATCCTCAAAACTGTATTTAAGATGTTTTAAATAATTATTAATACTGTATAATAATGGGGTATTCCCATTAATCACATTGTATATCTTTTCAATAAATATCATAAATATAACCTCACAATTAGAATAAAAGTTCTTTAATATATCTTAATTCATTATTTCTCCACGAAAACAGGAAAAATACAATATTAGGAATTATTATACAAACTGCTAAACGTTCAGCGATGCCTAAATAGTTAACTGGAAGACCTTTACAAATGTAAAATGTAGGAATTATTGCAATAATAGTATATATCCCAAATTTTAATATTGAAATAATATTGATAAATGCCTTCTTTCTAAATAAGTTATGAAACAAAACATAATTTGCCCAAGGTATCGAAATTAAAAATGCGAGTATTGTCGACAAAACAATCCCATATATGCCTACAATTTGCACTAATATAATATTACTTACCAAATTTACTACCATCGAGACATATGGCCTATATCTATCCTTATTCCACAAACCAGCAGCATCTTTAAAAGTCAAAACAGTTCTCTGGATTTCGTAAATATAAAAATATACAACCATCAATATTACAAAAGTAAGCCCAAAAACCATTTTTTCTCCTGCCCAAACCAACATAAATGGCTCATAAATACAGAGAAAACAAACTGAACAAACACCAACGATCCAATAATTGATAAAACTTAATTTTCTAAATAACATATAATTTTCATCAATATTATCGGAAACAATTTTATTACCTATTCCAGCAGTCAATGATCCATAGATTACAGCAAGAAAACCACTAACAGCATTCATGATATAGTAGTAGTTTCCATATTTTGCAGTATTTGTAAGTCCTAAAAAAGACGAGATTATTACAATATCTACCGAATGAACAACAATGCTATTAAGTTTTGTTCCAAAAAGTCCAAATATCTTTGTTTTAATTTCTTGTTTAACCGAATCATCAATAGTACCTTTGCAATGAATATCTGGGTATTTTTTTCCTACAATATATGCATTTATCATATTGGTAAAAATAGTTCCTACAATCGGTACCATAGCATATATATAAAAATCCCTAAAGAAATACAATACAAAGATCTGACCCACTTGAACAACTATACTTGTAATCGTAGCTACATTGTTTATTATATCCATTCTTTGGTGTGCTGATAATAGGCTTTGTTTATATCCTTGAAAAAAGTAACTTATAACTGAATTGATGAGAAACAAATAGTATAAAATATATACATTTATTCCATCTGGTGATTCTCCATTCATTAAATGGGGAACTAGTGGTAAAATTATTGTTCCAATTACAAGGATAATAACTCCAATGACAGTATACATTTTCTTATAGTAATAAAGCAGGGCACAGATTTCTGTCTTATTATTCTCTGCAATAGGTTTATACATTGCATATACAACAGCTGACCCTATTCCAAGTTCTGCCAAACTTAAAAAACTCAAAATAGATGAAAATAAAGTTCCAACACCTAAAAATGTAGCTCCCAGCAAGTATAGTATTGCCGTCCTTGTTAAAAACGGTAAAAACAAAGTGATTATTTTATTTACTATACCAAATACTATATTTCGTTTTGCATTCTTTGTTCTACTATCCATTTATATCAATTATCCTCTCACTTCAAAAAGATCATTTAATATATTAAAGCAATTATCCTTTTGAATATCAGGCAATTTTCGAGATAATGCTTTTTGATACTCTAGATAATTACAATCTAAATCATCTAATTTCAAAATCAAATCTTTATCTAACATGTTCTTTCGCGTATCAATAACTAAATCATCTTGGTTAAATAAACTTGCCAGCTCCTTGTATTTTGTAGCCCATCCCAATATTAAACATGGAACCTTGTTTCTATAGGCATGGACAATTGAATGATATCTTGAAGCTATAATGTAATCAAAGTTCTTTACTATTTGATCATACTCATAACAATTAAAATCTTGATCGGTGAAATGTAAATGAGAATCATTAATTCCTTCAATGATTTCCTCACAATACTTCTTATCCGTTGATGAATGATAAAGAATATACACTTCTTTCTTTCTCTTTAATAATTCATTTACAATAAGTCTGTATAATAACAGTATTTCATTCTGCCTTCCTTGTGTCTTATTCATCGAGTTAGGTATTAATGCAACTCGCTTCTCACCAACTATTTCAATTTCACTTATTCTTGGAACCTCTTTGAATACATCTTTCAAATTAACACCTTTATTTTGCAACACTAAATCTGAAGAAAGTATAAGATTACTTGATGGACAAATCCTCTTTACATATTCATATCCTTCCCTTTCTCTAGCAAATACCGCATAAGGATATTGTAAACTATCGCCAATAAATTTTATCATCTCTTCTTTTTTAGTATCATACTCAAATGGTCCAAAAGATTGTGGCATAACTAAAACAGGAATATTATACTTAATTCCCTCTCCAATCGTATTTATCAACATCATGTTATACTCTATACTGAACTGAGAAGAGAGGCAGAACCCACTTATATCAATAATGCAATCTGTGTTAGTAATCACCTTTTGATATTTTAATAAGTCGCTAAATACATAGTCTTTCCTTAAAACAAATCTTGCAGCGTTTTTTGCAATTAAATAAAGTTTATTTAATATACCTGGCTTAGTTAAAAACAAGTCCTGATGATTTCTCATCACCTTAAATTTCAAATTCTTTTGATCATATAATTTATAATCATCAACTGGTAATACCCAAACATCAGAATCTGGAAATCTTTTCCTTATTTCTGAAACAGTGATTATTAACATTGATTGAGCACCTTTATTAGTAAAATTTCCTCCTGTAATTAAAAAAGTCTTACTGTGCATTAAAATCCCCCCTCTTGATGTAACGCCTTTACAATACGGAAATAATAAGTAATATTAGAAATAAAACACCAAGGTTTTACCAAACAAGCACGTTTATAGTTTCTCATCGCGTATTCTTTATTACCACTTACTGCGCAATTATAAGCATAATTAATTAAACAAAACCAATAGTCTGTTCTATTATTTTTAAAATACTCAATATTCTTTTCTATTATTCTTTCACGTCCTGCAATAATTTTTTCAATACTTTTTGTTATTTGTTCTCCTTCATGAATATGATAGATAACCAAAGGCTCCTCTACATAATCAACAAGATACTCTTTGCTAACACGTAGCCACACATCTAAATCTTGGCATGAAAGCATTTTCTCGTCAAAATAGCCGACACGATCTAAACATGAACGACGCAATAATGGAAATGATGCACCTCCAATATAGTTTTCATGAGTCAATTCAGAAAATACTTTTCCCTTTATGTATCGAGTATTAGCAACTTCTTTTTTCCCAGTAGCGTCATGGTAAAAATAACATCCACAATAGATCAGACCAGTATTTTCAGAACATTCTTCAAATTTTTTTATCTGCTTTTCTAATTTTGTTTCAACCCATTCATCATCATCGTCTAAAAAAGCAATATATTCACCTTTCGACATCTCTGCACCTGTATTTCTTGCTATACAAGCTCCTCTATTTTTTTCGTGTTGTACATAATGAATTCTGCCATCCTCCGCATAGGAATCAAATAGAGCTTGCACACTATCACGTAAATCATATGTTTCAGGACTATCATCTACGACATACAATTCCCAATCAGTATACGTTTGCCTTACGATGCTATCAACTGCACGCTTTACTATTTCTGGTGATCTTTTACATGTTGATAAAATTACACTTATCATTTTAACCTCTTAATACAATTATTTATTTTTTACTATTTCTGTTGCTTTAATCAGATTCTTCTCTGAACCTTTATGACTAATTATTTTTGCTGGAACTCCCGCTATAGTAATATTGTCTTCAGAAAAACTCTTTGTTACCACTGCCCCAGCTCCTATTGCAATGTTATTAGCAATTGTAACTTCGCCTATAATTTTTGCCCCGCTTCCAATAAATACATTATCTCCAATAATTGCAGCGTTTTCATGGCCGTCCGTCGCTCCAATTGTAACACCTTCATGAATTCGACAATTACACCCTATTCTTGCATTACCGTTAACAATTATATTACCTGCATGAGCAATACTTAAACCAGGACCGAATTGGTTAAGCCATATCTCAATATTTAATTTGAAACCTAACTTTTTAAATTTGTAATACCAATACAAATACATTGTTTTTTGTATCAAATTTCTTCTATTTGAATAGTACTCTGCCTTTCTCAGTGCAATCTCATATTTCCAAACATAATCAAACAATGATGGCCATTTTTTATTTTCTGGAACCATCAAAGCAACTTTATCGCACTTCAAATAGTACACTAATTCATCCTTTGTTTTTATCATACAAATTGTATCTCCATTTTTCAAACTACCTGCTCAGTACTTCAATTCTGCTTTTTCTGACAATTGCAGGGTTTCCACCCACAATCGCGTATTCTGGCACATTTTTTGTAACCACTGATCCTGCACCAACAATAGCGTGACTACCAATTTTCACTCCCGGCAATATTATTACATTTGACCCTAACCATACATCATCTCCAATGATAACCGGTTTTGTTTCACTTTCCCCCTGTTGGTTCATTGGAATATCTATTCTATCAAACCTATGATTCACTGTATGAATTACACAATTTGGCCCCATCATCACATTATCACCAATAAAGCACTCTCCGTGAACGGCACAATTCACACCGATGCCTGAATTATTACCAATTGAACACTTTGACGAAAATAGAACACCTTTTTCAATATTAATGTTTTTCCCAGTAGTTCTCATGATTTTTGATGCACACCAACCTCGAATTGCTTTTTGCCCCAATTGAATATGTGCATATGATGCTGGAAAATGCACATATATTTTATATATTCCGTATGCCAATATCGTACTAATCTTCATTTTAATAATCATCAATCGTAGAAACTAAATTCTCCAATTGCCTCCTTGCATTTATATTTGGATCGTAATTTTTTAAAATTTCAAAATTAAAATTCAGTTTATTCGTAATTGCTTTCTCCAACAAATCAAGCAGTCCTTCTTCCGAATTATCGCATACAAATCCTATATGTTTACTTTCTACTAACTCTTTTGCTGAAGTCGTTTGCGTTGTTAGCACAGGTACTCCTAATACTGCCGCTTCAGCATACACCATAGGGGCGGCTTCATGGATAGAAGGTAATAGAAAGTAATCAGCAACTGTAAAATATGGATACGGATTATCCTTTTGTCCTACCATCTCAATATTATGGTCTAGACCATACCTCAGAATATCTTCTTCTATGCACCCTCTATTCGGTCCATCACCAACAATAATCCATTTAAAACAATCTCCGTATTTTTTTTGTAATTTCGCTATTACTCCAACACACCTGTGAATACCTTTTTCCTCAGACAATCTGCATACTGAAGTGAACGTAAGCCTCTTATCTTTTTCTATCTGATACTCATTTGCCTTTTTTAATATAGTGTTCACATCTGCAAAATTTTCTTGAACTAGGACTGGAATTGATATATCAGGAAAACAATCCAGAAAACTGCATTTGCATCCTTCAGAAACACACAACGCCACATCCATTTTTTCATAATCAATTATTTGTTTCTTACTGTATCCACCATAATTATTATAATCACAATGAATATACACTGCCTTCTTTTTGGCACTTACACAATCTGATACAAATTGTCTACCCCCTGGAGTCAATGCTTTTCGTGACAAATCATGGCAATACGCAATTGCAAGATCATACTTCTGTTCTTTTAATTGCATACCCATAAATAAAATATTTCTAGCAATATTTCCTGAAAATAGTTTTGAAACCAATACTAGACATGCTCTACTCAAAGCTTTAAATATCGATTTCATTCTTATTTTTTCTTGTGACACACCAAGGATACATAATCTGTCAGCACCATCTATAACTCTAATATATGATGGTATTTTATTGTAGTTTATACTATCTCTATCGAATACTAATAAATCACATTCTACTTTTTCTGGATTTATAGATTGAAGAAAATTATATAGCGATGTGGTAATGCCACCTGTTGTTAAATTATCAATCACTAGTAAAAGTCTCATATTTTCGCCCCGTTATAAATCTTTTTGATATGTATACAAACAACAAACCCCATACAGTTGTTCTTATTCCCCCGCCAAATACATCTCGAACCCAGTATAATATTGAAACAATAGCTGGAATATAATAACTCAGCTTAATAAACTCCTCACTGGCTGTAAGAGCTTGTGATTTTTTATTAATAATACCTATGCCAAGACCAAGAATGAATGATACTATTACTGATCCCACTCGTCCAAAATTGAAGAGTATTTCTGCAATCAACGATCCTCCGATGTTTTGGTATAATTCTGTCACCATACCAGCTCTTTTGAGTTGAACAGCAAAATTTCCCAATTCCGTTATCCAACCAGCAACGCCTCCGATATTTGGTATAATTGCACTACAACTATATAACAATGACGTACCATAGGTTGGTGCGTAATTATTTAGCCATAGAGAATCAACACAAATTGCGGTATACCCTGTATTTCCATATTCCCTTAAAGATTCAACGAATATATTTTTTTCTTTTAACACCCACTTAAACGTATCTGTAAATGAAGTAAGTGCTTGAGCTCCTACTTGAGCTCGGCTATATACAATAGTAAATAGAAATGCCAAAAACAAATATGCTAACGCAACTAATACCACTACCTTTAGAAAACCAATTTTTCTCTTGTATGTCTTAACATAGAAAAAAACAAGAATACAAACATAAACAACATTTTCACTACGTCTTCCACTAAGCATAAGCAATAAATAATACGTACATATAAGAACCAATGCCCTCATTTGTTTATGCTCATCATACTTCAATGACACAATCAACAAACAAAAACCTATAATAGAAAGGTTTCCATATACAACTATAAAATTTGGAATAGAAGACAGCCAAATTACTCCTATTCTCTCACCTTGCGTAATTGCTATAACAAAGAAAATTGCATCAATTACTACCTTTACAGGAAATGAAAGACCAATCATCATAAGGGCTTTTCTCCTAAACAAATCATAATCAATCATTTTTGCTGAATTACTTAATACATAGAATCGTTCTATTTTACGCTTGCTACTAATCATTATACCCCAAGCCATTACCGAGTAGATAACAGTAATCAATCGCATTGATTGAACACAGTTTTTTTCAGAGAAATATAATAATGTTATCTGTTGATTATGCGTTAATTCTGGAAAAAAACCCAAAAGTATAATCTGGCCAAAGTGAAAGACATATAACAAGATTAGAAATAATGTAGAAAAATTCAGTATTTCTCCTGTTACTTTTAAGTTAAAATAAAAGAAAACGACCAGTTGCAGAGTACTTGCTACCGCTAATAAAAAATACCCATTTGTTTCAAAACTGATAGCACTCATACAAACCAGAAAAACTATCTGAAAAATTGAGTATCCAAATTTATATTTATTCACCATAATAACCATCACCTTTAAGAAGTTTCCTGTATGAACTTCTTAAATTTCTCCTGATAATCCTTGAATTCTTTTTCTATTTTATCTATAAAACTTTGTCGCATTGTCGATGGGTTTTCTTTATACTGTATATACCACGTATAAATATCATCGGCTAAATTATTATTGTTCAAATCAACTACATATCCAAGATTATATTTTTTCACAACATCACTCATATAAGTATTGTTTGAGACAAGAATCGGCTTATCTAAGTACGCAGCGTAATATAATTTATTAGATAATGCAGTGCTAACCTCCATGGTCTCATTTCCATAAATATTATTTATCAAATCTGTTTTTTGGTAAAAAAACGCTGTTTTCTCAAATGGAAATCTACCCTCAAAATCAACATTTCGAATTCCATTAGTTACACAATAGTCTCTTATCTTTTCCGATTCGGTTCCATAAAATTGGATTCTGAATCTTTCATCATTTTTTAAAAGGTCCAGAAGTTTGATATTAAGATTATAATATCTTACATTTCCAATAAAGCTAATTCTTATACACGAATCTTGAACAAAGGTTGTATTTTTAACATTATTAATAGTGTCATAATCAACATTATGAGTGACACAATAATTTCTCATTTTTGGCAAAAACTTCAAAAAACCTCTAGAAGAAATATCACAACAATATGCAGAATTTATGGCTTTTCCAAGCATTTTTTTGTACAACAAAATATTCTCAAACGAATAATCTCTGATATCAATCCAATACTTATTACGATAATGTTTGGATAAAAAACCTGCTAATAACGCAGCCGTACCTGCCGAAGTATCCAATAATACAATTTTTTCATATTTATTTTTCACTATATTTTTTTTCACAAAGTGAAAAAATCCAATGTATTTTAACACCTTTTTAGGGTCTCTGTTATTGGCAATATCTTTCACATAGTAACTAATAATTTGTCCTCTGCACTTCTCATCTATCAAACTTCTATTCCAAATAATAATGTCATAATCCATATTCATCTCTTCGAACATTTTTTCATAAACTTTAAAATACGGTATGACATATAAATTACACGGTAAAACTAAACATATTTTATTCATAGCTGATCCCCACACTGTTATTTTCTGAGCATTTTAGTAAACACAAACAACCTAATCTTCTTCGGAACTAAAGCAACAAAAAGCTGTACACCAACTGTTTTATAATAGTCCCATTTACTGATATATCCTGTATCAAGAATCTTCTTTCTTCCGTTCTTATACTTTTTAAAATATGCCCATCCACCACGACGCTCGATCATGGCATATCCGGTTCTTGCATATACTAAGTAATCGTCAACATTCGCACAATTAGCTCCGGCGATAAGCATACGTATCCACAGCATATCATCTTCCATAAGCGGACAATGCTCATAATTACCAGCTCTAAGAACAGTACTTTTTTTATACATAACCGTCATGTGATTAAATGCACTCCTCTGCTTCTGATACTCTGCAATGTCATTGTGAGTAATTGGTACCACTCTCTTCGAAAGCACATCATCGATATCTCCTTCAAATTCAATAATGTAGCTACCGCAAATATCTAAATCCTGATTTTCCATGAATATCTGAAGTTGCTTTTCAAATCGATCTTCTCGTGCAATGTCATCGGTATCCATACGAGCAATTAATTCATATGTGCATGCTGGTACACCGTCTGCAAGCGCCAAACCAAGCCCTTTATTTTTCTCATTTTCAACAGTCTTTATCCATCCAGAATGCAGGCTCTTATATTTCTCAACCGTTTTTCTTAACTCATCTGAAATTGCCCCATCATATACAATCACAATCTCACTCGGCAGTACAGTCTGGCGCAGAATACTTTGCATACATTCATCAAAGTATTCTGCTTTTTCTTTTATATAGAGTGACATCAGCACTGAAAACTTTGGATATTCCATTTCGTCACCCTCCTTATTCATATTCTTTTCCCAGAACCACAAAAACAGTCCTGAACATTGTCGCAATCTCACTCAAAAATGAAAACTTCTTAATGTTCTCAAGGTTGTACTTCATTTTACCTGGAAGAACATCTTCTATATAAACTCTATCCACATCATCTGCTACATCTAATAATTGAGCTTCATCTTTATACCTAATAGATGCTTCGCTTGTAATACCTGCTGGAAGAAGTAATGTGGCCAAATACTCTGGTTTATATTTTTCTACATACTTCACAGCTTCTGGTCTAGTTCCCACAAAACTCATATTTCCACTAATCAGATCTAATACTTGAGGTAATTCATCCAAACGACAACCTCTTAATTTGGCTCCGACCTTTGTAATACGGCTATCATTACCAACTGTCACAGTGGCTCCTATTCTATCTGCATTATTCACCATTGTACGAAATTTGTGAATCTTAAAGTGTTTTCCATATATAGTAACTCGTTCCTGTCGATAAAAAACAGGACCTTTGGAGTCAAACTTTATCCATACAGCAATAACAGCCATAGGAATAGCCAATAAGACAAGTAAAATTAAGCCACCTATTAAATCCATTAATCTTTTTAGAACAAGACTTACTTTTTTTCTTTTTAAAATATCATAATACGGCCTAACTTCGTCACTTCTCATAAAATCAGGCAATTCATCCCATTTTTTTAGCATCACAAACTCTCCTGCTTTAGATGTATTCTTTCACTACATCCCTGAAATTTTTGATAATGTAGTCAACATCTTCATCATTAAGTTTTGTATGAAGAGGAAGTGTAATTAGGTTCGCATAGTAATCATAAGAATTTGGAAAATCTTTAATATCCCATCCCATTTCCTTATATGCAGTCATCATTGGGAGTGGTTTGTAATGAACATTTGTACTTACCCCTCGCTCAGCTAGCTTAATGATAATCTCTCTTCTAACTTCATCATTAATCCCCGGAATGCGAGTCAAATATAAATGATTTGAGGATTGAAAATCTTCTCCACTATGAACTAAATGTTTTACCCCAAGTTCATCACACATTGCATCGTATTTTTTTATAATATCACTACGTCTTGCAAGCATTCCCGGATATCTGTCTAACTGTCGAAGTCCAATGGCAGCCATGATATCTGTCATATTGCATTTATACCAAGGACCTACGATGTCATATTCCCAAGCACCAAGCTGAGTTTTCACAAGAGCATCTTTACTTTGTCCATGTAAACTGTATAATTGGAACTGTTTATAAATCTCCTCAGTATCAATTCCTTTGATATCTCTCCAAGTACTTGCTCCCCCCTCTGCTGTAGTAAAGTTTTTCACAGCATGGAATGAGAAATCACTGAAGTCAGCAATCTCACCAGCCATCTTTCCATTTCTGCTTGCCCCCAACGCATGAGCACAATCAGCGAACACAATTACCCTACCGATAGACTGCTGAATTCTTGCCCCAAGGCTATCACCTTCTTTAGCTCTAAACAAATGTTTCTTGCTCTCAACAGCAGCATACAATTTATCGTAATCACAAATGATACCGCCCAAATCTACCGCTACAACTGCTTTGGTTTTTTCAGTAATTACCTCTGCAACTTTATCGTAATCCATTTCAGTGCTATCTTTTTGACTATCTACAAAGATTACTTTTGCCCCACAATGAATTGCTGCTGAAGCACTGGCAGTATATGTATATGAAGGTACTATTACTTCATCTCCATCCCCGATACCACAAATTCTAAAGTTTAATTCTTCCGCTGCTGTTGCAGAATTTAAGCAAACTGCTCTTGAAGTATGACAATACTCTGCAAGTCTTCTTTCCAATTCTTTTGTTCTCGGTCCAGTTGTAATCCAACCAGAGCGAAGCGCCTCTGCAACTTCAGCAATCTCTAATTCGCTAATATCCGGAGGGCTAAAGGGAATATTTCTTTTTAAAATTTCATTTTTTGTATCAATATTGGACATCTTTTTTACTCCTTATAACTTTAAAATCTTTATATCTATAGAATCCATATCATAAGTTGAAATATTATTACCATTGACTTTTGGCATAGTTTAGTATATTTCTATAACCTCGAAATCCACATAAACTAAGAACTTCTGCTTTGTTGTCCCTTTTATATCACCATCACTTTCTTCCCCTCTAATCCCCCATGCCCAACCTTTAATACAAATACTTCAAACTGATTTTTTTCATTAAACATAATCTCATCCCTCCATAGAAAAAGGACTCCCTCCATCGGAAATCCTACAACTTTATCCCTATCAATATTTCTCGTTTCTTTTCAAATAACTCCATTTCGATCATCACATATCGCAGCCTCAACTTTTTCTTGACAATCCAATCCACATAATGTCTGAGCGGACCTTCTGCAGTAAGAATCTCTTTTTCTTCATTCACCGTCACTTTTGACAATCTCACAACGTCCTCCGGATCTTCATCCAGAAGATTCTCAAGAAATTCTCTTTCTTCCTGAGAGACAGTTAAAAAGATATCTTCTTCTGACCGGAGAAGTTTTGTAATCTGAGGAATTGCTTTTAATTTTGTGTATACCTCCTCTGGCTGGTCAGTACTGATGAAGAGATACCCCGGGAACATCGTTTCCAGATGAACAATACACTGCCCATCTCGTCTCCATACCCGTTCTCGTCTTATATAGAAACAATCTTCAAAAAACTGTCTGCTCAGTTCTTTGTCGATCACATTCTTTGTCTCTTCTTCTTTTCCCGTCACTACTTGGATTACATACCACATACTATCTCTCCTAAAAAAGAGTGTGCTTCGCCATTTCGCGATACCTGACCCCGAATTCTGTTTCCGTTTTACATCAGATTCCCGAATGGCAGTCTCTACTGTCATTCGGGAATAATCGGATGTATTTATTTCTGTCCATTCTCTGCTGTCTTTCCACCCAGCAGCCTTTCATACACTTCGCCTTTTTTCTCGCTGCCGTGTTCCCCTGCCGGATGATACGTTGTTACAATCTCAGAAACCTTTTCTCTGATATGTTCGTCATTTGCATACGCCATTTCCATCAGAGACTGAAGGTGCTTCAGAAAACCTTCCACCTCGAAAGGAATCGGGCATCCGATATGGATCAAATCATTCGGAGTTTTCTTCAGCCCCTCTTCTGCCATCAGCTTTTCTTCATAAAGTTTCTCTCCCGGTCTCAATCCGATGTATTCTATCTTAATGTCAATATCCGGTTTTAGTCCTGACAACTTGATCAGGTTTCTCGCCAGTGTATCGATCTTGACCGGACTTCCCATGTCCAGAACAAAAATCTCTCCACCCTTTGCATAAGTGCCGGCCTGTAATACCAGGCTGACTGCTTCCGGAATCGTCATAAAGTAGCGGATGATATCCGGATGCGTAACCGTCACCGGTCCGCCTGATGCAATCTGTTTTTTAAACAATGGGATGACAGAACCATTACTTCCAAGTACATTTCCAAACCGAACTGCCACAAATTCTGTCTTGATATCTTTCGAAAAGACATGTTTTTTCACCATAGCTCCGTCTTCATCATCTGCATGTGCATAGAGAATCGGCAGTCTTTCCGGTGTCTTCTCTTTGATCATACGATCAAAGGACTGTACGATCATCTCACAGAGACGCTTGCTGGCGCCCATGATATTCGTCGGATTCACCGCTTTATCTGTACTAATCAGAACAAATCTCTGACAGCCGTTCATCATTGCCGCATAAGCTGTCTTGTAAGTACCGATCGCATTATTCTTAATAGACTCACATGGACTGTCCTCCATCAGCGGAACATGCTTATGTGCTGCTGCATGATAGACGATGTCCGGACGATAAGTCTCAAATACCGCATTGATCCTTCTCGAGTCTCGGATAGATCCGATCAATACAACCAGATCAAGTTCAGGATACTTTTTCTTTAACTCTTGCTGTATATCATATGCATTGTTCTCATAAATATCAAAGATGATCAACTGTTTCGGATGGTACTCTGCGATCAGACGGCAAAGACCCGAACCAATACTTCCGCCTCCACCTGTTACCATGACCTTTTTGTCTTGGATAAAGGCATTGATCTCCTGCATATTGACTTTGATCGGATCACGTCCCAGAAGATCCTCCACTGCTACGTCTTTCAGCGCACTGACACGCACCTCACCGGTCAGGAACTGATAGATACCCGGCAGGTTCTTCAGCTCACACCCGGTCTCTTTACAGATGTTCAGGATATCCCGCTTCTCCTGCGCTGTCGCACTCGGAATTGCCACAACGATCTTCTCGATCTTGAATCGTTCGACACAGGAGAGAATATCATCTCTTCCCCCGACCACAGGAACTCCTTCGATATATCTACCCCATTTATTCGGGTTATCATCAATAATACAACATACGATATCCTCCAGCTCTTTGGCTGTCTTGATATCACGCAGGATCATCTGACCTGCCTTGCCCGCACCGATCAGAAGTACCTTCTTCGCCTTCGCGATCTCCTCTGCCTTTCTCTGCCGGCTTCTCTCAAGCAGTACAAACCGGTAAGAAAAACGCACTCCCAGCGTCAGCACAAACTGAATCATAATTCCGAATACATAATAAGAAAGTGGCATCTTCCCGAAAAATACATTCATTCCCACACAGTGGATCACAAATGTAATTCCGGTTGCCACAACCGTCCTAAGCAACTCGCTGTAGCTTGCAAATCTCCAGATGCTATTATAGAGACGCATCTTCCTGAACACAAAGATTGAAATCACAGCGTAAATTAAAATAAACTTAAAATAGAAATTCAAATACTCTTTCGGTATCATCGTATAACGACAGTCAAACCGGAACCATAATGCCAGAAAAAAAGCAAGTATCATAGCAATAGCGTCATAAACTGTCAACCCTATTGATACAACTTGCCAGTGTTCCATCCTGTTTTTAAAAGCATGTACTCTCTTCTTCCCCTTCATCTTTTTTCATCCTATTCCTCTTCCCTAAATATTTCTCCTATTTATCCTACTACAGATCCGGACATTTTTCAACAAAATTGTTGATTGCTCCCTATTTTGTGCAGATTTTGAAGATTTATGTCATTTTATTTTACCCCCCCCCCACACATTTTTGTCAATATCCGCGCCTGGTGAGTTCCTATGCTGATAAGTTCTTACAGAACAACGCAAAAGACTGAAGGGTATGCCGCCCCCCTCAGTCTTAATTCTAATCACTCTATCTCCATGCGCTTCGGGCACTTTCCAGATCACGAAGTCCCTTTTCCACCTCTTCTCTGCAAGCAGCCATCTCATCTGCCTGCTCCATATTCTCTTCCTTCAGCTGTCTCAAAAGATCCTGCAAATTCATTTCATGTGTTTTTCCACATTCTATAAAATATTCCTTTACCTCATGTACCTGATACAGGTTTTTCAAGCTTCGGCTATGGAGCTCGAGTTTATCACAAAGTGCTTTTGCTTCCTGAAAAACCCGTTCCAAATCTTCATACTTCTTTTTCAGCTCGTCATGAATTGACATATATTTAAGGATATCTGCTGATCCCGCCATTCTGTTCAACACAGACAATGCTGTTTCATATGCTGCTTTCATTGCCGCAATCTCCGGCTGTGTCAGATCAAGCCCTTCGATCGTTTCCACTTTTGGAAGAAGATCCATCACGATTTGAAATGGATTTTCATCTAATTTTTCCAGAAGCGTCGCATCAACACTTTCCAGTGCTTTCGCAAGCGCTGTCAACTCAGGCTCCAGAATTCCATATGCATATTCTGCCTGTTTTTTAATCATGTCCTCCAACATCAGTACGGCATCATCCATTTGCTCCTTCAAACTGTCATCCCGCAGCCCAAGCGTTCCTTTATGAATGGTCTTTGCCGCTTCAAGTAAAGTATCCTGCATAGTGGATTTCTCTTCTTGTACCATTTCCATTACTTTTTCCATGATTTCCGGAGTGCAGTTCGAGCTTTCATATATTTTCTCTGCCTCCGTCAGCCTTGTGATTAAATTTTTCATCTCAGGAATACATCTTAGATAGCTGTTCTCAATATCATTGTCAAATTTCTGAATTGACCTTCTTAATTGTTCCATGCTGTTTTTTAGTTCCGGCAGATATTCCATATCAAACTTAATCACTGCATTGTTTAATTTTTTCCGCTGTAACTGCAGTTCTTTTCCCGGATCTTTTACACTTCTCACTTTGACATTCACTTCTCTCTGGGCTTCTTCAAACAATGCTACAAGCTCCGCTGTAATATTCCCCACCTCTGACCATGAATTTACTGTACTTTGCATTCTCATTTTAAACTGCAGCAACAACGTGGAATTATCTACGTCTTTTAGCTGCTCAATGGAATTTTCAACATACGCCTCCACAGACTTCCATACCGTTTCAAGATTTTTAACACCTGCTGCCGCCTCATTGATCACAACACTGGCATCTGCCATATTTCCTCTGACAGCTACTACTTTTCTAATAAATATTGGTTTTCTAAAACAAAAACCGAAGTAGCTATCAGAACACTCAGTCTGATCTCTACTCCGGTAATTCCTGTCTCATCAGACAGCCTCTTTTCAGAACACTTAAGATCTGTTGCTTTCGTAGATTCTTCTACTTCACAATATCTCCTAATTCTAAATATTAAAATCTTTTTCTGTCAGAATAATTCTGTCTGCATCATCTGTATTCTTTCCAAGAACTCGCTTCACAAGCTTCTTGGCGGATACCTTTTGTGAATGCGACATCGCCTCATCCATAATGTCTTTTACTTCCGCAACTGTCACTGCGTGATCTTCTCTCTGCATCGCATCGATCCGGCTGTACAGCGCCAGGATTCCCATCTCATCGATACGATATCCATTCTCCTGTGCGTAAGTCTGACCAAATGTAACCAGCTCATCATTTACAAAGATCGGCACTTCCAATCTGCTTGTAAATTTCTTTCTGAATTCTCTATTGGAAGAAAGAACCCGATCCAGCGGCTTTCTCTGCTCTTCCAATACGATCAGCATCTCACCTGTATCCTTTTCCATCGCCTTGTTCAGCTTCGCAACCGTTCTTTCACTTAATTTTCCGGCTTTTTCAATGATCAGTGCTCCACCATATAATTTTGCTACGATATCACTGATCTTCTTTTTATTCAATGCCTCACCTGTGATGATCGCGACTCTTCCCTGACGGATCTTTCTCTGCTTCTGGATTGCCTTTACGACATCAACTGCGAGAACCGTCTTTCCATTCCCCTTGTTTCCAACGATCAGGAGGTTTCCTGTGTTTGAAGTACCTTTTCTATTCGTACAATTGCGATCCTGCTCCAGAACATCTACCAGCTGTTCGCTCATACCACGTACCGGAACAAAGTAGGAGAACAGCTTCTTCTGCTCCTCTGTCAGCCCTGCTTTTCTTGCACCCTGTCCGGACAGATCATAGCGGCTGTGTACCAAAAATCCTGTATCGGAAATCGATAATGCATCTGCAATCTCATCCATCGGAAGTGGTGCAGTCTTTCCTGTCGCAATCAGCTTCGCAGTCTCTTTTCTGCTCAGCGGTGTCGTAGAACTCAGAATATCCGACTCAACAGGCTCTTCATCCGGAATCTCACGATCGTCCGGTTCATCACTCAGCGTCGGCTTGAACTCTTCCTGCAGCCCTGCTGCAATCGATTCGTAATCGTCCTCATAATCATCATCGTAATCCAGTTCTTCTTCGAATTCCTCTTCCAGTTCCTCTGCTGCGTCTTCTGTCAGAAGGTCTTCATAATCTTCTGCACTGTCAACCTCCAGAGTCAGCTCTTCTGATTCCATTCTAAGCTCTTCTGTTGCTTCCTCCTTATTCTCAGGAGGTGCAACAGGAGTGCTCGTGTGTACCGGAATCTCCTCACTCTCTTCTTCCGGAATCACACCTTCGATCTCATCGATCATCCTCTGGATATCCGGGGATAAGATCGGGCTCTTTGGCTTGCGCTCGATCTGCTCTACATCCTCTTCATTCACTTCTGGAACTTCCTCCGGTTCAACACCGCCCTCTGCGGCTTCCCACTCAGCAAGAATATCATCAATATCAAGTATATCGTCAACCGGCTCGTCTATTCTCTCATCCTCTTTGATTTCTGTTTCTTCTAATTTAATAGATTCTTTTTCCATATCTTCCTTCTCAGCCTCTTCTGCTACTTCAGGTTCCTCGATTACTTCCACATCTGCTGCATCTGCCACTTCCGGTTCTGCCAGCTCTTCTAATTCTTTCAGGTCAACTTCCTTAACTTTCGTCTCGATCGTCTCCTCAATAATCTCTTCTACAGGTTCTTCCTCTGTCACTTGATCCAGCAATTCCAGATCTGATAATGACTCAATCTCTTCCAGTGCTTCTGCCAGATCTGAGCAATCATCTTCCCCTGTACTCTCCTCGTCATCACCTTCCACCGGTTCTGCGTCCTCTTCTGCCAATTCTTCGATGTCTTCTTCGTACTCTTCCGCATCCTCTTCTAAAAGTTCCAGCTCTTCCTGCTCCTGCGCTTCTTCTTTTTCTGTATGGAACAGATTCTGAAGCGCCTCGCCAAGCTTCATCGTATCACCCAGCTTCTTCTTCGGCGGCTCCGCTTTTTTCAGCTGCTCTGCCACTTCCTCCTCACTGAGTTCGGCATTCTCCGGCTCTGCGATCTGCTCAGAACGCTCCAGCATATCCTCTGTATAGCGGGCAGCTTCTTCCTGCTCTTTTCTCCGCTTTTCTTCTTCCTCAGCTTTTATTCTGCCCAGATCGATCAGTTTTTTCGCTTCTCTTTCTGAAGATTTTTCTGCTTCTTCCAGCCTTCTGTCATACTTTTCCTGCTGCAGCGGAGTCAATGGCTTGTATCGCATCTTCAGTTCCATAGCCTTGTATACATACTTGCCTTCGCTGAACCACAGGATCAGATCATCACACTCTTCCAGACATTCGGCTGTCATCCCGGCTTCTTCATATCTCTTGGCCAGCTCGTATGCCCACTCTTCGACATACTCTGCTTTTTTGAACTGCTCCAACGCACGGATCTGCTGCTCGATCGGAGCTCTTCGTGCTCTCAACAGGCGGTATCTTAGGATGTACTGATTCGGATCTTTTGGTGCAGCCTGTACGTATTCATCATAATAGTCGATTGCCTCTTCCAGATTTCCAACCTTTATCGCAAGAGTGCACAAGCGATATAATATCTTTCTGCTCCCCTCTGTTCTATGATAGGCAGCTCTCAGAACTCCAAAACTCTTACGGTAATCTCTGATCTTTTCATATATATTGCTGACGTTTAACAGCATATTTACATTTCTGACACGCTTCCAATCAATGCTGTCAGCAATCTCAGCGGCTCTGTTGTATGCACCGTTTTCCATAAGTTTTAGCATCTGTTCTGTCTTCAACTTATATTCATACTTGTCCACTATGCTCACCTCATTATACTTAGTCTGTACCTTACAGGTATCTTTCTCTTCATTGCCTAGTTTGTTCTAGTTTACCATATGACTCCCGTAATGTCAAAAAAATGCACCCTCAATTGACATTGAAGATGCATTTTACTTTTTATTCAAATTTTTCATATTCTATTTTATAAATCGAAGGAACTTCTCAATTCTGTTCCTGTAAGACCTTTACACTTGTTAATTGATATAGCAGTCTGTCCACTAAGACTGGCTTATATGAAACCTCCTGTTCTTCAATTTAACAATATCTATAACCTAAATCCGACTCGGTATCGGTATCATCCTATCATGAAAGTCCTCTCTTCAGTTATTCTCTCTATAACCTTTCGGCTGCTGCAGTATCATCTGACGATATTCCAACATCCTATTTGATTATTCTTTCTATAACTGGGGGTGCTTCATATAAAACTGATATTCCTTATCCATGTTTCTTTACACATGTTCGGGAACTTTGGCTACATGTGGTATCTATATTCAATACGTCTGTAGATGTCGAATCTTTTCATTTTCATCCAGCTTTACAATCTCTTCGATTTGATCTTTTCATTCACTTTTACTGGATCTTATCTTTCGTGGTAAAGGTCTCTTTTACAGGAACCTGCATCTACCGTACCACTGACATATTGAAATGTAACTGATGATATACTGTCCATTGGACCTCTGCCTCCTTAGTTCGTTTATTTTTAATCTAACAGAACGACTGCTTACTAAATTAAGAATCGCTCTTTAGTTAAATATCCTTTTGAGATGTGTGATTGTTGTATCTCTTTTGGATTGACTTAATAATAACACTATCCCTTTTAGTTGTCAACACACTTTTTTATATTTTATCGAAATGATTTTTAAATTATTACTTTTTATCAGAATTTTCTGAATATTTATTTTGTATAATCTGCGTATTGTTATTATAATCCGAACCGGATATAATGAATTTACTTTTTAGCTGTCGTCTGTACAGCATTGGCTTCTTTCTTTTAGAAGCTGTCTGTTTTTCGGCGTTTCGCCAGATTTTCAGTTGATTTTAACCGAACACAAGAATAAGAAGATTGCATCTACAGGATAAGTTTTTTATAATGGAGGAAAGTACATGAGAAAAAATAAAAAAAGAAATCACCAGAAACACCCTGTCCCGAATC
>ENA-OQIN01000655-OQIN01000655.1-human-gut-metagenome-genome-assembly--contig:-NODE-655-length-22424-cov-3.494429_pt1 | contig 22424 bp, 21 predicted proteins | sample MGYA00242581_ERZ504746 | MGnify/ENA primary metagenome ERZ504746 (study PRJEB26092, sample SAMD00036436) | human gut metagenome | host: Homo sapiens | study: EMG produced TPA metagenomics assembly of...
CCGCATAAAACCCTTCTTTTACTTATTCCCATTCAATCGTGGACGGCGGTTTTGATGTAACATCATAAACCACCCGGTTGACTCCGGAAACTTCATTGACAATACGCCGGCTCATTTCATCCAGCACATCCCACGGCAGATGAACATAATCGGCGGTCATACCGTCAGAGCTGGTAACAGCCCGGATTCCAACTGTATAATCATATGTCCTTTCATCTCCCATAACACCCACACTGCGGATAGCCGCCGGCAAAACAGCAAAAGACTGCCATATCTTATCATACAGGCCTGCTTTTATAATCACATCTCTTACAATAGCATCGACCTTACGCAGAATATCAAGGCGTTCTTTTGTAACTTCTCCAATGATGCGGATTGCAAGTCCCGGCCCCGGGAATGGCTGACGGTTGACCACCTCTTCCGGAAGATGCAGCTGGCGTCCCAGCTCACGGACCTCATCCTTAAACAATTCCCGCAGAGGTTCTATCAGCTGGAATTTCATGTCCTTGGGAAGCCCCCCCACATTGTGATGGCTTTTAATGGTCGCTGCCGTAGCCGTTCCGCTTTCCACAACATCAGGATAAAGTGTTCCCTGTACCAGGAAACGGACATCTCCCAGTTTTGCCGACTCTTTTTCAAAAGTCCGGATAAACTCAGCACCGATCAGCTTACGTTTTTCTTCAGGTTCCGTCACACCTTTAAGCATGGACAGAAAATGATCAGAAGCATCGACATGAACAAGATTCATATGAAATTCATCCTGAAAAGTCTTCACAACCTGATCAGCCTCTCCCTGGCGGAGAAGTCCATGATCTACAAACACACAGGTCAGCTGATCACCGACCGCCCTATGAACCAATGCAGCTGCCACAGAAGAATCCACGCCCCCTGAGAGCGCGCACAGCACCTGCCCGTCCCCTACCTGTTCCCGTATATGTTGAGATGCGGTTTCAATATAATTCCCCATTGACCAACCGCCCTGACACCGGCATATCTGAAAAAGAAATTGACGGAGCATCCTGGTGCCTTCAGGTGTATGAACTACCTCCGGATGGAATTGAACTCCATACAGCCGGCGTGCCTCATCCGCCACAGCGGCCGTAGGTGTCAAAGAAGTATGTCCTGTCAGCCCGAATCCGGGCGGCATTTCTGAAACGGAATCGCCATGACTCATCCAGACTGTTGTTTCTGCCGGAACTTCTTCAAACAAAGGACAATTTCCCTCCCGGAAAAAAGCCGTACTCCCATATTCATGTTTTTCCGGACGGGCCACCCGTCCTCCAAGCTCACTACACATGAGCTGCATTCCGTAACAAATTCCGAGAACAGGTATTCCGGACTGAAAAACAGCAGTATCCATCCGGGGCGCCCCCGGAGCATTGACACTGGAAGGCCCGCCTGACAATACAATTCCCTTGGGCTGATGAGCTAAAATTTCTTCCGCCGTCTTTGTATAGGGAAGGATCTCGCAATACACGCCGCATTCCCTGATACGCCTTGCGATAAGCTGAGAATATTGTCCTCCGAAATCCACTACAATGACGATCTCCTGATGATTCATGTCATTCCTCCCTTAAATTTTACATTTAATTATACAGAACGTCCGCACCTGAAACAACTGCTCTTGATGATTAAAAATGAAGCCATTTGTTTAAAGCCGGCTGTGATTTTAAAAAATGGACCAAAATAGATCCGCAAACAGCAACTGCCAGAAATTCCCCGGCACCTATGTAAAGAGCTGTAACCCAAAATCCTGACATCGGAATATCTGATAAATAAACCAATTCTCCCGCAATAATCAGCCCGTTGCTGACAACCGGAAATAACGACGCAGTCCATGTCGATTTAACAAATCTCATGGGCCAGAGTCCCAAGAATGTGGCGCCTGTTCCTGCCACCATGTCAATTGGGCCCAAAGGACTCGCTGCATTGGCTGCAAGACATCCAATGACCAGCCCGGGAAGAAAGCGGGGATTCACAAATGCAAGAAGCGTCATAGCTTCAGAAACCCGCACCTGCATCGGCCCATAAGAAATAGGTGCCAGCGCCACGGTCAGCACAGCATACAACGCAGCCGCCGCTGCATTTAAGGCAAGCGCACGCGTTTCCAGAGAATCCCGGTCATTCATGGCCCTGTTCCCCGCTATTTTCTGCAAATGGATCTTCATTGGCATTTCTGTTCCATATATATTCAATCTTTCTGGCTGCCTGTTCAGAAAAATCAGTTCCAAACCGATCCGCCAAAAATCCCAGTGCCATGTCAATTCCTGCAGAAACACCGGATGAAGTATAAAACTTGCCATCTGCCACCCACCGCGCCCGGCGTATCCACTGAACCTGGGGCCTCGTCCCCGCCGCCCATTCGAATGCCATTTTATTCGATGTGGCTTTTCTTCCGTCCAAAAGCCCTGTTTGTGCCAGCAGTGCTGATCCCGTGCATACAGTCAGACACCATTCTGCCAGCTCTGCAGCCTCCCGGATTCTCCCTGTTGCACTCCCGTCCCGGACCAGCAGCCTTGTCCCCATTCCGCCCGGGATCAACAGAATACCGCCTGTGAAATGATCCAGTTTTTCCGTCATTACTGTCATTCCCTGTGCACTCGTAACCGGTCCTCCTCCAATGGATAAATAACGAAGCTTATATTCCGGCTGCATCCTGAGCACTTCAATGGGACCTGCTGCATCCAATGTCTCAAACTCGGGAAATAGAAAAAATCCTGCATCCATGCCAACAATCTCCTTTATCACATAAAAACTTATATTTAGTATATCACGATATGTCCCAATTTGCCCCTGCGCCTCATCTGATTGTCTTAATACAGCCGTTCTATATGTTCTTTCTTATATTTTAGGTGTATAATAAATTCCGTCTTGAATATAAACTCCAAGAAAAGGTGTGGGAGAGAATGAATGAAAATGAGAAAACAGGCGCACATGAAGGTCTTAAAAGAAATCTGAAGGACCGCCATATCGAAATGATTGCTCTGGGCTGCGCCATCGGCACCGGATTATTTTACGGATCTGCCAGTACAATACAAATGGTGGGCCCCGGTGTGGTTCTGTCTTATCTAATCGGCGGTTTCTTTATTTACCTGGTCGTCAGAGCATTGGCTGAGATGTCCGTCTATCATCCGGTTTCCGGATCTTTCAGTACTTATGCCTATCAATACTGGGGAAAATTTGCCGGTTTCTTTGCCGGCTGGAATTACTGGTTTCTGTATGTAGCCGTCTCTATGGCAGAACTGTCTGTCATAGGTATATATATTCAATTTTGGTTTCCCCACATACCGACATGGATACCCACGCTGGTTCTTTTTATCTTGATTAACTTTATTAATCTAATCAATGTAAAAGCCTTCGGTGAAATTGAATTCTGGGGATCACTTATCAAAGTGACAGCCTTGCTGCTGATGATTATCTTTGGATTTATGATTATTACCTTTGGAGTCGGAATTGGCGGAGAACCACTGGGATTTTCAAATCTATGGGCTCATGGCGGATTTCTTCCCCATGGTTTATATGGACTCCTTTTATCCTTTGTAGTTGTTACTTTTTCTTTTGGCGGAACTGAATTAATCGGTGTCACTGCCGGAGAAGCTGAAAACCCGGAAAAAACGATTCCTAAATCCACAGATCTGATCATTGGGCGTATTCTCCTTTTTTATGTGGGTGCCGTATTTGTTCTTGTCACTTTATACCCATGGGACGAAGTAGGGACCAATGGAAGTCCTTTTGTGGAAATCTTTGCAAATCTGGGCATTCCTGGAGCCGCTTCCATCTTAAATGCAGTCGTGATTACTGCCGTATGCTCTGCTTACAACAGCTGTCTGTACAGTAATGCCCGTATGCTCCATGGTCTGGCTGCCCAAGGCAATGCCCCTGCATTTCTCAAAAAAGTATCTTCCTCCGGTGTTCCCTGGGCAGCCGTACTTTTTTCCTCCTGTTTTGTGAGCTTTGTCATTATCATCTGTTACTTCTTGCCGAAAGAAGCTTTTACCTATATCATGAGCATTGCCACCATGGCCGTCTTAAGCAGCTGGATTCTGATTCTGCTGACCCACATGCATTTCCGACGTGCTCTGGGCCCCGAAAAGACACAGCATCTGTCCTATAAAATGTTTTGGTATCCCTGGTCAGACATCATCGCCATTCTCTATTTTGCTATGATTGCAGTCGTCATGCTGACCATGCCCGACTTCCGGATTGCCGTTCTCCTTGCCCCCGTGTGGATGCTGATTATTTTTATCTGCTACCATTTCTTTCAAAAAAAGCCAGGCACTGTGCCCGAAACCATCCTCAAAAAAGACTAAAAATAATCCGGATATGATAAAGAGCGCATTCTCATGGGAATGCGCTCTTTATCATATCCGGAAATCCCAGCAGGAACAGACTCACAGCTCCTGTTTCTGCTCTGCTGTTTTCTCTGTCTCTTCATGATTCTTTTCCTGATCCTTCATGACTCTGTACAAAGCAGCCATCATAAAAAACCATAGTGGCGTAACAAATAAGGCTATCCGGGTCTCACTGTTCAAAGCCAGAACCCCGATAACAAACAGAAAAAAAGCAAAAATCAAATAACTCATATAAGGAAAAAGAGGCATGGTAAAAACTCCTTTTTCTGCATTTTTCGGAAGGCTCTTCCTATATTTCATATGACACCAGACCATAACTGCCCAGATATAGATGAAACAAAAGGTCGATACACTGGTAATAAGAATAAAAACCTCAGCAGGCATAAAATAATTTAAAAGCACGGAAATAAGAATGACCGCTGCCGAAAAAAGAATTCCATTTGCCGGTACTGAATGTACCGTGAGCTGACCAAATGCCCCGGGCGCATTTCTTTCTCCTGCAAGAGAATAGACCATGCGGCTTGTACTGAAGATTCCGCTGTTGCAGGCTGATGCTGCCGATGTCAATACCACAAAATTGACAATTCCTCCTGCTGCGGCAATGCCTGCCGCGGCGAACACCTGGACAAAAGGGCTCTGCTCAGGACTCATATAGGACCATGGATAAATACACATAATAACAGCCAGTGCTCCAATATAGAATAAAATAATACGGATCGGGATATGGTTGATTGCACTGGGAATCACCTTGGAGGGATTCGCCGTTTCTCCTGCCGTAAGACCTACCAGTTCAATACCTGTAAAAGCAAAAACCACCATTTGAAAGGATAGTATAAATCCCCCGGCTCCATTGGGAAACCATCCGCCGTAAGCCCATAAATTAGAAAAACTGACTGTCCCTGCGGGAGTATGAAATCCGCTGACGATCATGAACAACCCTACTCCAATGAGCCCCAGAATCGCAATCACTTTAATCAATGCGAACCAGAACTCCATTTCTCCAAAATACTTAACCGCAGACAAATTCATCACTACCAGAACAAATAGTGCTATAAAGCTGGGTATCCACTGCGGAACCGATGGAAGCCAGTACTGCACATACATCCCCACAGCAGTAAGATCGGCCATGGCCAAAGAAATCCAGCAAAACCAATAAGTCCATCCTGTAATAAAAGCTGCCTGTTCTCCCATATAATCATAAACAAAATCAACAAAAGAATGATGTCTGAGATCTGACAGAAGCAGTTCCCCCAAAGCCCGCATAACAAAAAAACATATGACCCCAGTAATCATATAGGCCAATAAAATAGACGGACCCGCCAGATGAATAGACCGCCCCGATCCTAGAAACAGTCCTGTACCGATAGCTCCCCCAATAGCCAGAAGCTGAACATGACGGTTTTTCAGGCCCCTTGCCAGTGCTTGCTCTTTTTCCATAATTTCCCACCTTCGCTGAATTCCGATCTCCGGCGGTACAGACATCCAATCCAATAAAAAAGGCCGAAAAAATATTCGGCCCCAGATTCATTAAGAACGGCTCTGTCCTTTTACCTGAGAGATTCACCGTTTTCTGATGAAAACAGCTTGCTCCTTCGGTGCTCTTTTTGAGGCTCTCCAGAGTTTCGTCCGATAACAGTCCTTTTGCCTGAAAGCATAACATCTTCGGCGGGTCATGCGACCTCTCTCCCGTTATCATCATACGAATTTCGGTATGAATTTAAATACATTTACAAATATATCATAGAAAAAGAACAATTTCAATATAAAATCGAAAAAACTGAATCAGTCTCAAGAGAATTTTTTTCTGAATCCTCCTGCGCCTCACAAAAATTAAAACAGCAGTTGAATCCGGCCCTGTGTCAGACAGTCTTCAGCATCTGTTTTAATAAAGTTTTTGATTAGAATAAAACAAAAACCTTCCTATTCAAACTCAGGCTCTCATCTCATCAATACTGTTCACATGCTGCAGTTTGCCAGCCAGATAACGGGCAATAAAGGGTGTCAGACAAATTGTAGGAATATCGGCAAGGCCAATCCAGAATACTGCCCAATAAAAGTCAAAAATCCCCAATACAGCCATACTCCCGCAGGTAAGAATGATCATAATGACTCCGCCTGCCAGGCTCCACAAGAGAGATTCCCACATAATAGGCCCGCCCTCTGCGATTTGTTTTAATGTATATTTGCGCCCCACCATAAGTGCCGGAATCAATCCCGTAAGCCCTACACCGATTCCGTCTCCAATCAGTGAATGAAGAGGAAGAAAAGCCCCGGCTAAGAGCGCCCATACCACAGTTCCTATATATCCCGAACAAAATCCGGCACGCATACCGAAAATAATACCCACTACCGGTGGAATAAAAGAAAATAGACGCAGGTGAATCATCCCCGGAATAATCGGTATGGGATTCAGATAAGCCCAAAGCACCCCCGTCAGAACTCCGAATACCACACCATAAATAATTCCCTTTAATACTGAATTTCCAGATTTAACCTCTTCCATGACTGACAGCTCCCTCCGCTGATTTTCAATGAATTAATGACAGATATCCTGCTCCTGCAAACACCAGAATGCTGATGCCGAGAAACAGCAGGTCATCCCGTTTTGTTCTGATTTCTTTCAGTGAAGAACGGGATGATCCCAAATGAAGACGATAAATAAACATAGACATTGTAATGTTTTGTGCCGTCCCCAGAATACGTATGAACAGCGGGACAAGGACCAGACAATACCGGCGGGCACGTTTCATTACAGGCCCGCGGTCAACTTCAAGCCCCCGGGAACGCTGTGCATCCACCACCGTTCGGAATTCTCTGATGATATTCGGTATAACCTGAAAAACAAGACCTGCTCCGAAAGCTGCGGGATACGGAACATGAAGCTTTCTCAGTCCATAAATAATTTCCGAAAAATTAGTAGTAATAATCAATGTATAAAAAACAGACACCATCAGAAATATACGGAACACCGTACTGACTGCCCGGCTGATATCCGCATACTCCAGACAAAATATGCGGTCCTGATAGATGGGGACTGTATCCGGTGCATCCACATGGAGTGCTCCGATAACTATCCACATAACAAAAGCAAATCCCATAATAGGAAAAAGATTTCTGCCAAGCATCTTCATCCTGTCAATGAGTCCAGCCCTTACCCAGACAGCCGCCATAAACAGAAAAAGGACTGTCACCGCCGGCAGATCCCTCACCACTGCAATCAGCACGCTAATGAGGACAAACCAGATAATCTTGGTAACCGGAGAAAGTCTGTGAAAAAAAGTATCCTCATCCATATATTCAAGCCAATTCATGGGTGTGACCTCCCTTAATCCATTCTGTACGTCTGAGAAATTCCGAGTCTGTCAATACCGGACTCGGAAATCCCAACGTATCCGACAGAATCTCCATATCAGGCAGAGGCATTTTCATGTCCGCGAAAAGACTGCGCTGCCCAAATACTTTCCGGGGAGTTCCCTCACAGACAATTCTTCCGTTATGAAGAAGCAGAATTTCGTCACTCACCTCACAGACGAAAGACAGCTCATGACTGATGAGAATAACGCAGATTCCCATTTGCTTCAACTTCCCGATCAACGCGGTCAGACGCCGCTTCATATCAAGATCAAGGCCGAGTGTCGGTTCATCGAGAATAACCGCCTCCGGCCGGGAAGCAGCTGCGCACAGAATCGCCGTCATATGCTTCTGCCCCATGCTGAGATTCAAAGGAAAAGCACTTTTATACTCTTTTAATCCTCCCCATTCCAGCCATTGATCCATTTCTTCACTGGAAAGAACCTCTCCATGCATCCGTCCCGAAAAAGAAATTTCCTCCGCCACACTGTTTTCAAACAGCATATGCTCCGGATTTTGGAATACCATAGCGACTGACTTTGACAATTCTGCCACTGATAGGCCACTGATTGTCTTCCCGTTGATAAGCACATCTCCCGCAGTAGGACGAAGCAGTCCGTTCAGATGATGCACCAGCGTTGTCTTTCCCGAACCGTTCTGCCCCAGAAGCGATGTCACACGTCCCTTGTAAAATCGGGCTTCTACATCAGACAGCGCCTCAAAACTTCCGTAACAATGCTGAAGATGCCGAACTTCTATCAAAGGACTGCTTTCAATAGTAACTGCATCACTGCTTTCCTTCTCATCTGATTTCAAGTATACAGCACCATGAAGTGCCCTTCCTAATTCCTCAGCATTCCAGCGAAGAGGAAATTCAGGATGCTTCTCCTTCAGGCTATGATACAGGAGAACCGAAGGCGGCACGGTGACCCCCAGCTTTTCATATAAATCCGGATCCTGAAAAAATTCTCTCAGTGTTCCTCCAAAAATGATCTGCCCTGCTTCGAGTCCCAATACAGAACTCACACAGGAAGCACACCAGTCTGCAAACTGATCCAAAATCACCACAGACTGCCCAGATTCTCTCAATTGAAACAGAATATCCTGCACCATACTTTTTCCCAACGGATCTAATGATGAAACCGGCTCGTCCAGAACCAGCAGATCCGGTTTCATGACCAAAACCGATGCAATACAGACTGCCTGTTTCTGCCCCCCTGACAACTTTTCCACTACTCTGTGCCGAAGATGGCTGATGTGGAGAAGAGCCAGCACCTCATCAATCTTGTTTGCCATGTCGCTCCGCAGCATATTCTGATTTTCCAGTCCAAAAGCCACCGCATCTTCTACCGTGTACCCAAAAAGCTGACTTTCAGGAGACTGCGTTACAAGCCCCACTGATACCGACTGTCCCCTTTCGGCCTTCCCCTGCATTGTTCCCGTTGTCACCGTCTCAGGTATAATTCCTGAAAGCACATGAGCCAGCGTTGTCTTTCCTGATCCGCTTTTGCCCAATACTGCCACAATCTCTCCCGCTTCCACGGAAAAAGATATGTGCCGCAGTGCAGCGGCGCTCTGCCGTCTGTATTGATACGAAAAATCCTTAAATTGAAATAGTAATTGCGATTCCACAAATAACTCCTTGTCAGACACCAGAGACAGTCATTGCTTTTCAGCAATGGCTTAATAATGAAATTGTAAAATCTCTTCTATAATAGCCGTCAGCTTTTGAACAGCAAAATCCATAAGTACCTGTCCTTTCTCCGCACTGGCCTCCTCCGGATCTCCTATGACTCCTGAATGACTGACATCTCTGGTTTTCCAGCCCATAGTCACCGGGCCATAGAGAGAAATAAAGCGGTCGCCTTCGAACTGTCTGTCCGGTGTTTCATCTTTCGCCTGCTCCATATCCACCATCTGAGGTGCAATATGAAGCATCAGTGATGTTTCCAGCTCACATGCATGAAAAACTCCATATGGACTTTTTGATTCCTGCACTTTCTGAAGGATTTCTTTCCAAAAATCCGTAAACCACCAGTCAAACACATAAATTTCCATTCCGTATTTAATACGGAGATCTCTGGACAGCAGATTTAGAAGATCTGTATTGCCGCCGTGGCTGTTAGTAAGAATCAGCTTGCGGAATCCCCACTTGGCAATGGCTGACGTATATTCATCAATAACATCGTACATAGTTTTGGCCGTCAATGTCATCGTGCCGGGAAAATCCATATGCTCATTGCTTTTCCCCACCGTAATCTGAGGCGCAATGATCACTTCATCCTCTTGAAAGTGTCCTGTCACCTTTGAAAAATTCTTCAGAAGAGCCCTTAAAATAATCGCATCTGCCCCTACCGGAAGATGGGGCCCGTGCTGTTCAACCGCCGAAACGGGAAGCAGTACCGCCGCATGGGCCTTGTCCACAGCACCTATTTCACGGCTGATCATATTCTCCCAATACTGTATCATAACCTCACCCTTTCTTTATCGCTGATCTGACACATCATTCTGCTGGAAATAAGGGAAGATTTCCAAGAACAATAATATCCCTTCTGCCAATGGCATCCCCTTCCGCCAGCACAGCAGCCCGGGCTGCCACCTGAGCTCCTGCCTTTTCCGCCAGTTTGGACAGTGCTTCCATAGATCCTCCTGTGCTGATCACATCATCCACCAAAATGACACGATGATTTCTGACCCGTTCAATATCCTGATCCATGAGACAGAGAATCTGCTTCCCGTTTGTTGTAATGGAATGGTCCTTCACAATTAAAGGATGCTGCATGTATCCCTTAACCGATTTTCTGGCCACAACAAAATACTTCATATGCAGAAGCCTGGCTATTTCCTGCGCCAGGGGAATCCCCTTTGCTTCGGCTGTCATGATCAGATCTGCAGGAGGCAGTTTTTTAACCAGCTCTTTCGCCGCAGAGGATACCAGTTCCATATCTCCCAGGATCACAAAGCTGGCAATAGCCATATGATCTGAAATATTCATGACTGACAGTTTTCTGCTGCATCCGGCAACTTCCAGATTATAAAAACGATCGGGCATTTCAACACATCCTTTTTAAAAACAAAAATCACAAATCCATTGTACTACTTTTCTATAGCAGTGCAATAGCATAAAACCAATTTATAAAGAGGAACCTCCTCCTTGTGACAATAAATTTCAATCGGAACGAAACTTCTTTTTTAAGTTCTCTTCCCAGACTCATCTTTAAATAACCAGCATCAATACAAAAATTATGCTATGCTGTAAAAATAAAACAGGAGGTCCTTCATGAAAAAAATTATCTTTTTCGGAATTCTTTTCTGCAGTCTCTGCATCCAGTCAGGGGCAGAAGACTTTCAGGAACTAAAAAGGCAGGCAGCCGCAGGCAGTGAAGACGCCCAGATTGCCCTGGCTGAAATTCTTCAGGAAAATGGATGGAATCTTCAGATTCTTTACCGCAGTAAAATGATTCCGCCAAACCGGGGGACATCGGCTGCCTCCGATTTTGAAGCAGGCCTTCTGGCCACGGCCCTGCTTCAGCAGGGAGGCGCCGTCCTTTCTGATCTGGCCCTGAAAGGAAACACCACGGCCCTGTATGACATGATGTATGCCTACCGTAAGGGCCTTGGCGTAGAAAAAGATTTGTCTCTTTCCAGCTCTCTGCTCCACCGCCTTCTTCCCCTGTTGGAAAAAGGCGCCCGGAACGGAATTACAAGGGATGAAACAACACTGGGATTGATCTATTGGAAGGGAATCGGCGTTCCAAAAGACCCTTCCAGGAGCGAACAGCTTTTCCTCCGTGCGGTCTCGCAGGGCAGCACGGAAGCGCTTGGATTTCTAGGCAGTCTGTACATGGAAAATAGTTCCACCCGGAAAAAAGGCATATCCATTCTGATCAAAGCAGCCGAAAAGGGTGACCTTAAATCCCAAAAAGCACTGGGGCTTATTTACCACTTCGGACAATACGGCATTCCCCGGGATCCAGCCCTTTCAAAACAATGGCTGCAGCAAGCGCAGACAAGCGGAGATCTCCTCTCAGGCATTCTCCTTCACATGAACCCTTCAGAGGACAGTCCGGTCTTGATCCCATCCCAAAAAGAAGGGGCTCTTGCACCGCAGACTGTGAAATAAGCCCCTGTACACGAAACAGGACTGCAGAAAACAATCCCGCAGTCCTGTTTTTTATTTCCCCTCAGCAACCCAGCCGCGGAGCTCTTCGATTTCCTCGAGAAATTCCGTATGACTTAGATGTTCATGAGGTTCATACTCAAGAACCATATGGGCATGCGGTGTGTAGACAGCTGCCCAATGCATAATCTGCCGGATATCCGCTGTTCCCTGATGATAATCCATATGCTGGTCAGTGCGCCCGTCATTATTATGGATATGAAACCCCTTTACCCTGTCTCTGTAAGTATATAAAAATCTTTCAATATCCAGTCCATTGACATGGGCATGTCCGATATCAATCAGCGCTGATGCCTGGGGAATCCGTTGAAAAATTTCATTATATTCATCATTACTGAAAAGATGGATCCCCTGTTTCTGCCGGCAGAGATTTTCAATCACGCAGAAGACTCCCTGCTCCGACGCCTGTGCTGTGAGCTTCTTCATAACGGCATATGCATTATCCTGTGCCTGCTGCCGTGTATCTTCCGCAAACTGTTTCTGTGAATAATGAAATACCACATGTCCGGCATGATATTTTGCTGCCAAGGCAAAAACACGTCCGTAACTTTCCATAAGCCACCGGTGCGCCTCGGAATTTAAATCCGATGTAGCTTCAATCTGAACGTAAGGCCCATGAAAAGTGACTGGGCATGACAGCCTGGGCATCAAATCGCACAGCTTTTCCCAATATGCGTCATCATGGGTAAATGCCGTTAATTCAACTCCCAAATGCCGATCTCCCACAGAATTAATCCATTCTGCAAATTCAGGGAAACCGTCAGTTCCTGCCACCAGTGCACTGATATAATAATTCATAACTCCTCCTTACTCGGGATATCCGATATTGGATCCCGATGCAGCATCAAAGAAATGAAGTGCTTTAGGATCTACCTTCCAAAATGCCTGGGTACATCCATTGAGAATATCCTCCGGCATAATAGATATAACTTCTTTGCCGTTCACTGTAAAGTAATATCCCACCCGGCTGCCGTAATCCTCATGATACTGCACTGAAACGGGGACCGCTCCTTCGGAAGGCTCTGCCGACAGGACGATTGCCTCAGGACGTATGCCTGCCTCCACGGGCTGACCATGCAAAGCCGTCTTGCCGCTCCAGCCTTCCGTCATGCGGACTTCATGCCCGTTCAGATGCATATAACCGGTATCCAGCCGGGCATCAAACAAATTCATGGAAGGCGAACCAATAAACCGGGCTACAAATGTATTAGACGGACGGTGATACACATTGGCAGGTGTATCCAGCATCTGGATGCACCCATTATGAACCACGGCTATACGCTGCCCAATCGTCATCGCCTCAATCTGGTCATGAGTCACATAAACCATGGTCTGATGATATATCTCATGGATCTTAACCAGTTCTTTTCTGGCCTGACCCCGGAGCTGCGCATCCAGATTGGACAGCGGCTCATCCAGCAGAAAAAAATCTGACTGCTTGACCAGTGCTCTGGCCAGTGCCACCCTCTGCCTCTGGCCTCCGGAGAGTTCTCTGGGAAGGCGGTGCTCAAGACCTCCCAAATTCAGAATACGGACTGCTTCGCCTACCCTGCGGCTGATTTCATCCTGCGGTGTATGACTGATACGGAGACCGTAAGAGATATTTCTGGTTACATCCATATGGGGGAAAAGAGCATAATTCTGGAACACCATAGCTATGTTCCGGTCCCCCGGAGCCATGCTGTTGGCCAGCTCTCCATTCAGAAACAACTCCCCTGATGTGATGGATTCAAGACCGCTGATCAATCTCAGCAGGGTAGACTTTCCGCACCCGGAAGATCCTAGAAGAATCAGACGCTCCCCCTTCTGTATAGAAAGATCCAGCCCTTTTATGACCTCTGTTTTCCCAAATACTTTTTTAACATTTTTCAATTCAATGCTATACATAAATTCTCCCTTATCACTTAATTCCAGACTGGGCAAAAGTCCCGATAATGAATTTCTGGCATACTGCATATAATCCCAGCGGAAGAAGCATTGTCAGAGATGCCACGGCCATTGCCACAGGGATATCCGTCCCCCCTTCAGAGCTTACAAACATCTGAAGAGCCAGAGAAAGCGTATAATTTGCTTCACTTTTAATCATGATGGCCGGCCATACATAATCATTCCATGAATTAATAAAGAAAATAATGCCGATGGACAAAATTGCCGGACGTATAATGGGAACGACAATCGTCCGCAGCCTCATCCAATGAGACACATGATCCAGTTCGGCCACTTCCATTAACGAAGAAGGAATCCCTTTCATATACTGACGGAGCAGAAAAATCCCGGTTGCATCTGCCAGCTGGGGCAGCGCAACCCCATAGATATTGTCAATCAGGCCGGCCTTTGTCAATGTCATATAATTAGGGATCATAGTGACAGTAAAAGGAATGAAAATGGTACTGATTAAAAGAAAATACAGCGGCGTCTTCCAGCGGAAACGGAAAAACACAAAGGCATAGGCGGCAAAGAGCGCCGTAACCAATTTGAAAAGTGTTACTATAGACGCAATAATGAAAGTATTTGATAAAATCTGCACAAAATGGATCGTCGTAAAAACCCGTTCATAGGCAGAAAACGTCGGTGCTGCTGGAATAAGCGCTGAAGATGAATAAGCTTCTTCCATAGTTTTAAAAGAAGTGGATACTGCAAAAAGCAGGGGATAAATCAAAAGCAGCACCAGAATGATAAAGAGGATGTGCCATTTGGCTTCTGAAAAATCAATTTTCATAGTATACCCCTTTTTCTACATATTTGAACTCCAGATACAGCAGAACCAGAAAAATTAACATTGTTACAATGGCCAGGGCCGCTGACATGCCTGTTTCATAAAAAGAAAATGCATATTCATACCCCTGATAAATAATATTGGAGCTCGCATCATTGGGACCGCCCTGCGTCAAGACTTTAATCGGCGTAAACACATACTGCAGTCCCTGCACGATCGTCATAATCAGAATATACACAGCAGTTGATGATGTCAGCGGCACCACAATCTGTGTAAATATTTTCCGGCTGGGCGTCTTCTCAAGACGGGCCGCCTCAATCAGTTCTTCCGGGACCCCATTCATGCCTGACAGAAGAATCAGAAAATTATACCCGAAGGCTTTATATACAGCGACCAGGCTGATAACTAGGATCACCAGGCCCGGAGTTTTGGACCATGCGGGAAGAGAAAATCCGGCGGCTTCCGCCAATCCGCCAACGGGACCCGAAACCGGATTAAAAATCCACTGGAACAAAATGGCGCCTACCACCAATGCGATCAACGAGGAAGAAAATAACAGCGCTTTATAGACATGCTTTCCCCTTCTCATCTGGAACGTATTGATAAATGCCAGTACATAAGGAACCAAAAAATTTAAAAGTACCAAAATAACAATATAAAGCAATGTATTCTCTGCAATTTTTAAAGATACAGGATCCGTCAGCAGACGAATATAATTATCCGCTGCCACAAACTTCATATTCGGTGATACCATATTCCATTTGAACAGACTTAAATACAAAGTATAAGCCAGGGGATAAAACATAAAAAGAAGAAATACGGCAAATGCCGGAAGAATAAAAAGAAAGGCAAGTTTTCTTTCCTGCTTTTCACACATCGTCAGGCCTTTTTGATTGGACATTTATACAATCCCTCCGGGAACACAGAAAAAGACTGCGCACTCAGGCAGTCTTTTCTGCTTCAGCATTAAATGAAAATTTTACTTCAGCAGCTTATTCAGCTCATCCTGTGCATTTTTCAGCACCTCTGACGGAGAATCTCCGCTCAGGATTTTGTCCCGGACATCGGCAAACATCTTTTCCGCCTTGACGCCCACATCTCCAGGGAAAGAAACCCAGGAACTCAAATTCGGCATTTCATCAAAAGCCACCTTCAAAGCCGGTGTTTTTGCAATGGCTTCCTTCAGTGCCGGTTCTTCTGCCACATCTTGGCGGGGCGGAAGATATCCTGTATTAATAGTCCACTGTGCGAGATATTTGGGCTGCATGATAAATTTAATAAATTCCCATGCTGCCTGCTGTTCTTCCGGTGACTGGGCAGTGACTGCCAGGAAATTCCCGCCTGCCGGAATACTGACCTTTTTACCGGGGAATCCAGGATACGGCGCTGCCATGACAGGAAACTTGGAGGACTGCATCACCGTTCCTATTTTGGCACTGGTACCTGCCAGAATACCTACTTTTCCGCTGTAGAAAGAAGCAATGCCTTCATCAGCCGCAATATGAAGGGCCGACTGATCTTTCAATACCATATCCGCATAAACCTGATACGCATCGGCAGCCTCCTTAGAGGCAAATGCAGCTTTGCTGTCTTTATCCAGAATAACGGCTCCATTCGATGTCAGCAGCCCCTGTGTCGCCCAATTATCCTGATATTCCTGCATATAAAATCCGTAATTGCCCGTCTTATCATGAATGGCCTTTGCATCTGCCCGCACGTCTTCCCATGTTTTAGGCGGATTCAGAGGATCCAGTCCTGCCGATTTAAACAATTCCGGATTATAGAACAGAATGGGCGCACTAATTGAAAATGGGACTCCCACCTGCTGATCTCCTGCTTTGGCCAGTCCCAAAACATTAGGAAGAAAATTTTTCTCAAGAAAATCTTTATCTGAAGAAGAAGTCTTTTCCAATTCTGACGGAGATGTATATTTAAAGTTTTCCTTAAAATAATCAAGATAGTTATATCCGATCATGGCAATGGATGGTGCCTTTCCGGCTGCCGCATCTGCCTGCAGATTCTTCATCAGTCCCGGATACATGTCAGGGTTATAAACTTCCTTGACAATAATCTTATCCTGTGACTGGTTAAAATCATCCACCATCTGCTTAATAACAGGTGCTCCAAAATTTTTTGTATACACATGCCAGAAAGTTACTACCGTCTTCCCGTTTTCCTTAACCGGTGCCGTTGATGACTGGCTGTTCCCGCAGCCGGCCGCCGCCATAACAAAGACAGCCATCATCAGCACATATAACCATTTGAATCTTTTCAATTGTCATCCCTCTTTCATGATTGTTTTCAAACCACAGAAAGCTCTCACCAGACCGCGGTTATTCCCGGACCGTAGAATGCATTCCTTCTTCCGATGAAACAATGCGTTTCACTCACTTCAAGTATTATATCATAACATTTGTGAATAAAAAGATTAAAATTAGTTCATTCTTTTACCACCCGGACTATACCGGTTCCAAGGAACGCCATAAAGAATATTTGTATGCTTGTCCCTCTGTCTGAAATCTTGTATAACCCCATGTACTTCCAGCTTTCCCTGCTATTTTTCCATCCCTGCTGTACAAAATTTCTTCATCCACGGGTGTCTCTCTTTTGCGCATTCATTGAGTTTCACAAAAGCCTCCGGTTTCTAAAATCCGCAACAGCTGATTTGTGCTTTTTCAGACTGATTTAATTGAAACCCGCAGAACCTGAAAATACTGCCTCCTGTTATAATAAAAGATAGATAGATAAAGGAGGTTTTATAATGAAAAAAACAGGATATATCTTTCTGGCGGTATTTCTTTCTGTAATCGAATTCTACCCTGCCCAGCCGCTCTCAGCAGCAGAAATGCACATGGAAATGCACAATTTCACAACCGTGGATTCACTAGCGCCTGCTGTTCATCCCCGATATCCAGTAGGAACAGCAATTATTGTCAAAGCCGATCACATGTCCGGCATGAAAAATGCAAAGGGAACTGTATCAGGTGTTTTTGATACGCCTCTGTATGCCGTTGACTATGTCAACAGCCATGGAGAAGCTGTAAGCAATCACAAATGGGTTATCCAGCAGGAAATACAGGATTCCGGATCCCGCTCATATCAGTTGGGTGATCAAGTAACTCTGCTCCCGGGCCACATGAGCGGCCTTGGCGGAAGCGGTGTTCATGCACGCATTGTACAAATCGTAAAGGGACCGGCATATATGATTGATTATCAGCCCACCGACGGTACCTCCCCTGTTATTCATCATCAATGGGTAACACAAAATGAACTGCAGCCGCGATAACGGTTCTTCATGAAAATTCTGCATAAAAAAACATCGGAATATTCCGATGTTTTTTTGATTGGCGGAGCGGGAGGGATTCGAACCCTCGCACCGGTCACCCAGTCTAACGATTTAGCAAACCGTCCTCTTCAGCCGCTTGAGTACCGCTCCATAATGAAAATTGATTTTGCCTTAGGAAACAAATGCCTGCCTCCTAAAGTCGGCATAAAATCAGGTGTTGTGGTGACCTGTGGGGGATTCGAACCCCCGAACCCGCCGTGAAAGGGCGGTGTCTTAACCGCTTGACGAACAGGCCATGGCTCCTTGAGTAGGACTCGAACCTACGACCGATCGGTTAACAGCCGATTGCTCTACCAACTGAGCTATCAAGGAATACAACGTGATTATTATATCGGATTTTCAGCACTTTGGCAATACCTATCTGAAAATTTCCATAAAGACAGAAAAAAATGCCTATTGACAATATACCCGGCCTTCGTTATAATGCTGTCAATATGTAAATTGTAATGAACGAGAAGGGGTCAGTAAGCTTTTCAGAGAGACAGCGGCCGGTGTGAGCTGTCAGGCAAACGAAATCTTTCCACTCGGGAACTGCAGATGATGAATCTGCCGGGTACGCCCGTTACTGCAGTCAGAGATGGCCTTTGGGCAATTTGGGTGGCAACGCGGAATCTTCCGTCCCTATGGGATGGGAGTTTTTTTTTATAGAATAAACGCGCTGACATTCACAAACATCAAGGTCAAATTGGGTGGTACCGCGAGAATAGAGAAGCTCGTCCCAAGGGACAGCTTCTCTATTTTTATTGCAGGGAGTGTGATCAGTAATGACAAGAATTTTTAATTTCAACCCAGGACCTTCCGCTCTGCCCCTTGAAATTCTGGAAGAAGCAGCCCGTGAGATGACCGACTGGCGGAATACCGGCATGAGCATCTTAGAGATCAGCCACCGTTCCGCGGCTTATCAGGAAATACATGATGAAACCATTGAGCTTTTCCGACGTTTAATGAATCTCCCCTCCGACAGAAGCATCCTATTCATACAGGGAGGAGGCAGTCTCCAATTTGCCATGGTGCCTGCCAATTTTCACACAAACCAGCGGGCCGCTTATATGAATACCGGAGTATGGGCCGAAAAAGCCATGAAGGAAGCCGCCTTCTATGGAGACGTATATGAAGCTGCTTCCAGTGCCGACCGGCATCATACCTATATTCCCGAAAACCTTCACCTGCAGCCCGGCACCTCTTATCTCCATATCACTTCCAACAATACAATCTACGGCACGGAATACCGTCAATTCCCCCATGTGCCGGTTCCCCTCTTCTGTGACATGTCCAGTGACATTCTGTCCCGTCCGGTTCCTGCCGGCCAGTTTGATTTGATCTATGCAGGAATTCAGAAGAATCTCGGTCCTGCCGGTGCCGCCGTTGTCATCATTAAAAACAGTCTGTTGGAAAATGCCCGGCGGGACATTCCTCTTATACTCAGATACCGTACCTTTGCCGAACATGATTCTCTATACAATACGCCTCCTGTTTTCTGCATTTACATGATGAACAAAATGCTCCGCTGGATTGAACAACAGGGAGGTGCCTGCGCCATGGAAGAACAGGCCCTAAGAAAATCCTCTTTAATTTACCGCATAATTGATGAGAGCGGGGGCTTCTACCGGGGGCATGCGGAAAAAGAAAGCCGGAGCCGCATGAACATTACATTCAACCTGGCATCTCCTGATATGGAAAAAGATTTTATCCATCAGGCTGCCTGCCGCGGACTTTCCGGACTGGGAGGACACCGGCTCGTAGGAGGATGCCGTGTCTCCTTATACAATGCCGTACCGGCAAAAGCCTGCCGCGCATTGGCTCTCTTTATGAAAGACTATCAGGAAAAGAACAGAGGAGGAATTTAAATGTACAAAATTTTTATTACCAACGATATCGCACCGGAAGCCAAACAACTTCTGGAAAAGAATTTCGAAATTCATGTAGAGCCTAATATGACAGAAGAAGAATTATGCAAAGTCATTGGGAACTACGATGCCCTCATTACGAGAAGTCAGACGAAAGTGACACGCAAGGTCATTGATGCCGCCCGCCGTCTGAAAGTCATCGGCCGTGCCGGTGTAGGCGTAGACGGAATTGACATACCGGCTGCAACAGCGAGAGGAATCATCGTCGTCAATACACCGGAGGCCAATACCATTGCCGCTGCCGAACATACTATTGCCCTCATGCTTGGAATGACACGTCAGATCCCTCAGGCACACCAGTCCATTATGGAAGGCCGCTGGGACCGAAAAAGTTTTATGGGCATTCAACTTCTGAATAAAACCGTCGGCATTATCGGCGTCGGACGTGTAGGATCCAATGTTGCCAAACGGCTGCAGGCTTTTGATATGAATACAATCGGATATGACCCCTATATTCCCGAAGAAAGAGGCCGGCAGTTAGGCGTTAAACTGGTCGATCTGGACACCCTTTTGGCACAATCCGATTATATTACCCTCCATGTACCGCTCACAGAAGAAACCCGCTCCATGATTGGTTCTGATGAAATCGGAAAAATGAAAAATGGCGTACGGATTGTCAACGCCTGCCGCGGCGCTGTCATTGATGTGCAGGCTCTGGCCGAATCTCTCCGTACCGGGAAAGTCGCCTCTGCCGGAATTGACGTATTTCCTGAAGAACCTTTGAAACCGGAAAATAATCCCTTCCTGGCCATGAAAAATGTCTGCCTGACTCCCCATCTGGGTGCGTCCACACGGGAGGCGCAGGTAGGCGTTGCCGTAGACGTGGCGGCGGGTGTCGCCGCAGCCCTCCGCGGTGAGCCTGTCGCGACTGCCGTCAATGCCTCCCCCATCACCAAGCACACCCTCTCCGTAATCAAGCCATACTTTGACCTCTGCGAACGCATGGGAAATATGGGAATCTATTTGGCTGAAGGACGGATTTCCCAAATTACCGTTGAATATACGGGAGAACTGATAAAGACAGAAACGGCACCTCTCACCACAGCTGTTGTCAAAGGCATGCTGTCTCCCATTCTTCAGGAAACCGTCAATTATGTCAATGCGCCGGGCATTGCCGAACGGCGTCACATGGACATACGGGAAATAAAAGGCGGCAAAGATCCCTATTTCTCAACTGCTGTAACAGTCACCATCCATACCGATCAGGGAACGCATACAATAACAGGCGTCCTTTTTGACGGCAAAGAAGCACGTATCGTACGGATTGACGGTTACCGCGTCGATCTTACGCCAAAAGGTTACTTTCTCCTTGCCCCCCATGAAGACAAACCGGGTATGATCGGACAGATGTCCACCATTTTGGGTGAAGCAGGCATCAACATCAACGGTATGCAGGTTGGGCAAACCACAACTGAAGGCACCAACATGATGGCTGTCGCACTCGAAAAAGACATTCCCAATGACGTACTGCTGAAACTGAAATCAATTCATGGTATTTTAGACATTAAAGTGATTCATTGTGAACATCAGTGAGGCCGCCAATGATAAGAATAATTCTCGTACGTCACGGAGAAACCAAATGGAATAAAGAAGGACGTTTCCAGGGGCAGAAAGACATCCCCCTTTCCGCATGCGGCATGAAACAGGCCTGCTGCCTGGCTGATGCCCTGCGCCCGGTTCCTATCGATATCTGTCTGTCCAGTCCGCTTTCCCGTGCCTTTACAACCTGCCGGCTGTGTGCGGAACCGCACAGCCTCCCCGTCTCATCAGATGCCCGTCTCACAGAAATCAACCATGGTGCCTGGGAAGGCATGTCTTCTGATGAGATTCTTGCTTCTGACGGAGAAAGACTCCGCCTCTGGCACAGCCATCCTGACCAGGTAACCATGCCGTCCGGTGAATCCCTGGAAGATGTCAGCGAAAGAGCCGTCTCCTTTCTGAAAGATCTGCCTGCCCGTTACAGCGGAAAAACGATTCTGGTCACTGCCCATGATGCCGTCAATAAAGTCATTCTCTGCCACATGCTTGGCATCAGGCTGGACCATTTCTGGCAGATTAAGCAGGACAACACATGTATCAACATTGCAGAATACACAGAACTGTCCTGGCGTATAGTACTGCTGAACTCCACCGCCCATATGGGATATCTGTTCAGTGGTATTGAACAAAAAGGATTATAAAAAAACTCCGGAAAATGAATCATCATTTCCCGGAGTTTGTCATTTTACTTATTCTGTTCTGTTTGTATAACAGGCCCTGACAAATTCGTACTTATATCCGTTGGAATTCTATGATATGGGAATTTTTTAAGAAGCTGTGCAGTCATATCCCCCACGATCTCTTTCCAGTCCGTGTAGATTCCCTCTTCGCTGGTATCAAAATACCGTACCTCCGTTGAAGAAACCTTTTCATCTCCTCTTTTCCAGGACAGCAGACGGAGCACCGCCCGCGTCTGCACCACAGGATCTGCATCATCATTCCTAAGGGAAGATGGATAAAAGACAACCTGGCTCCACACTACGACCTGTGGAAGAACGACAATATCAGCACCGGACAGACGGGCCAGCTCTTC
>ENA-OQIN01000667-OQIN01000667.1-human-gut-metagenome-genome-assembly--contig:-NODE-667-length-21939-cov-3.765346_pt1 | contig 21939 bp, 19 predicted proteins | sample MGYA00242581_ERZ504746 | MGnify/ENA primary metagenome ERZ504746 (study PRJEB26092, sample SAMD00036436) | human gut metagenome | host: Homo sapiens | study: EMG produced TPA metagenomics assembly of...
GCTGCTAAAGATAATAATACATATAACATTACGTTTGCATGATCACCTGTTTTTATAGGTGTTCCAGCAAGTTCTCCTGTTGCAGGGTTAACAGCCTTTACTTCATCTGCTGTATGGCCTGAAAGGAAGTATGTTGAGCAGTGATTTATATCAAAATCAACATATCCATCAACAACCTTTAACCCCTCGTTATCTCCAACTACCTCAACTCTATTAAGTTCTTCGTTATAGTAATAGAGATATACTACATCCCCATTCTGGAACCACTTGCCAACATAAGTATGTAATGTAGCTGTTCCAGGAAGTTCTCCATGATATGCAAAGTTAAGATATACTAATTCATCTACACCTGTTAATGCTACTATATCATCATTCTTAGTATCAGAAACATTTAATGTAAGATCAACATTCTTATCTGTGTTATTAAGTGTTGCTGCCTTAAATGTCCATGAATATAAAAGATAATCCTGTGAATTAACAACTCCAACTGTGATATCTTTGTTGTTAGCCTTTACTGCTGAGAATAAATCAGCTGAAAGTGTAGGTGCTGCATCACTTACAACATCAACCTTAGTCTCTGTTGATGAAGTAACTTCTTTATTAAGAACATCATTAACAGCATCAGACTTTACTATTTCGTCCTTTGCAACTGTCGATGGAAGTGAATGATCTCCCTGTGGAAGGTTTCCAATTACATCTGAACCTGTTGAAGCTGGTGTACCTGCATTATTACCACCTGTAGTATCAGAATTTGTTGAGTCTGATGGTGTTGTTACATCTTCTGTATTACCCTTGTCAGCATCATCCTTACCTGGCTTTCCTGGTTTTACATCTGAACCTGTTGAATCAGATGGTGTTGTTACGTCTGAACTTGTTGAGTCTGATGGTGTTGTTACATTTTCTGTATTACCCTTATCAGTATCATCCTTACCTGGCTTTTCTGGTTTTACATCTGAACCTGTTGAATCAGATGGTGTTGTTACATCTGAACTTGTTGAGTCTGATCCTGTTAAATCAGATGGTGTTGTTACATCAGTTTGTGTAGAATCACTTGCAGTTACATAATTGTTCACATAATCAAAAAATGTTGCTGCTGCAACTCCTGATACCTGAACAGCTAGTAATGAAGCAACTGTAACAGTTAATGCAAGCTTTTTAGTAAAAAACTTTCTCATTCTTATAGTACCTCTCTTCTATTGTTTTTACAATAAAAGTCATCACAAAGTAAATTAATCCCCCTCATTTGTATGCATCACATTCTCCAAGTAAATCCAGTGGATATAACACTTAATGCTAACTTTATTGCTCTAAACATTTTACCCCCCCCCGGTATATTTTTGGCAATAGTTTAGCATGTATTTTTTTATAAACATTTTCAGTTTCAAACAGCTTTTATAAATATTTACTTGTAATCATCCATAGCCTTTTTTAATGCTTCATCAAGGGTATGCCATCCAAGAACAGCACATTTTACTCTTGCAGGCATATGCGATATATCTTTAAGTGCTGATGCTTCATCAAGCTCATCTATCTCTTCATCAGTTGCCTCTCCCTTTATCATCTTAAGGAAAAGATTTCCAAGCTTTAATGCTTCATCCTTGCTCTTTCCTATAATCATGCCAAGCATAATGTCTGCTGAAGCCTGCGATATAGCACATCCATCTCCCACAAAGGCTCCATCCTCTATTATGCCATTCTCCACTTTTAACTTAAGCCATATATCATCACCACAGTTAGGATTAACTCCTTCCAGTACTATATTAGCATCTGGAAGATCATGCTTGAACTCTGGTCTTATATTATGCTCTGTCAGAATCTCGTTATAAAAGCCTCTATTCATCATAACCCATTCTCCTTCTTACATTAATAGCACTCTTAACAAATGCACGTACTTCATCCTCTGTATTGTAGAACATAAAGCTTGCTCTTGTAGCATTATATACCTTCAAATGTGTAAGAAGCGGCTGTGCGCAATGATGTCCTGCCCTTACATCTATTCCATCCGAAGATAATATTTCACTGACATCATGAGGATGCACATTATCTATAGTAAATGCTACTATACCTGTATGGTTATCAGGATTCTCAGAACCAATAACATGAATATGTTCATATTCTTTAAGTCCTTCCATAGCTATACGCGTAAGTGTTTTTTCTCTTTCTTCAATATAATCAAAGCCAACTTCATTAATATACCTGATTGCTGCAGCAAGTCCAGCTGCACCTGCTGCATTTACTGTACCAGCTTCAAACTTATGTGGAAGTTGTGCATACACAGCGCCTTCTCTTGTAACAGAATCTATCATTTCTCCACCAGTCATGAAAGGTTCCATCTTCTCTAAAAGCTCCTGCTTTCCATAAAGAACACCTATTCCCATAGGTCCCATAAGCTTATGACCTGAAAACGCAAGAAAATCCGCATCCATATCCTTAACATCAATCTTCATATGAGGTGCACTCTGTGCTGCATCAACAACCATAATAGCACCTGCTGCATGCGCCATAGCGGCGATTTTTTTTACAGGATTAACACAGCCAAGTACATTTGACACATGACCAACCGCTACTATTTTAGTATGCTCATTAATACCTGCTGCCAATGTTTCATCTGAAAGTGTTCCATCTTTTTCACATTCAAGATACACAAGCTTTGCTCCTGTCATTCTCGCTGCCATCTGCCATGGAAGCATATTGCTATGATGCTCCATAATAGAAACTGCTATCTCATCTCCGGCTTTAAGGTTATTTAGAGCGTAACTATATGCAACAAGATTAATACCTTCCGTTGTATTTCTTGTAAATATTATCTCCTTTGTAGAACCTGCATTAATAAACTCCCTTACAGTTTCTCTTGCATCTTCATATTCTTTTGTTGCAGCTATACTAAGAGGATAAAAGCCTCTTAATGGATTAGCATTATTTTTTTCGTAAAACTCAGCTTCTGCTTTAATCACGCATTCAGGTTTCTGTGACGTAGCAGCATTATCTATATATATTCTGTCATTATTTTTTATAAGTGGAAAATCATCCCTGTAATTGCGACTCATATTTATCTCCATTCTATAATCTTTGGACGGCATTTTCACCAAGCACCTTGCAAAGCTGTTCATTAGCAAGCTTCTCAGTTTTTTCATCTTCTATCTTTCTTGCTACGACTTCCAGTCTTCCCTTAGTCATAATATCTTCTGCCGTCTCTGAATCTATACCTCTTGCTGCAAAATAGAATAAGGTTTGTGGATCAAGCTCACCAATAGTTGCACCATGTGAGCCATTGACATCCTCCTCTGCGCAAAGAATAACGGGAATAGTCTTATTTACAACATCTTCACCCAGCAATAACACATTTTCAGTTTCAGCACCTGTAGAACCAGACGAACCATTCTTAAAGTCAATAGTTCCCTTAAATACCTTTTTAGCAGCATCCTTTAGTGCTCCATCAACGCTTATCCCGCAGTTTGTCTTCTTACCAATGTGGTTAACTATAAGATTTATGTCAATATTCTGTTTAGCAACGCCAAAATATCCTATATCACACATAAAATCCGACTTATTTCCATTAAGATCTGTTCGTATGCCATCATAAAGACTGCCTTCTCCAAGAAACAGCTGTACAAGCTTAAAACCTGCTTCATCTGCACACCTGCTTCCAACATCGCAAAGCACGTCTTGCTCCTTTGGCTGTAAGAACACCTGTACAAGCTTTACATGACTGTTTTTTCCAGCATCTATAAGAGTTCTGAATGCTGTATTACCAGCCACTTCCTCTGAGCCTGTAAATGTTTCTATTATTGTAAATGTTACATTATCCTCTACATTAACAACAAGCTTTCCTGCCTGATTCACTTTGTTTTCTACAGCAACAGAATCATCTATATTAAGATATATCACTTTATTATCCGCTTTCTTATCTGCATTTATCACTAAAGATGTGATATTTTCATCTGCAAATAAAACATCAGCGGCATCTGTAGCGCCTGTTTTTACTGCTGCACTGATATCTGCATAATCATTACTCTGTGCATCATAAAATGCATCGGCATATCCATCTGTTTCAATATTACATGGAACAGTCTTACTATCCCATGCCACCCTTGTATCATTCAGATTAAGCCAGTACCATGTCTTAGATGGAAGCGCATTTATCTTTAATTCACTAATATTACTCATCTTACTCTCCATTCCTGTGTATATCCGGATATCACACATATTTATATATCAATTAACCGATACTCCCCTTCATCTCAAGTCTTATAAGATTGTTCATCTCAATAGCATACTCAAGAGGAAGTTCCTTAGATACATTATCAGCAAAGCCACTTACGATACATGCCCTTGCATCCTCCTCTGTCATACCACGTGACATTAGGTAGAATACAGCCTCATCACTTATACTTCCTATCTGTGCCTCATGGCCTACATTTGCTTTTCTTGTTCTGATATCCATAGCTGGTATAGTATCTGAACGTGATATCGAATCAAGCATAAGTGACTGACATGAAACTGCTGCTTTAGCATTTTCTGCCTGCTTGTTTACAACTACCGATGATCTGAAGGTACTTATACCGCCATCCTTTGATATAGATTTTGTATTGATATAAGAGCTTGTGTTCTTAGCCGCATGAACCACCTTTGCACCCGTATCAAGATTCTGCCCCTTACCTGCAAATGTTATTCCTGTGAATTCCATTCTTGAGCCTTCTCCCTTAAGAATACTCATAGGATAAAGATAAGAAACATGTGAACCAAATGAACCAGATACCCACTCTATTGTTCCACCTTCTTCTACAATAGCTCTTTTAGTGTTAAGGTTATACATATTCTTAGACCAGTTCTCTATAGTTGAATATCTAAGCTTTGCATTCCTGCCTACAAACAATTCAACACATCCTGCATGCAGATTGGCAACATTATACTTAGGTGCTGAACAGCCTTCAATAAAGTGAAGATTGGCACCCTCATCTACTATAATAAGCGTGTGTTCAAACTGGCCAGCACCTGGTGCATTAAGTCTGAAATATGACTGAAGTGGAATCTCAACTGATACTCCCTTTGGAACATATACAAACGAACCGCCTGACCATACAGCACCATGGAGTGCAGCAAATTTATGGTCAGCTGGCTTAACAAGCTTCATAAAATGTGTTCTTACCATATCTGCATATTCACCCTTAAGTGCACTTTCCATATCTGTGTATACAACACCAAGCTTTGCAACATCTTCCCTTACATTGTGGTATACAAGCTCTGAGTCATACTGTGCCCCGACACCGGCAAGTGACTTTCTTTCAGCCTGTGGAATACCAAGTCTTTCAAATGTATTCTTTATATCATCAGGTACATCTGACCATTTTGTCTTCATATCCGTATTAGGTCTTACATACGTAACAATGTTATCCATATTAAGGCCTTCTATTGATGGACCCCAGTCTGGCACCTTCATATTGTTATATATCTGTAAAGATTCAAGACGGAAATTCTGCATCCATGCTGGATCATTCTTTTCCTTTGAAAGCTTTTCAACTATCTCTGGTGTAAGACCTGCATTGATTCGGTATGCATCCTTTTCCTCATCCTTGAAATCATATATATTCCTTTCTATGTCCTGAACATATGTTTTCTCTTTCATAGTTTTAAGGAACTCCTCTCTTTTTCTTTAACATTTCATATATATCCATCTGCAGTTAAACAACTACAACTGCACGCGCTGCGTATTAGTTTTCATACTCTGCGAAACCTTCTGTGTTAATCTTGTCAACTAATGAAGCATCGCCTGTGTTAATTATCTTACCTTCTATCATAACGTGTGTATAATCAACCGATAAAGATTCAAGAATCTTAGTACTGTGTGTGATGATAAGAAGACTTCCGTCACATCTCTTCTGGTATTCCTCGATACCCGCTGAAACTGTTCTTACAGCATCTACATCAAGTCCTGAGTCTGTTTCATCAAGAATTGCAAGCGATGGCTTTAACATAAGAAGCTGTAATATTTCAGCCTTCTTCTTCTCACCACCTGAGAAACCAACATTAAGGTCTCTTTCTGCATAAGACTTATCCATATTAAGAAGCTCCATAGTCTTTTCAAGTTCTTTCTTAAATTCCATAAAACGTGTTCTCTTACCAGTCTTTAATTCAAGTGCATTTCTTATAAATGAACTTAAAGTTACGCCTGGAACCTCAAGAGGATTCTGGAAAGATAAGAATATTCCATCTTTAGAACGTTCATTAACAGCTTCGTTAGTTATATTCTTTCCATCAAACCATATCTCACCTTTTTTTACTGTATATCTTGGATTACCCATAATTGCATACCCAAGTGTTGATTTACCTGTTCCGTTAGGACCCATAAGTACATGGGTTTCTCCCTTTCCAACAGAAAGATTAACTCCATGAAGAATCTCCTTATCCTCTACATCTACATATAAATCTTTTATATTTAATAAATTCTTGTCTGACATAATATAGTTTCCTTTCTTATCTTAACCATTCATGTTTTTCTTATAATATTTACAACCTGCTAATTATTTGCTTACAGACTCTGTAACATCATTTTGTTCCCTGATGGCAGCCTTTGCTACATCTTCAAGTGTCATATTGTCAAAATAATCATTAATCAGCTTAGCAAGTCCTTCCCATATAGGAAGTGTGTAACATGCACTTGAACGTTCACATGTATTCTGTTCATCCTTAAGACAGGCAACTGGTGCAAGCGACCCCTCAGTAAGATTAAGTATTTCACTTATCGAATACTCTGAAGGATTCCTTGTAAGTCTGTAGCCACCGCCATGTCCACTTGCTGCTTCTATAAGATGAGCTTTAGATAACATTCTGGTGATTGTTTCAAGATACTTCTGCGACAAATCCTCCTTCTGTGATATTTCTTTAAGAGGAATATAATCATCGCTGTGATTAACCGCCAGATATACCATAACTCTCAAGGCATATCTGCCTTTAGAAGAAATAACCATAACTAAATATTCCTTTCTACATATAGTAACTTTTACTTAAGACTAATAATTACATACACTCCTTAATATTAAACTGAACAGATATAATGTAAATTATTCTCAATAAAGCGTAACAAAATAATATACCTATTCGCCTACTATGTCAATAGGTGATTATCTGTTGATACTTTTTAGGTTTACCTGGCAATCACGAGCAAATTATCATAAATAATAAAAAATGGATGAAAGCGAATCCGTCAGAAAAACCCGTTATCATCCATTTATTTTTATTATATTATGCTTCTCATATATATTATATTTCGTTGTGTTTTATATTCTTTCGTAACACAACCGCTCTAATATAGCTTTCTTAGTTCTTCATCGCTTATTTTGCCATCAAGAAAATCTTCCCAGAAGCTTTTAGAGCTTGCAAACTTTAAATCAGAATTTTTGTCAAAGCTGTTTAGAAAATCTGTAATCTTTTCATAATCACCCTTATGTTTATAACTCATTCTCCAAAGCTCTGTTTTTACGCCATCCTTAAACTGTGTACATGTTATGCCATCCTCTGTAAACACTGTAACTGTCCATGTCGTCTTAGCATCGCCAATATCCTCAGCAGAAGCACATTCTGTTACTCCATCCGTACTGCTTACACCTGTACTTGTGCTTCCTGTTAATGCAAGTTCCTGTTCTTTAGTAAGCTCTTTACGTGTCATTTCGTTATCATTTAAGGTTTCTATAATATCCTTAGCAGTTTCTTCAAACTTTTCTTTGTTTTCCTTGCTTACTTCATTTTCATACTCGACAGCCTCTTTGAATTCATCAATAAATTTGTCAACATGTTCTATGAGTTTATCCCATTCCTTATTGCTCATATCCCTTATGTTTGTTGAAGAAGCTTCCTTTGACTTATCTGCAGCAACATTCTCTTCTGCTCCATCTTCATCAAAAGTTATCACCGGTATATTGCCAGCCTTTGCCATGTTTTTGTCAAAAGTCTTATTATCTGCTGTGTTCACAGCGGCCTTACCGCCCATATAATAGTTATATGCATATCCTGTGTTTACTTTCATCCTTATCCTTTCTGCGGTCACTCTGTCATTCACAACCGCACTGCTTTCCTATAGCGGTCCAAGCAGTTATTTAGTAATAAATATGCAAAAAGGCACTTTATTTCGAATCAATCCGTTGAAATAAAGTGCCCTCCTGGCAATATGTATATCGTCATATAATGATAAAAGCTTAAGTAAAATGCCATATCTACTGTGATTTTTTATAGGATTTTTTTATCTGACCAAAGCTATCACATTTTCAGTATTCCCCTGAACTTTGATTTTATACTGCATAGCGAAAGTATGCAATAGGTTTTCAAAGTGGGGTAATGATTTTATCCCCTTATTATACAGAATATTGTCGGTATAATATGTCATCAACATTGTTCTTGATACCCACTAAAATATCAAAACAAGTAGACAACATTTCAAAAAAGCATCTCCAATAATTATCATATAGACCACAAGTATCACTTTGATAAGAGAAATTCAAATAATTGCAATAATTATTTATTTCTTTACATATCTCCGGTCCTAAATCCAGTGAATACTCCAATAATACCTCATTCAAAAGCACTCTTTTCTCTTGAAATGTATAAATTCTTTTTAAGTCATCTTCATATAAAACCCAATGTTCCATCAGCTCATTTTCCAAAAATGAACCATAATGTCGATTTTCAAAATTATGTTTCCAATATTCATATGCGTATTGCAATATACCGTGCAAATTATCTAATGCTTCTTTTGCCTTCCTACACGCTATGTTTTTTCTATTTTCAAATACAACGTTTGTTTTTAACCAATTATCTGTCTGATTAATAATGCAAGATTGTTCGTATTCAGCTGCATACTTCCACATTCTCAGTAATTCTATCGAATATACCCTTTCATCACTATCTATCAATCTGGCACAAGACCTACATAACCAAATTCCATTTTCTATACTACTTCTCTCCTCTGGCGTCAAGTCCGGATTGTATCTTGGTCCGCCTTCAGCTGCCGCAGTTATATGTGCCGCCTCACCAATTGATACTCTTTTTTGTGGATTGCTGTGGGGACCTTTTGTTTCTCTTCTACAATTTGGATTAGAACACTTTCCTCCTACTCTTTCACACAACGTATCTATAGTTTTTTGCGAAAAATCATCTCTTTTATTCATTCGTAATGCTCCTTACCTATCTCCAAACATGAACTCGATAACACTTAGTGCATTCAAAATCTGTATACATTCATATCTTTCAATGCTTCTATTCATTCGACCATGCATTAACCAATTCCTATTCAAATACGGAGGTTCTATACCTTTTTCGAACTTGTATGAGCCATCTATAAATATCCTATTCAAATATGCAATTAACGAAGGATACATTTCCAAAAAGTATATTTTCTTTGACATAAATCCTCGTTTTTCGGTAAGCTGTCTAAAATCCTCGACCATTTGATTTGCAAAGCCACTATTAGAATATTTAACTTTGTAACTCATATGTTGGTTCGGAAAATCAACTAATTTATTCACTCTATTATCAAGTAATGCAAGCAAGTACATAGCTGCAGTCATATAATCTTCATTTTCAAAAGCTTGCATACCATTCTTAAAATATAACTGTATCTCGTCCGAAACATACTTTTCTTGTAATCCCTCTATAATCACATCAAGAATTACAATATCTTCTCCGTCAAAAAAACCTGCTACCTTTGCTTCCCCTTCACGTAATAATTGTTCCCAATTTTTAATATCTGCAGGATTTGAATGCTCAGAAATAACCCAACCATTTTTTCCGAACTTTTCACTCCACTCAATTTCAGATCTATATTTTTCTTCAAACTCAGCTTCAGTTAAACCTTCAATTACTCTGACCTCTTGCTGATAATTTTTGAGCATTTCTGCAAACTTTAGAAGCCCCGGCATATTATTAAGTGAATTCTTCCATTCGCTTAATTTGTTACTGAGTTCTTGAAACTTTGCTAACGCTTCTGGAGATATCGCTTTCGTAACATTTTTATATAATTCTTCCTGCTTCTTAGCTATCTCAAGTGCTTCCCTATACTCCTGTGAATTCTCAAAATCATTACTCATCTTCTCATCCTCATGACGTGAAACAACTTTTGCGAAAAAGTATCCTTTCGCCAAAATGTATATCTTCCATTCTCAAAAGCCTATCCCCTGGGGTAAATCTCCACTTATATCATCACTCTACGGAAACAGAAACACATATCTATTTTATTCCCAAAATGGCAAAATCCTTTGATTTATTGGGCTTTTCTCGACAGAAGGCAGACTGTCTCCACATGCGGTGAAAGTTTCTTCTTATACTAAATAGCGAAACTGAAACCTTTTGCAAAAAGTATATACTCCACTTAGGGGGGATAGCCTTTACCCCACATGATAATCTATCTGTTTTCTAAAATGTCAGCAGCATCTGCATCCCAGTCTTCCTCTGCCCGTCTTTCTTCGCTATATCCCATTGTTTCGCAATCATCCATTATCCTTAGCACAAACTCATTAACAGCCTCTTTGACAGCTTCCTTATTGCCATCATCTAATGAATCTTTTACTACTGGCATATAACTGGTCTGCTCCAAGTTGTATTCCGCTTCGCCATTAACGTATTCAATACTTTCAGTAGCAACATCTTCATCATTTCCTCCAACTACACTTATTTTCAGTACACTTGTTGCTCCCTCAGAATCATCAATATCTACCAGTCCATATACATTTAAAAGTTCCTGCCGTCCATTAAATATTGTAAACAAAAGCTGTTCATCCATTTCATCTTTTAGAGAGTTTATTTCGTTAACATCCAACACTTCATTAAAGTATAGAATTTCATGTATATCTCTATAAATATCCCTTATCACTTTTCTAAATAAAGCCAATATCTTTTTTCTATCCCTTATTGATATTCCTGCTTCAGACTGTACTATTTCTAAATGTGCTTCTCGTTCATATTCTTTTTGATCCTCTATAGCTTGCAAAGTCTCTTCTACTTCTTCAGAACGATTTTCACTATCGAATTTTCTAACAGCTTCCTTTATATAACCTCTAAACGCATGAGTGTCATATAACATTTTCTCTTTTGCGGAATAATCCAACAATTTATTGTGTGCAACATGATTCCTATTCGCTATAAAACTTGTTAATGAGGTTTGGAATTCCTCCGGCTTATCAATAAAAGGAATAAAAAACTTGTCCCAAATATTGTATTTTTTAGTGTATTGATTTCTCAGAAAATCCAATGCAGATTTCATTTTATCCAATTGGGTTGTTGAAAAAATTTTACTTTTAATTCTCTTTTGAACTTCTGAATCAGATGACATGGCGTCAGTATATATATCTGACTGTACAGTATCCATCAGCCCTTCTAAAGTGACCGTATACAAATTCACATCAATATTGGCAAAATTAGGAACATTTCTTTTCACATTATCTGCATTTAATTCAATACTGGCACTTAACTTGGAAAACTCTGGTCTATCATGCCACTCAGCCCCAAAATTATCAATCATCACTTTACTTACAAATGCTCGAAGTTCATTTTCTGCCATATAGATTTCTGAATAAACTTCTCTTGATAACCATAAAGATTGGCTATCACTAATCCACACACATTTATACCAATCTCGTACCATGCTATTTTTAATAGCAAGTTTCAATTTTTCCAAAAAAGCATCATAACTTTGTTCGCTTTTATGACATGAATTCTTATATCCTATTTCTACCGTTAATTGCACATTCCATTCATATGTATCTTGTTGGAATATTACTATATACTTATTTACTGGTCCTGATACTTCAAACTCATGATGACCTATTCTTTCTGTACATCCAATATAACGCCACTCACATTCTATAGCTATTCTAATCATTGCTCTCTGCATTATAGTTTTGCAATATTCATCTGTAATATCATGTCTACATACAACTTTAACATCATCTCCAAAGGGACCTTCTGTTTCTTCGACACATTGAATTTTATTTATATCTTTTATATCAATTAATTTAAACTCTATTTCATATCCCATACTAGCACCTCTCATGGATAATAATACAAAAACTGTTCATGACATAATTATACATAAAAAAATCAATCGGAAAACACTCCAATTGATTTTTTTCATTTATTCAACAGGAACCATAACTTTGTTCACATTATGGATTTCTATCGGCAACAAGTTAGAGTATGTCTGTAGTATATTATCATACAAATTCCCTTTATACCCTTTGGCTTCAATAGTAACTGCTACAAAATACTTAATATTTTCATGCTCATACCCATTTCTTCCAATCGCATGCAATGTTAAAAATGGGTTTAACAATGATGTTGCTCTCATAGATTTGGTTTTCTTTATAACAGTATCCCATTTTAAATCTTTATTTCTAAGTGCATTCTCACTTTTATCTTTTTTTGCAGCACCACTTACAGGTAATTCCGACATTTTATATCCTTGCTCCAATAATTTTTCCATCTGCTGTGCATCTTCTGTTTTTGTAAGATTTAGCTTTATTGTCTTTTTCCCTTTTTTCGAAAAGTTAAACACCGCACTGTTAGGATAAAATGTATCTTCTATACAGTTATTGGTATATGCATCCGTATCTGTTATATCCGGATTAACAATAGTTGTTATCGTCCATATAACACTCACATTTCCTGTTGATTGATTAACTCCAGGTGAAAAAATAGGTAATTTAACCGTACTCGCAGCAGGCAAATCTCCCGAATATAGTATTGTCACTTTATTTCCAATACATTTTAAAATATCATCAACATCCTCTTTACCAAATCCATATCCACATTCATTATCCCTCACCCCAGACATAGAGGTCGCATTATGAATCAATAATGTTCGTCCCAAATGTGGAGTAATTGATGGTGAATGTGCCATCATCTGACCAATTTTTCCCGTTGCCACAGGAGTTGCCAAACTTGTCCCTGCACTAATACCAACCTTATCATTACCTCTTCCAACAACAATGAACGGCCGTTCCTGACTGCCACCAAACTCTAACAAATCAGGTTTTGTTTTCGCTCCTTCTCTTCCAGGACCTACACTGCTATAATCTGCTCTGATTTTTTCACCAAACAAATTATATGTATATGCTCCCACCGCAAGTCCATTTACCATATCAGACGGGGTTTGAATACGGTTCAAATACTCCCCTCTATTACCATCATTACCGACAGCAGTACAAAAAAGCGGGTTAATTTCTCCTTCCTCTACATTATATGTCAGACGATCCAATGCATATGTAAATCGACTTATATTATCATCCAAAATCGGTTCTTTAGGACCAAATGATAAGTTATATAATTTTATATCTTTATGTTCAGCTACAACAGCTTCAATTTGATCAATAGTTTCGTACATTCCATGTACCGATTCAGCATCTCGTGTACTCGTTATCTGTGTTTCAGCTGGCAACACTCTAAAAGACTCTACGAATACAGAGGGATTTTTCAATTCATCTGATGGGGTTTTTCCACCTAAGTGACCATGCAATATAGCTCCACACACTGAATTCCCATGTTGTAACGAATTTGATGTGGCCGTTGTATTTACTACATCATTTTCCTTTGCATAACCTTTTAACAAGACATGATCTTCAATTATACCACCGTCAAACATTCCTACTGTTATATTAGAACGCATTTTCTTTTTTGCCGGCCTATGGCCTTCCACTTCCTGCACCATTCGCATTGGTTCAAGATCAATATCTCCCATAGGGTGCAAAGACCTCAATGGATTAAACTTTTCAATAGCTGCTATTATTTCCCGATCGCAAACTGCACTGATAAAAGTTAAACCTTTTTCATAGCTTTTTATCTTTATTTCATTTGAAGATAAACCTGAAATTTCCATAAATGCATCTATCATTTTCTGGACACTATTTTCCAAAGGATGAAGAACAATTTCTATTGTTCCTTTCGTCCAATCCTCTGTCAATCCCTGAACCTTCTCCTCGCTACTTAGCAGGTCTATATTCTTTATAGACTGTATCTGTCTTCTCCATTTTTCGACAGTATCCTTACTTCCATTTCTCAGTGTTTTTTCTAATTTATCTATTCCTGCATTTTTTGCCTTGACAAAATACAATTTTGCATCTTTTTTTTCGCCATTTTCATCTACAAAGGCATATTTTCTTCCACCTATAATCTGCATGTCTTCCGATATCATCAAAGAATCTGGAACATATGATTTTGCTTCCAATTTAGGCTCCAATCGAATACACAGAACTTTTTCATCCAAAAATATTTCTTCTTTATCTTCGATCTTCTTTTTGATATTATTCAAATCATTGCAAATATTTATTTTTGCGTCGTTATAATCATGCGGCCATTCTTTAGGTGGAAAATTCATTTTTTTACTAATCGGCTCTACATATAATTCTCCATTTGCAATAATGGGATATTTTCCTTTTTCCATATCATCACTCCTTTATATATCTTCCAACTGATGCCGATGAAATCATAGTAATATTTGAAATATCTCTCAACGATAATTCTGGAAATTCATTCTTTATCCGCTTACATAATTGAACTTTTTCATTTCGATCTTTTAATTCAATTATGCGGCAGCACTCTCTCAAAGCAAGTATATCTGGCTTGTCATCGCGATTCATCACCATCTGACGCTTTATATGTTCACATAGTTTACAAATTTCAGATGCAGAAACAGTTTCTGTATTTCCAACAATGAACTTTATTGTATCACTTTTCATCTCACCGAACTTATTACCCAATGTTCTCTCAACAAGTTTCCTGCGTTCTTCCTTTCCAGGCATAGGGATTTCTATATTCCTGTCGAATCGCCTCCATATTGCTTTATCCAATATCTCTGGGTGATTAGTAGCACCTACAATCACACAAGTAACCGGACATTCTTCCAATTCTTTTAGAAGGACATTTACCAACCGTTTAAGTTCTCCTAAATCTCCCATATCATCTCTTCTTTTTGCAATAGCATCTAACTCATCCAAAAACAAAATAACATTTTGGGATTTAGCATAGTCAAATATACTTTTTATATTTTGTCCACTTCTACCCAAGTAACTTGATATCGATGTTGCCAAATCAACCGTCACTATTGGTAAATTAAGTTTATAAGAAAGCCATTTTGTTATATACGTTTTACCTACCCCTGGTTTTCCGCTCAATAATATACTATTAGGTGGAACAATATCCTCTTCCAAAAATCTTTCCAACAATTCGCGTTCTAGCAAAAAATCCTTTAGTTGATGCCAAACCTCTGGCGATAATATCGGTTCTTCTACCATTATCGGTTCTTCTACCTTCACCAATTGGCTTCGAGTTTCTCTATCAACTGGAGCGGGAGTCAAATCCAATGTTCTCAATGTATCAGCCCCCACACTGCTATTGGCGGTTATTTGCATAATTTCCGATGCTATTTGAGGATACTCTTTTTTTATTTTTCTCCCTATCATGAGAGAAATCGATTCTACAGCCTTCTTATCATTATTTAATGCTGCTCTTATTAATTTAGGAATCAATTCATATACTACCATTTATATCATTTCCTCTTTTTTATTTTTTTGATACATTAAAATTATACTGTTTTATCAACGTTTTGTCAATCTTATTGTATCAATTTTATTTTATTTTATTTTTGATACACTTTTAAAACCAATCAGGAATCGCAACTCCCAATCGGCATCTTTTCTTACTCCTCTTCATTTTTACATTCAATCTCCGTTCCATCCAGGAACACTACCAACAATGTTCCATCCTCAAAAACCTTGATGTGGTCCAGTGTTTTCAGCATGAAATCCGTGTCCATCTCCGTCAAAGGCTCTGCCTCATCAGTATATTCTATGAACTTCTCTGCCCGATAACCTTCCAAGAGGTTCTCGCTCTGCAGCTGTTCCGTCCACTGCCCCATGAAATCCTCTTGATTCTCCACCAACGCATTCCACGCCATCAGATATGCCTTTATCAGCATTTCTTCCTCCACGTGGCGGTTGGCACATCCCATGACTCCTTTTACCTTGTACCGTTCACTGCACTGCCATACCTTACGGTCAACGCCCGTGCTGCTCCGCCAGCCTTTCCGTGCAAATACCTTATTACAGTCTACGCAAATTATCTTGGATGCAAATGGATTACTTTCCGGCCGATAGGAATAGGAGTTTGTCCCATGCTCCTCCAGGTACTTTTTCCTGCGTTTTATTTCAAGCTGTACACATTCCCATATCCGCTTTGAAATGATGGCATCGTGGTCATCCTCCACATAAAACATCTGGATTTCCCCTTTGTTCTGTGTACGATTCTTGGTAAGGAAGTCCACCGTATAGCTTTTCTGCAGTAAGGCATCACCCTTGTATTTTTCATTCTCCAACATACTCATTAAAGTTGTGGATTGCCACTTCGTACCACCTTCTCGTTCAAAAATCCTCTTGATGTAATCGGTTGTTTTTCTGTCCAGAAATTCCTGATACAGCCGAATCACAATCGGCTCCTGCGTCCTGTTGATTACCAGTTTTCCATTCTCGTCCGTATTGTAGCCAAGAAAACGCTTTCCTGTCTCAAATCTTCTGCGGATTCCCCATGTGCAGTTCTCTGAAATGGACCGGCTCTCATCCTGTGCCAGTGAGGAAAGAATTGTCAGCAACACTTCGCCCTTTGCATCGAGGGTATTGATATTTTCCTTTTCAAAAAAAATCCCTATCCCCAAATCTTTCAACTCTCGCACATAATTCAAGCAATCCAGCGTATTTCTTGCAAATCGTGAAATGGACTTAGTAATAATCATGTCTATTTTCCCCGACCTGCAATCAGCAATCATACGGTTGAATTCATCTCTCTTTTTGGTATTGGTTCCCGAAATACCTTCATCCGCATAAGTCCCTGCATATTCATAGAGTGGATTCTCGCTGATATAATTTGTGTAATAATTGACCTGATTCTCATAGCTTAATAACTGTTCTTCTTGGTCGGTTGACACTCGGCAGTACGCTGCCATCTTCAATTTCTGCACTGACTGTGCTGTTCCTGATTCCGCAGTCGAAATCTGCTTTGCTGGTATAACTGTAATGCTTCTTGCCATTTTTAACCACCTTCTCAATCACTGTCTGTTCCGTAATGTTCAAGCCTTGCAATTCGGCATCATCAATCTTTATCCCTTTGCATGCCTTGACTCACTTTTCAATGTAGGTGCTGCAAAGCCATTGGATTTTCTTCTTGTAAACCCGTCTGCGCCGGAGTGTTTTTCCGCAATAAGGGCAAATCAGCATTCCGCTTAAGGGATTGCGGTTTTGGAACTTCATTGTGTTGTCCTGTCCAATATTCCTGTCACGCTTTCTCTGCTCTCTGACCTTCTGTACCTGTTCCCACACCTCTGGCGATACAATTGGTTCGTGATTTTCCGAAATGTAATAACTCTGCACTTCCCCGTTGTTTTTCCTTGTATGGTTTCTTTTGTTTTCAGGGGTGTAATACTTCTGCAGATGAAAATCCCCTTTGTACTTTTCATTACAAAGCATCCCATTAATAGTCCCGCTTTCCCATGTTGTTCCCGTCACCATTTTCACACCCAGGTAATCAAGCAGCTCCCCAATCCTTGACGAGCCGACATTCAGCAGATAAAGGTCAAAAGTCAGACTGACAATTCCCGCTTCCTTTCTGTTCAAAATCAAATCTCCATATTCGTTTTTGTCATAACCGTGGAAGCGGGATGTGGCAATCATCACTTCTCCCCTCTCAAACTTCTTCCGAATGGACCATTTATTGTTTTCACTCATGCTTCTGCTTTCTTCCTGTGCAAAAGAAGCGAGGACGGCAAGCATCATATCACCGTCCCCTGATAGAGTGTTAATGTTCTGTTCTTCAAAAAAATACCGACACCTAGTTCCTTCAGTTCCCTTGCGAACTTTATAACGGTGACGGTGCAAATGTCAATATAAAAATGCAGGTTTTTTATCATATAAGAATGTAGGAAAACCTACACGCTTATATGATATTTTTTGTATTTTAATTTTCCTCAATCATGTATTGCATCTGATCCTTTAGTCTGTATGATGGTCCATTTATGTTTATCACAGAACAGTGGTGCAGCAGTCTGTCAAGCAAAGCGTTAGTCAGTACTGGTTCCTGAAATATATCAGACCACTTTGATAATGGACTGTTTGTTGTTATTACTGTTGACAGCTTTTCGTATCGTTTTGCTATGAGATTAAAGAACAGATTGGCTGAATCGACATCCATCTTCTGATAACCAAGTTCATCTATTATCAGCAGCTTGTATCTGCAGAACCACTTGATTCTTGTCTCAAGTCTGTTTTCTAAAGCTGCTTTTTTCAGTTGTGATATTAAATCCTGAAATGTTATAAAATATACACAGTATCTGTGCTTTGCAGCTTCTATTCCGATGGATACCGCAAGATTGGTTTTGCCTACTCCTGGAGTTCCGCAGAATATGATATTCTCAGCATTTTCTATAAATCGCAGTGTCATAAGATCCATGATTTTGGACTTATCCAGTGATGGCTGGAAACTGAAATCAAATTCACTAATCTCCTTTAAAAATGGGAAATTAGCTACCTTTACACAGCCTGTTATTGCCTGCTGTTTTCTAAAATCAATTTCACTGTCTGTAAGCTCACATAAAGCATCCAGAGCTGTTTTTTCTCCATCTGCAATCATATCCAGATATGTGTCTATATTTTCCTTGAATCTTAATAATTCCAGTTTCTCAAGATTATTTATTAAATTGTTATATGTATTCATCAATTCTCCTTGTCTGTATCGAATGGTAATTCAGTGGTTGTTAAGACATTCATATCTGGTTTATGAGAATCTTCGGGAAGTATAGTTTCTCTCCGATCATCTAATCCCCAGTCTTTTGCCATTTGTGCCATATCCTTATATATCTTGTCTTTGTACTTATCATAAAGAAACTCAAATCCATCTTTGCAAAGAATTGATGGTCAATTATCCATACGCATGCAGTCTTCCATAACACAGTCATATGCAAGATTTCTGCACATATCTGATTTCATGGAATATTTGATGTGTGATATGAATAGTTCCCAGTCAGCAATGTAGGGAAGCACTTCATTTATGCCTTTTCTGAAAGTTACTTTATCTGTGTCTGACAAATGTGCATAACTATTTATAATCCATCTCCCATAATCACTCTGGTTAATATAGGCTATAAGTGCTTCCTCAGATTTTACTGCATCTTTTTCAGTCACAGTGACTTTCCGGCTATCTAATAATCTGTCCATCATCTTTAGATTTCCTGTAACTACTGTTTCCATGTCTGCATCATTAATTTTGCCTTTCATCAGCTGCTCATAGTGGTACTTTTTATAATTAACAGGATTGTCATTTAATGCGTGAATTGTTACAAGTTTTCCGTTATAATATATGTAAAGCTTGTTGTCTAAGCAGTCCACTGTAACTTCTTCGTCAATGAGCTTTGGGTCAACTGAGTATCTGTTGCCATTAAAGCGGATAAGTGCTTCAGATGACACTCTGTATCTATTTGGTGTGAGATAGGTGTCAATAATGCTTTTATGCGGAAGTGGTTTCAGATACTCTTTTTCTTTGTAAAAGAGCGCTGTCGGAGACATTTTTGTCTCCTGATTAATTGATATGTTCATGTCTTTATTAACTGCACTGATAAGCACCTCCAGTTCTTCTATTGTTTCGAATTCGCCTTCATAAGCCCTGATCCAGTCAATTATCTTATTTCTTGCTTCTACAGTTCCTTTAGTCTGCGGTGAGCGTGCTTTACACAGCCGCACTTTAAAGCCAAAGTCTTTTGCCATATGCATGATGGAATCTGTAGGCTTTTTGGGTGTTACATTTGTATTGGAAACTGTCGCCATGTTGTCAAAAAGTAATTCTTTTGGAACGCCTCCAAACTTTCTGAAACTATTAATAAGCCCTCTTGCAACATCATCGAATCTTTTTTGTGCGGTCATTTCAAGATGGGCATATCTTGAATATTTCAGTGTTGTATGCAGAACGTTTATAACGAATTTCTCGCCATATATGTTAGTAATGCTGATATCCTCCTTCCAATCTACCTGTGCCTGTTCTCCGGGATTTTTTTCAAATCTTGAATGCCCATGTGTTCTGGCTTTGGGTTTTAGTTTGTTGACAGTTACATATCTGTTAAAGTTTGAATATGAACCTATTCGGTTTACACCTTATTTCTTTAACATGAACTGATATACCCCCTGAACTGTAATTCTTTTGATAGCCAGTTTGTCTTTTATTTCATTCCTTTGTTTCGCTTATCAGGCCTCCCTTCATAACCATTGTGGTATTTTTTAACTGTCCGCCAGTCCATTCCATACTTTCTTCCCAGAGCAGCATAGTTGGGCTTGGTATCAAGACTATCCATAACTGCCAGTTCTCCTTTAAGATTGTTTTTCATGCAGTGTTCACCTCCATAAGGAAGTGTAACAATACACCTAAAAATACAAAATAAGAATGTAGGTTTTCCGACATTTTTATATGCCATATTTCCTACATTCTTATATTAGCATTTGCATACGCTCTGAAAAGCTTTCTTTCCACCATACTTTTTTATTTGAACCAAAGGTAATATCATCAGGTGTAAGCGGTAAATTCTTCTCCGACCATTCCGTAATAAGCTCTGGGTGTACTTCTGCTAAACTGTTGTTCATAGCCAAACCTCAACCTCCTTGTGCTTAGAGTATATGAAGTTTTAGCTTTATCTTGTAGTTTGCGAATATCCGTATAAACAGAAAAGCCCTTTGAGAAAAGGATTTCTCCTCTCCCAAAGGGTAGTTTAACTTTTACTTAGAATTATCTTTTTTAATAACTAAGTTATAATTGCTATCATAATACAGTCCAAGTTCTCTACACATTCTATCGTTCACATTATCTAACGCTTTCTTATATTCTGCATACGTTGGAGACAGAACCATTAAATTAGGAATGAATATATCGTTATATCCTTTATTTTGTAACTCTTTCTGCATTTTTCTCTGTGCAATAAATGCTGGATGGTATTTCATTATACCGTTTTTCATTTTAGCACCTTTCCATACTTTTTCTTTTAGTCTTTCATATTCACTTTCACTCATATCACGATAATAGGCTATCATCTCATCTGCGGTTCTGGTTTCTTGTGCAATCCCACCTATCATCTTCGCACCTATTCCCATAATAAAAGGAACTTTCAATGTCGTTTCATCGCAATATTCTAATATATTCTGTAGTGCCTGCTTCTGTTCCAGAGTCTTCAACCTTACATTAAGAAATGGTTTGAAATGACTTTTAAAATAATCTCCCCATTCTTTTCCCGGTAGCAAAGACTCAATTGCATTTTCAACGGTTTGATAATCAAGTGCCTCATTTGCTTTGTCTGCGTCACCATCATCTATAAATTGCTTCAAAGCTTCAAGTTCTGAGTCTTTTAAAACTTTTTCCTGCACTTTTTCTTGATAAATACGAAGAAGAATACTTTTATCGCCAGTTTCCAAAAGGCTCTGTATGTCTTTAATACTAATACCGAGTTTTCTATATACTGAAATCTTTTTTAAAGTTTCAACATCTTGTGCAGTATAGTTACGATAACCATTGTTATCTTTATCCACTGACAGCAATCCTTTTTCTTCATAATACTTAACTGCACGCTTTGTCATTCCAACCTCATTTATAATTTCATTTAATAACATCCGATGCACCTCCTTATGATTTATGTTGATAGTATAAGCGTATACGCTGCGTGCAGGTCAAGAGTTTTTCGTCTTTCTTCTAAAAATGGGCAATCCCGATTTCAGGACTGCCCATTCATTCTGCCAATTATGCGATTTTTTCTTGCTTGCACCGATTTCTGCATCAATTGATGTAAGTTTGATGTAAATCGCTGTTTTTTTAGTTTTTTATCAAATGAAGTACGTCCCGTCTATTCGGTAAAACGGTACATCTTTACATCATCTTAAT
>ENA-OQIN01000676-OQIN01000676.1-human-gut-metagenome-genome-assembly--contig:-NODE-676-length-21654-cov-18.369560_pt1 | contig 21654 bp, 16 predicted proteins | sample MGYA00242581_ERZ504746 | MGnify/ENA primary metagenome ERZ504746 (study PRJEB26092, sample SAMD00036436) | human gut metagenome | host: Homo sapiens | study: EMG produced TPA metagenomics assembly of...
GGCGCCCTCATCCGGGCAAAATATCCCACAAATTGTGACGCACATCTTGCAGAAAGCCTTTTTCAGACACGCTCTAGTGCAAAATATGGAAAATGGAATTGACAACAGTTCAGAAGATATGTTATTCTCATCTTTAGTATGAAAAGACACTATCGTTTTCATGCAAATATTTGCTCACATTCAGAGACAGTTTCTGAATGTTAAGCCATACGGACAGGCGGGGCAGTTGCCGGGTGGGAGACACCACATTATTGATTGAGTTAGAAGCTCAAATTTTATAAGTTGATTACTTTATAATAATCAGTGCGTAAGCACACATCATCTTGTGAAACGGTCAATAAGAGCATAGCATATATTTGCCAGCGATTGAAGACGACAGCAGTCATGAATATTTCAGAATACGGGAACAGGCACAGGATACAGACGGATTTATACGGGAAATCCGGTCAGTATATAAAGAGACAGAGCCTGAGAAATTCTATAGATCATGAGAGAAGCAGATGGTGAATGAACTTATCTGCTTCTTTTTTGTGCAGATATAGCAGATATAAAGGATATGGTTGGAGATAAACGCTTTGCGGGGATGTGTAGCGATTCTATAGAATCGTGTGCCGAGTCTCACATGCGTTCGACTTGAATATATAGAGAAATAATTGAATCATTGTGCCGGTTTTGAGCCAGTATACAATTGCTGTATGATTGAACTGTATTTGCCGGTACATGACGACAGGAAAAGAGGAACATGTCAAATGGATTATGAAAGACAACAGCATGCGCCCATATATGAAGCACTGGAACGTTTCCGAAAGAAGAGAGTCGTTCCCTTTGATGTGCCGGGACATAAAAGAGGAAGAGGAAATCCGGAGCTTGCACAGTTGCTGGGAGAGAAATGTGTGGGGCTGGATGTTAATTCTATGAAGCCGCTGGACAATCTCTGCCATCCGGTTTCAGTGATCAGAGAAGCGGAGGAGCTTGCAGCAGATGCTTTTGGCGCAGCACATGCATTTCTTATGGTAGGAGGAACCACATCTGCAGTGCAGAGTATGATCCTTTCTGTTTGTAAGTCAGGGGACAAGATCATTCTGCCGCGAAATGTACATAAAAGTGCCATCAATGCCCTGGTACTGTGTGGTGCAATTCCGGTTTATGTAAACCCGGAGGTGAATGCACAGCTGGGTATCTCCCTTGGCATGGAGGTCAGCCAGGTGGAGAAGGCTATGGATGAGAACCCGGATGCGGTGGCGGTTCTTGTAAATAACCCTACCTATTATGGAATCTGTTCGGATTTGCGGACTATCGTAAAGAAGGCTCATGCCAGAGGAATGAAGGTGCTGGCAGATGAGGCTCATGGAACCCATCTTTATTTCGGCAGAAACCTTCCTGTATCCGGAATGGCGGCAGGTGCCGACATGGCGGCAGTTTCCATGCACAAATCCGGTGGAAGTCTGACACAGAGTTCGCTGCTGCTTTTGAATAAGAGTATGAATGCAGAGAAAGTGCGCCAGATCATCAATCTGACTCAGACCACAAGTGCTTCTTATCTTCTGTTGTCCAGTCTAGATATCTCCAGAAGAAATCTGGCACTCAGGGGAGAGGAATCCTTTGAAAAGGTTGCAGGGATGGCGCAGTATGCCAGAGAGGAGATCAATGAGATCGGCGGCTATTATGCATATGGTATGGATCTGATCAATGGAACCAGTGTTTTTGATTTTGATGTTACAAAACTCTCCATTTATACACTGGGAAATGGGCTGGCAGGTATTGAAGTTTATGATCTTCTCAGGGATGAATATGATATTCAGATCGAGTTTGGAGATATCTGTAATATTCTGGCTTATATTTCCATCGGAGACAGGCTTCAGGATATTGAGAGACTGGTAGGGGCACTGGCTGATATTGAGCGTCTGTATAAGAAGGACAGCACAGGTATGCTTTCCGGAGAATATATCGCACCTGCAGTGGTGGCGTCTCCACAGCAGGCATTTTATGCGGAGAAAGAATCTTTGCCCATGGAACAGGCGGCAGGCAGGATCAGCGGTGAATTTGTTATGTGCTATCCTCCGGGAATCCCGATTCTTGCTCCGGGGGAAATGGTGACACAGGAAATTGTAGAATACATTCTTTATGCAAGAGATAAAGGCTGTTCTATGCAGGGAATGGAGGATCCGAAGGTAGAACATCTTCAGGTACTGAAAGGGGGGATCTGATCATGGAATTATGGTATTCCGAGTTCCATACAGGAAATGTAAAGCTTTCTGTCCGGATTAACCGACAGTTATTTTCGGGGGAAAGTGAATTTCAGAGAATCGATGTGTTTGAGTCTGAAGAATTTGGGAGATTTGTGGCTCTGGACGGTGAGATCGTATTCTCTGATAAAGATGAATTTATTTATGATGAGATGGTCACGCATGTGCCAATGACAGTACATCCCAATGTAAAAAATGTTCTGATCATCGGCGGCGGTGACGGTGGAGTTGCCAGAGAACTGATCCATTATCCGCAGATTGAGAGCATTGATGTGGTGGAATCCGATAAAATGTTTGTGGATGTCTGTGCGGAGATGTTTCCGGATATTGCCCAGGGACTGAAGGATGAGAGAGTCAACATTTATTATGAAGACGGTCTTCGGTTCCTGCGGAATAAAAAGGCCAGATATGACCTGATCATCAATGATTCCACAGATCCGCTGGGACACACAGAGGGACTTTTTACAAAGGAATTCTACGGAAGCTGTTATAAGGCTCTCAGAGATGACGGAATCATGGTTTATCAGCATGGAAGTCCTTTTTATGATGAGGATGAGGTGGAATGCAGAAAGATGCACAGAAAGGTTTTCCGGTCATTTCCGGTGAGCAGGGTTTATCAGGCACATATCCCTACCTGTCCCTCGGGATACTGGCTTTTTGGATTTGCATCAAAGAAATATCATCCACTGGAAGATTTCAGGCCTGAGAGGTTTGATGATCTTAATATAGAAACATGGTATTATACAACAAACCTTCACAGAGGAGCATTTATGCTTCCAAAATATGTAGAAGATTTACTGGAAGAGGAGGAAAACAGTTTATGAGCAGATTATTGGTAATCGGATGTGGCGGGGTAGCTTCAGTGGCAATTCGCAAATGCTGTCAGAACAGCGATGTTTTTACAGAAATTATGATCGCAAGCAGGACAAAGGAAAAATGCGATGCACTCAAAGCGAAGATTGAAAGTACAACGAAGACAAAAATAGAGACAGCAAAGGTAGATGCGGATAATGCGGCAGAGGTCGCAGAATTGATCAGAGCCTATAAGCCTGATGCTGTCCTGAATGTGGCACTTCCATATCAGGATCTTACCATCATGGATGCATGTCTGGAAGCTGGTGCAGATTATATTGATACTGCTAATTATGAAGCAGAGGATACAGAAGATCCCACATGGCGTACAATCTATGAAAAGAGATGTAAAGAAAAAGGCTTTACTGCATATTTCGATTATTCCTGGCAGTGGGCTTATGATGAGAAATTTAAGAAAGCAGGACTGACTGCCCTTCTGGGAACCGGTTTTGACCCGGGGGTTACCAGTGTATTCAGTGCTTATGCCCTGAAGCATTATTTTGATGAAATCCATACCATTGATATTCTGGACTGTAACGGCGGTGATCATGGATATCCTTTTGCCACAAACTTTAACCCGGAGATCAATCTTCGAGAGGTTTCCGCAAATGGTTCCTACTGGGAAGACGGACACTGGGTAGAAACAGAGCCTATGGAATTTAAATCTGTCTACGATTTCCCTGAGGTAGGAAAGAAGGATATGTATCTTCTTCATCATGAAGAGATTGAATCACTGGCAAAGAATATTCCGGGAGTACAGAGAATCCGTTTCTTTATGACATTCGGACAGAGCTATCTGACACATATGAAATGTCTGGAAAATGTAGGAATGCTTTCCACCGCACCTGTGGAATTTAACGGACAGGAGATCGTGCCGATCCAGTTTTTGAAAGCTCTTCTGCCGGATCCAGCATCTCTGGGACCGAGAACAGTGGGTAAAACAAATATCGGCTGTATTTTCACAGGTGTTAAGGATGGAAAAGAGAAAAGTATCTATATTTATAATGTATGCGATCATCAGGAATGCTATAAAGAGGTGGAATCCCAGGCAATTTCCTATACAACAGGTGTTCCGGCCATGATCGGTTCCATGATGGTAGTGACCGGACAGTGGAAGAAGCCGGGTGTATTTAATGTGGAAGAATTTGATCCGGATCCATATATGGAAGCACTGAACAAATGGGGACTTCCATGGAAAGTCTGCGAAGATCCTGAACTGGTAAAGGTCTGGAAAGCCAATGAAGATTGATCAACTGCAAACTCCCTGCTATGTGATCGATGAGAAGAAGATGCGGGAGAATCTGGAGATTTTGAAAAAAGTCCAGGAGGATACCGGGTGTAAGATCCTTCTGGCGCAGAAAGCGTTTTCCGGCTTTGCCCTGTATCCCATGATCGGAAAATATCTGGCAGGTACCACTGCCAGCGGTCTGTTTGAGGCAAGGCTTGGATATGAAGAGATGGGGAAAGAGAATCATGTTTTTTCCCCTGCTTACCGTACAGAAGATATGGAGGAACTGGATCGGATCTGTGACCATATTATCTTTAATTCCACAGCACAGCTGAAGAAATTTAAAGAGGTGTGTACCAGAGCCAGTCTGGGACTCCGTATTAATCCGGAATGCTCCACTCAGGGGGATCATGCGATCTATGATCCCTGTGCGCCGGGTTCCAGGCTGGGGGTTACCAGAGAGAACTTTGACGGGGAATGTCTGAAATGGATCGACGGACTGCATTTTCATACGCTCTGCGAACAGAATGCAGATGACCTGGAGAAAACATTACAGGCGGTAGAGGAGAAGTTTGGAGAATTTCTGCCAGAGGTTTCCTGGCTGAATATGGGCGGCGGACATCATATTACCAGAGAGGATTATGATGTAAAGCTCCTGGAAAAATGTATTCAGCATATGAAGGAAACCTATGATCTGGATATTTATCTGGAGCCCGGGGAGGCTGTTGCCCTGAATGCCGGATATCTGGTGACAGAGGTTATGGACATTGTGGAAAATGAGATCAGAACGCTGATTTTGGATGCTTCTGCAGCCTGCCATATGCCGGATGTGCTGGAGATGCCCTATCGTCCGCCTCTTAAGGACAGCGGGGAAGCAGGGGAGAAGGCATATACCTACCGCTTATCTTCCTGCACCTGCCTGGCAGGAGATGTAATCGGAGATTATTCCTTTGACAGAGAGATCCGGATCGGGGACAAGCTGTATTTTATGGATATGGCGATTTATTCTATGGTGAAGAATAATACATTTAACGGTATGCCGCTGCCGGATATTGCGGTTATGCATGAGGACGGAGAGTGTGAGGTTATCAGACATTTCGGATACGAAGACTTTAAGAGCCGGCTTTCCTGATATCTGCCGGGCTATCAAAGAAAAGGAGACAGACATGGAAGTTACAGAGAAGAACAGAACAAAATATCGTATGCCCGGAGAATTTGAGCCTCATGAGGGATGTGTGATGATCTGGCCGGAACGTCCCGGTTCCTGGAATTATGGGGCAAGGGAAGCACAGAAAGCATTTGTGAAAGTTGCAGAGGCTATTGGAGTGAGCGAAAAGGTGTATATGCTGGTTTCCAAAGCTCAGATGGAGAATGCAAAGAATCAGCTTGGGAATGTTTCCGGTGTGACTTTGCTGGAATGCGAGACAGATGACGCCTGGGCCAGAGATGTGGGAGCAACCATGGTTCTGGATGAGAAAGGGGCAGTCTGTGGAGTTGACTGGCAGTTTAATGCCTGGGGAGGTACCTTTGACGGGCTTTACCGGAACTGGGAGAAGGACGACAGGGTGGCTGCCTTTATCTGCAGGACTCTCGGTTGCCCATGTCTGGATGCCAGACCTTTTGTGCTGGAGGGCGGTTCCATCCATTCTGACGGAGAGGGGACTCTGATCGTTACAGAGGCCTGTCTTCTGAGTCAGGGACGCAATCCTCAGATGAGCAGGGAACAGATAGAGGAACAGTTGAAGTACTGGCTCGGTGTCCACAAGATTATCTGGCTTCCATGTGGAATATATCAGGATGAAACCAATGAGCATGTGGATAACGTGTGCGCTTTTGTAAGGCCCGGAGAGGTTGTGCTTGCATGGACAGAGGATGAGACAGATCCGCAGTATGCCATGTCTCTGGCTGATCTGAAGGTGCTGGAACAGGAAACAGATGCAAAAGGCAGAAAATTTAAGATTCATAAGCTTCCGATTCCTCAGAAACCGGTCTGCCTTACCCGGGAAGATGTGGATGGCTTTGTGTTTGAAGAGGGAGAAGACGAACGGGAAGCAGGAGAACGGATGGCTGCCAGTTACGTGAATTTCTATATTTCCAATGGAGGGATCATCCTTCCACAATTTGGGGATGAAAATGACAAAAGGGCAGTGGAGATTCTGCAGAAGTGTTTTCCTGAAAGAAGGATTTATCCCATTGATGCCAGAGCCATCATTGTCGGCGGTGGAAATATTCACTGTATCACCCAGCAGATTCCCGGAAAAAATATCTGACCTTGATGCAGAAAAACTTTGAGAGTCATGTGTTTGAGGGTTATTACCTGAAAGTTATGAAAAAACTTACTTATGTAAACAGGAGCAGGAGGAACAGACAGGATGAGAAATGTAACAGTGGCAGCAGTTCAGATGAAATGCAGTAAAAGTGTGGAGAAAAATATTGCCCATGCAGAGGAACTGGTGCGTCAGGCAGCAGCAAAGGGAGCTGAGATTGTTCTTCTTCCGGAGCTTTTTGAACGGCCCTATTTCTGCCAGGAGCGCAGATATGAGTATTATGAATATGCGCAGACTGCAGAGGAAAACCCTGCAGTGCGTCATTTCAGCAGGGTAGCGGCAGAGCTGGGGATTGTGATCCCGGTCAGCTTTTATGAAAAAGAGGTCAATAATACTTATAACAGCGTTGCGGTTCTGGATGCAGATGGGAAGAATCTCGGCATTTATCGAAAAACACATATTCCGGATGATCATTATTATCAGGAAAAATTCTATTTCACACCGGGAGACACCGGCTTTAAGGTTTTTGATACCAGATTTGGAACCATCGGAGTTGGAATCTGCTGGGATCAGTGGTTCCCGGAAACGGCAAGATGTATGGCGCTGCAGGGAGCAGAGCTGCTCTTTTATCCCACTGCCATCGGAAGTGAACCCATCCTGGAATGTGACAGCATGGAACACTGGAGAAGATGTATGCAGGGACACGCTGCCTCCAATCTGATTCCTGTGATTGCTGCCAACAGAATCGGTGAGGAAACAGTAGAGCCATGTCCGGAAAACGGAATGCAGAAATCTGCTCTTAATTTTTACGGCTCTTCTTTTATCACAGACAACACAGGTGCTCTCTGTGCAGAACTGCCCGGAGGGGAAGAGGGGGTGCTTGTAAGCACTTTTGACCTGGATGCATTAAAGGCAGACAGACTGAACTGGGGACTTTTCAGAGACCGCAGACCTGAAATGTATGCAAAAATTGTCGGGAAATGACATACAAGCCAAAATTCCATTGCCGCAGGCAATCTGGAATGAATTTTGGCTCAGTTACTGAGAACGGAGTGAACAGTAACTGAGTTTATAAGAATTTCATAAAAAGTTTATGATTATATTAGTTGCTACCTGCGGTATATATGGTAAAATAAGAGTACGAACGTTACTGATAACGGAGCGAGCAGTAGAGTTTTGATATGTATTTCTGGCAAAATGGAGTGTAGAAGATGAACAGAAAAGAATTTTTGGAAATCCTGAGAGGCCAGCTTGCCGGGCAGATGCAGGAGGGCAAAGCAGCAGCACATATCAGGTATTATGAAGATTATATACAGTCTCAGGTACGTGGCGGACGTTCAGAGCAGGAGGTACTGCAGGAACTGGGAGATCCACATCTGATAGCAAAAACTCTGATCGATACAGATGATGGAAGTACACAGGAAGATTACGGAGAGTATTCTTCTTACGGAAGCAGTTATGGCAATGAGACAGAGCTTCCTCATCAGCAGGAGAAAAGATGGAAAAAAGTAATCGATCTTTCTACCTGGCATGGCAGGGCTGTTGTTATTGCAGCAGCGGCTGTTATAATTATTTTACTGATACTGATAATCGGAGTTGCGCTTCCGTTTTTTATAATTCTTGCAATTATTCTTTATTTTCTTTCATGGCTGAAGAAAAGAAATGATCAATGAAAATCTATGCAGGGTTTCAGAAAAGAAACCCTGCGCAGAATCTTAAAATCTTAAGTGTAAACGTTCTTGTTTCACGATATTAATTCCCCTTGAATATTTATAATCATACAATCTCAACTTATTTCTATTCTTTAATCCTGCCAGGTGCAGGGAAAAATCCCACATTCATTTTTATATTTTTTGTTCGGAAAGGAGACGGAAAATGAAACACAATTTCAAACTGAAAGAACGCCTTGGAGCTTTGCTGCTTGCAATGCTTTTTATTCTGCAGGCAATTCTGGGGCTTGTGCCTGTCTGCGTAACTCAGGCGGCACCGTTAACTGTAGAAACATGGGACAGTGACAAGGTGGTAGATTATGGTTATCGCTTTAACATGAAGTTTCAGCCCGGAATTACCACATATGAATCTTTTGGGTGTGATAATCTGGACAGGGAAGCTTTTTCAGACAATGGAAAAAGCGAACGTGATACAGAGTGTGTTCGTGTAGGAGCGGACTATAAAGCCGGAAGCGCAGGGATGCGTTATAACAATGTAGGAAAAGATGGAAATGGAAATATTGTTGATGTCAGACTCATTCTTGTGGGAGTAGAGAATGCAGAACCCCGTTATGATCTGCGCACTGCAGAATCGATTGTTCAGAATAAAGGCGGAGCTACGTTTGCGTGGAAAGATAATGAAGCTTATCCAATGGTTGGCTTTTCCAAAAACAGTATCGGTGTATTTATTTATTCTGTAGGATACGCAAAGGTTAAGTTTCAGTTTCTGAAGCATGGAACAGAAGAAACACTGCCGATCAGTGGCCATGGAACCATACGTGATATTGATGCGGGACAGGGAGTCCGTATTCCGTCAGACAGCAGTCTGGATAATGCATATGTTCTGAAAAACAATGATTATCTGACGGTAGATGGAAATTCTGTAAGCTCACCCCTTGGTTCCGTTGAGCCGGATGATCCGAGAGGATGGCTGAATCTTTTTTATAATACAGATAATTTTACGGTAGAATTCTGTCATCAGTTCAGACTGGATAAATGGGATAAAAGTCGTGAAGATGCCATTGCAAAAGCCGGTTCTCAGGAAAGATGGGCAGAGATTACAAGAAATAAATATCTGGATCCATCAGGCAACAGTTATTGTCCGAACTTTAAAGGACAGAAATACTGTAAAGCATATGCATATTTTGATTTTACATCCTATTGTTTCGGCGATGTTGAGATGAAAAAAGCACCTGAGAAACGTGTGGGAGAGGCAAACTGTACATGGGAACAGGCAGCTGCCGCATCAAAAGAAAAACCTTTTGGCATTCGTCAGGGACAGGAATTTCAGTATATGATCCGGGCAGAGGTGACACCCAATAGACTGAAATCCTTTGTGGTACAGGATATACTTGAGGATTGTCTTACTATAGAGGATACATCAAAAGTCAGTATTGTGAATGATGCAGGGCAGACAGTGACAGACTGGTTTGATGTTGCTGTTGAAGGACAGAAAGTGACCTGCAGGGCCAAAGCAGAGAGCCTTCAGGATGAAGCATTTACAGATAATCAGACTTACACATTTACTTTAAAAGTACGCCAGAGACCGGAATCAGAAATTAACATTTCAAAATACCTTGCAGAGGATGGATACAGTATTCTTGTACCAAACCATGCATCCATGAGTTATGAACGTACAAACGGAAGCGGAGATACAATGGATACGGAAACAGTGTGGGTAAAGGGTGTGATTCCACCGGAACTGGAAGTAAAGAAAAATACTTCTCAGTATGAATGGAAAACGGGAGATATCATAGATTATGAGATTCTGGTTTCTCAGATAAAACAGGATGTAAAAGCAGTAAATGTTGTTATTACAGACGAGCTTCCATCATGTCTGCAGCTTCTGGAAGGGCAGTATGCTGTAGAGACAAGTCAGGGAGGTGAGAACTGTACGCTTACCGGACAGGGAGAAAATGGATGGAAAGCAGAGTGTCCGTCCCTGAAGTATGGGGAGACGATCACAATCCGTTTTAAATGTCAGGCATCTGCGGATTCCAATGGACAGGAATGGGAAAATATTGTGACTGCAACAGCGGATAATCTGATCAATCCTGAGACGGGAGAACAGGAATCCAGAAAGGATATGGCAGAAGTATGGCCGAACAGTCCACAGCTTGAAATTGATAAAACAGCAGACAAATATGAATGGCAGGCAGGAGAGCAGGTAGCTTACCGGATCGTGGTGAATAATGTAACGGCAGGAACAATCGCAAAAGATGTAACTATTACTGATATTGGTCTGCCGCAGGGACTGGTTCTGGCAGGTGGTGCACAGAGCATGGAAGTACTGGGAGTTCAGCAACAGGTAAACTATCCCGTACCGGATAAGAAAACAGGACAGGCATATGAAGCGCGACCTGTGGATTCTCAGTTGAATGCAGATGAGAACGGATTTTCCTTTTATTGTTCTTATGTGCCATACAGTCAGCCTGTAACGATTATTTTCCATTGTATCGCACAGGAAGAGGCAAATGGACACGAAAGCGTAAATGCAGCGACTGTAAAAGCTGCCAATACAGATGAGAGATCTGATGATGCAGAAGTGTATGTAAATTCAGGAGAATTCTGGATTGAGAAGTCTGCAGATCATTATGAATGGCAAGTCGGAGAACAGGTACAGTACAATGTGGTGGTGGAGAATAAAAAAGCAGGTACAGTGGCCCGGAATGTAACTGTCTGGGATACCGGTATGCCGGCAGGACTTGCGCTTTCATCGGCAGAGGATGTATCGGTAAGCGGAATCCCACAGAGTATTACGCAGCTGACAGCAGGAACCGAAGATGTTTTGAACCAGCTGAATCCGGAATTTTATAATGAGACATCAGAGAAACCGGTGAATTATGAATTTCTTCAGGAGGGAAGCGGATGGAGACTGAACATTTCAGATCTTCCGGCAAATACTCCGGTTATGATTTCCTTCCTTTGCACAGTTGCGGAAGCAGCAAATGGAATGGAAAGCATTAATGTTGCCAATGTGCAGGCGCAGAATGCCCCTGTTTCACAGGATGACGCAGAAGTGTATGTAAATACAGCGGTTCTTTCTATTGAGAAAAGTTTTCAGAATCCATATCTTGCAGCTGGGGACGGACGTGCGGAAAATGAATTTCGGGTAGGAGAACAGGTGAATTATCAGGTTACGGTTAATAATCTTCAGAAGGGATCTATAGCAAGAAATCTTGTGATCAGTGATCTTTCCCTTCCTGAAGGACTGGCTCTGGACGGAGGCGAAGATGCTGTTACTGTAAGCGGTGTTCCGGCTGTTATTCAGAATCCGGTGGCAGGAACTGATGATGCAGGAAATCAGCTGAATCCGGAAAATTATAAAGAAACAGTGGAAAAACCGGTCAGCTGTGAGGTTACACGTCAGGGAACCGGATGGATCGTGACGATTTCAGATCTACCGTATCAGACACCTGTGACCGTTAATTTCCGCTGTACTGCGCAGGAAAGCGTAAATGGGATGGAGATTGTAAATACAGCACAGGCATATGCAGATAATGCACAAAAAGTAAAGGACTCCTCAAAAATCTGGGTGAACTCACCTGTTCTTAAAGTAGAGAAGACGACGGACAAACCATTTTACAAATATGGCGATATTATTACATACCGCATTGTCCTGACACAGGAGCAGACCGGATGCGTGGCGCGTAATGTTACTCTGCAGGATGTGATCGATACTCAGGGAGTACGTCTTTTGAAGGATTCGGTGATTCTGATGGATGAGAAAGGAAATGTGGCAGATGCTGATGTACAGATCAATGATGATAATACTTTCCTGATGTCAACAGGCAGGACGCTGGTCAGGGACAGCAGATATAGTATCTGCGATAAGGATAGAGGTGGTCTTTTTGAGCAGGTAATGTATAATCCTCTGGACTGTCAGGAACAGAAAAATATGATCGTGGAATATCAGGCAGCAGTGATTGATGCAGCCCTGGCAGGACAGAAAGTGCATAATACTGCAGTTGCAGACAGCAGCGAGAAGATACCTGCAACCGGGGAAGCAGAGACAGAGGTACACAGTCCGATTCTGGAAATTGTGAAGGAATCAGATAAGAAAGAGTATGCGTCCGGTGAGAAAGGATACTATAAACTGACAGTAAGACAACTGCGTGAGGATGTCACAGATCAGAATATTGTTATCGAAGATAAACTGGAAACCCAAGGGGCTTTCATTGTAAAAGACAGCATTTTTGTGAAGAAAAACGGTATAGAACTGAAAGATGCCAAAATAGAGGCAGATGATACAGGATTTGTAATTCAGACAGGAGCATCGTTGTCAGATATGGATAAAATTGAAGTCTGCTATGAAATGGTATTTAAAACAGAAAGCACAGAGCCTGAAAAAATTGTAAACACAGCGAAAGCAAGAGGTGATATTTCACCGGAAATTACTGCACAGCAGGAGGCATATGTGAAAGCAAAAGCAGAACCGACTGCCACACCAACACCGTCTGCAACACCGAAACCAACAGAAACACCAAAGCCGACAGAGACACCAAAACCTACAGAAGTACCGAAACCGACGGAGCAGCCAAAAGCCACACCAACACCATCTGTACCGGGAACCTGCCCGAAAATGACTCCTGTACCGACGAAAGCACCGTTAGCATCTTACAATGGTGGAAATAATGGAGGCACGACTTCCGGAAGCGGAGGCAGCAGTTACGCAAATTCGGGTGGATATTCCGGTGGATACGGAAGCTATCAGGGTGGTTCCATGGCAGGAAGTTCTAAAACAGGAGATGTCAGACCGTTTAAAATGATGGCTGTTCTTGGCCTTATCGGAATGGGACTGCTGACAGGAGGTGTGGTGATCTACAGAAGAACTGTTTCCGGGAAAAGAAATATAAAGGGTATGCCGCGGAAATGAAAAAACTCAGAACATTTGCAGTAAGTATGATCATAGCAGCAATTGGGCTTCTTATATATTGTGCCGGTTTCTATATAAAAAGTTATGAACAGAATCTTGCAGCAAGGAAGGAATATGCAGAGCTTTCCCAAATGGCAGGGGTGAAGAACAGAGAAGGTGCCGGATTATTGGCAGATGGCAAAAAAACTGATGAAGACAGCAGTACAAAAAACAGTGAAAAAAAACGCAGGAAAAAACAGAGAAGATCTTCTGAATCAAAAAACAAAAACTGTACAGATGAAATCAGGGAATCCTTCGGGATTTCCTGGGAAAATTTAAGAAAGATCAACTCTCAGACGGTTGCCTGGATTACTGTCCCGGGAGCCGATATTTCTTATCCTGTAGTTCAGGCGGCAGATGATGAATATTACCTGAAACATAATTTCAGAGGAGAGGAAGATCTGTTTGGATGTATTTTTCTGGAACATGACATAAAAAAGAATTTTACAGATTCCCACAGTATTCTTTACGGGCATAATATAGAAGGTAATATGATGTTTGCAAATCTGAACCGTTATGAACAGCCTGAATTTCTGAAAAAATGTCCTGAAATTGAGATCACAACACCAAAAAGAAAGTTTCTGTACAAAATTTTTTCTGTGGAACAGGCATCTTCCCAAAGCCCGGCATTTGAATATGGATACAAGTTATCCAGTCCTGCATACAGGAGACAATTATCTATATTGAAAAATAATTCCATGTATGACACAGGAGTAGAGCCTGATGAAAGGGAGAGAATGGTGACTCTGATCACCTGTAATTCACGTCTGGATAAAGAAATACGTATGGCGGTACATGGGATTTGCCATGAATGTTATGGTATAGAAAAAGCTGAGCCGAAGTGATGTTGAAATCAATCGGATATTGGTAACTTTCGTAAAGGATGAACTGTTACTGTTCACACATCACTATCCCTCGAGGTGTTTTGGAAAAAACTAATGAAAAATCTCTCGATATTTTGTATAATTTATGCATAAAAAACAACTTGTTCGTACGTGCGTACAAGTTGTATCCTAAATACAGGAGGGAAGAAGACATGACAGATAATGGAAAGCCGAAATATTTCTCACTGATGGAACAGCTCAGAAGTGATATTATGTCAGGAGCTATCCGACCGGGAGAGAAGCTTCCTTCAGAAAACGAGCTTTCACAGAAATATTCCCTGAGTAGACATACAGTTCGTAAAGCACTGGGAATCCTGGAGCAGGACGGATATGTAGAGGCATTTCACGGAAGAGGTACTTATTGCTCTGAGAATATGCGCCATATAAAGAATTCAAAGAATATTGCGGTAGTGACCACATATATTTCTGATTATATTTTTCCGAGACTGATACAGGGAATGGATAATGTCCTTTCAGAAAGCGGTTACAGTATTATCCTGAAAAACACAGCAAACAGCAGACAGAAAGAGGCCAGATGTCTGGAGGAACTTCTGAAGAAAGATATTGATGGACTGATCATTGAACCAAGCAAAAGTGAGATGATCTGTAAACACAGAAATCTTTATCAGAATCTGGATAAATTTGAAATTCCGTATGTGTTTATTCAGGGAATCTATTCAGAAATGAGGGATAAACCTCATATTCTTATGGATGATGCACAGGGAGGCTATCTTGTAACAAAATATCTGCTGGAACTGGGACATAAAAAGATCAAGGGTTTCTTTAAGGCAGACGATATGCAGGGACTGGAGCGCCACAAGGGATATGTGAAGGCCTTACAGGAGTCAGGGATTGCCTATGATCCTGATGATGTTGTCTGGTTTCATACAGAGGACAGGAAAGTAAAACCTGCACTGATGGCAAAAGAAATGGTACAGAGCGGACAGCTTCCGGATGGAATCGTCTGTTACAATGATCAGATTGCTGTTCAGGTTATGGAAGAACTGGAGAAAATGGGAGTCAGGATACCGGATGATATTTCCATTACCGGTTATGACAATTCACTGTATGCTCAGCGAGGAAGCGGAATCACAACGATAGCTCATCCGCAGGAAAAGCTGGGAGAAATGGCAGCAGAGCTTATACTTGAGAAGATCAACGGAGTTCCTGAAGAAGAAAGTAAGGTTGAAAGACTGATTTATCCGGAACTGATCATACGGGGATCATGCAGAAAAATATTGTAAACAAATGAAATAAATAAAAAATAAAAATAAATCCAGGAGGAATTTTATCATGAAAACAGGAAGAAACTATAAGTTCTGGTTTTGTACAGGTTCACAGGATCTTTACGGAGATGAGTGCTTAAGAAAAGTTGCTGAGCATTCCAGAATCATTGTTGAGGAATTAAACAAGAGCGGTGTTCTTCCATTTGAATTAGTATGGAAACCAACACTGATCACAAACGAACTGATCCGTAAAACATTTAATGAGGCAAATGCAGATGAGGACTGTGCAGGTGTTATCACATGGATGCATACTTTCTCACCGGCAAAATCATGGATCCTTGGTCTGAAAGAATACAGAAAACCGCTTTGCCATCTTCATACACAGTTTAATGAGGAGATTCCTTATGATACCATTGATATGGATTTTATGAATGAAAACCAGTCTGCTCATGGCGGTCGTGAATATGGTCATATTGTTACAAGAATGGGAATCGAAAGAAAAGTTATTGTCGGACACTGGGCAGATAAAGATGTTCAGGAAAGACTTGCTTCCTGGATGCGTACAGCAGTTGGTATCATGGAGAGCAGTCATATCCGCGTATGTCGTGTAGCAGATAACATGAGAAACGTAGCTGTTACAGAAGGTGATAAAGTAGAAGCACAGATTAAATTCGGATGGGAAGTTGATGCTTATCCTGTAAATGAGATTGCTGATTATGTAAAAGATGTAGCTAAAGGTGATGTAGATGCGCTGGTAGATGAATACTACAGCAAATATGATATTCTTCTTGAGGGAAGAGATCCGGAAGAATTTAAACGTCATGTAGCAGTTCAGGCTCAGATTGAGATCGGATTTGAGAAATTCCTGGAAGAGAAAAATTATCAGGCAATCGTTACACACTTTGGAGATCTGGGTGCTCTTAAACAGCTTCCCGGACTTGCAATCCAGAGACTTATGGAAAAAGGCTATGGATTCGGTGCAGAAGGCGACTGGAAGACAGCTGCAATGGTTCGTCTGATGAAGATCATGACAGCTGGTGTAAAAGATGCAAAAGGAACTTCCATGATGGAAGACTATACATATAACTTTGTACCTGGAAAAGAAGGAATCCTTCAGTCTCATATGCTTGAGGTATGCCCGTCTGTCGCAGATGGTAAGATTGGCATTAAAGTATGCCCGCTTTCCATGGGTGACAGAGAAGATCCTGCAAGACTTGTATTCACAAGCAAGACAGGCTCGGGTATTGCAACATCCCTGATCGATCTTGGAGACCGTTTCCGTCTGATCATCAACGATGTGGAATGCAAGAAGGTTGAGAAACCGATGCCGAAGCTTCCTGTAGGAAGTGCGTTCTGGACACCACAGCCAAATCTTAAGACAGGTGCAGAAGCATGGATCCTTGCAGGCGGAGCCCACCATACAGCATTCTCCTATGACCTGACAGCAGAGCAGATGGGTGACTGGGCAGCTGCTATGGGTATTGAAGCTGTTTATATTGATAAAGATACAAATATTCGTGATTTTAAGAATGAACTGAGATGGAATGAACTTGCATTCAGAAAATAATTATTACCATAAGTGATATAAAAGGGTTACTGTGACGGAGTGAACAGTAACATAAAAGGCTGCCATATCAGACAGGAACAATGGATTGTGCATATATGTCAGAGGATTCATTGGATTACCTGAGATGGCAGCCATAAAAATATGTAAAAAAAGTACATCAAAAAATCAGGGAGGTACATAAAAATGGGAGCAGCAGAAGCAAAAGCAGCGATAATTGCAAATAAAACAGCACTTGGTATTGAGTTTGGTTCTACCAGAATCAAAGCAGTACTTGTAGATGACAAAAATCAGCCAATCGCATCCGGTGCACATGAATGGGAGAACCGTTATGAAAACGGTGTCTGGACATATAGCCTTGATGATATCTGGACAGGTATCCAGGACTGCTATCAGGATATGGCAAAGGATGTGAAGGCAAAATATGACATAGAACTGGAATCCGTAGGCGCATTTGGTGTCAGCGCCATGATGCATGGATATATGCCATTTAACAAAGAGGGAGAACTTCTTGTACCATTCCGTACATGGAGAAATAATATTACAGGGGAAGCCAGTGAAAAGCTGATGGAGCTGTTTAATTACAATATTCCTCAGAGATGGAGTATCGCACATCTGTACCAGGCAATTCTTAATGGCGAGGAACATGTAAAAGATATCGATTATATTACAACTCTGGAGGCTTATGTCCACTGGAAACTGACAGGAAAGAGAGTTCTCGGTATCGGTGACGCAGCAGGTATGTTCCCGATTGATACCACAAAGGCAGATTACAACCAGGAGATGGTTGATAAATTCGATGAACTGGTTGCTCCTTATGGATTCTCATGGAAACTTCGCGATATTATGCCGAAAGCCCTTGTTGCAGGTGAAGATGCCGGTGTTCTTACAGAAGAAGGTGCGAAACTTCTCGACGTAACAGGAAAACTGAAAGCCGGAATCCCGATGTGCCCTCCGGAAGGTGATGCAGGAACAGGCATGGTTGCCACAAACAGTGTAGCAGTACGTACGGGTAATGTTTCCGCAGGAACTTCTGTATTTGCCATGATCGTTCTGGAAAAAGAGCTTTCCAGACCTTATAAAGAAATTGATATGGTTACCACTCCGTCCGGACATCTGGTAGCTATGGCTCATTCCAACAACTGTACTTCTGACCTGAATGCATGGGTAAATATATTTAAAGAGTTTGCAGAAGCTATGGGTATGGAAGTGGATATGAACAAACTGTTCGGAACCCTTTATAATAAAGCACTTGAAGGAGATCCGGACTGTGGCGGACTTTTGTCCTACTGTTATTTCTCAGGTGAGCATATGACAGGCTTTGAAGAAGGACGTCCGTTATTTGTACGTTCTCCTGAAAGCAAATTTAACCTTGCAAACTTTATGAGAACTAATCTGTATACATGCCTTGGAGCCATGAGAGTAGGTCTGAACCTTCTGTTTGAGAAAGAAAATGTAAAAGTAGACCGTCTTCTTGGTCATGGAGGATTATTCAAGACAAAAGGCGTAGGACAGCAGATTCTGGCAGATGCTGTCAATGCACCGGTATCTGTAATGGCTACTGCAGGTGAGGGCGGAGCCTGGGGAATCGCACTTCTTGCTTCTTATCTGGTAAATAAAGAAGAAGGTGAAACTCTGGAAAGCTTCCTTGATAGTAAAGTATTTGCAGATCAGGAAAGCAGCACACTGGATCCAAAACCGGAAGGTGTGGCTGGATTCAATGTATTTATGGACAGCTATATGAAAGGTCTTTCTATTGAAAGAGCAGCAGTAGAGTCTGAAATCTGGTAAATGTTGAGAAACAAATTGTGACGTACATCTTGCGTAAAGCATTTTTTAACCGAATCAAGTAAGTCCCCTGCGGATTAGTTATTCGGTGTAGAGCTACGTAGCGAAGTGGATTGCGAATATCCGCTTGGCACACGCTCTGGCGCATATGAAAATGAATAGGAAAAGAAGAATATAAAAAACAGAGCAGCATCGCAGATCATGAGACCGGCGATGCTGCTTTTGGCAGTTTTTCTGAAATTGTTATGGTATCAAAAGAAATGAACGTTAGATATAGACCAGAAAAATCATATCTGGAATATATGCAGACGTTCGACTTTTGATACTTTTTTTGTATAGGGTTGTTTTGGTAGTACTTCCAGGATTTTTAATAATTTTATATTTTATTTTAATAGAAATAGGATATGACTTATGATATATTGATGATAAGAATAGACAAGAGGAGGTGTCGATAGCGGTGGAAAAGAATAAAATAAAACCGGATACCATACTAAAGACCTTTTGGAGAGATAATGAACATTTTGCGGATTTATTCAATGCAGCATTGTTTAATGGCAGACAGGTATTAAAAGCAGGCGATCTTACGGAAGCTGACACAGATATTTCTTCCGTATTGAAATTTAATGGTCACGCTGAGACATTGCAGAAGATTCTGGATGTTGTAAAGAAAACGGCATATGGCGTAGATTTTGTAATCTGGGGACTGGAAAATCAGGCTAAGATTCATTACGCAATGCCACTTAGACACATGGTCGGAGATGCATTTTCTTATATGAAGGAATATGATGAGATTGCAGCTCAGAATAAGAAAGATAATGATTTTGATTCATTCGACGAGTTTCTGTCAAATTTTAAGAAAACAGACCGTCTGCATCCAGTAATCAGCCTTTGTGTATATTACGGTGAACGTGAATGGGATGGACCACTTTCTTTGAAGGATATGTTGAAAATTCCGGAAGAACTGGAAGCTATGATAGCTGATTATAAAATGAACCTGATTCAGGTAAGATCCAGTGAGTCTCTTAAATTTTGTAATTCAGATGTAAATACAGTATTTGATGTCAGCAGAGCTATTTATGCGCGGGATTATAAGAAAATCAATATGAAATACAAAGATCAGGCAATTTCGACAGAACTTGGTCTTGTGATAGGTGCAATTACAGAATCACAGCAGCTGATTGACCATGCTTTGGAACTGGAACAAAAAGGAGGGCGGATTAATATGTGCAACGCATTAGAGGAATTAAGGCAGGAAGGTATACAAGAGGGTAGATTGGAAGGAATACGCGTAGTTATTCAAACTTGTAAAGATTTTAATGTCAGCAGGGATGCGGTAGTTAAGAAATTAATGAAAGATTTTGCTCTATCTGAAGAAGAGGCTTTTAATTATGTAAGCATATACTGGTGATTAATAGGTGGAAAAGCAAATAAGATAAGGTTATTAAAGGCAGAACCTTGGAGCATTCTGAGGCTCTGCCTTTTTTGTGTGGAGGATTCTGAAAGAATACAAGAAGAACACCATAAAATATGTAACCTACAAATTATGTCAGGATGAATATGAATCACATATTAAGGCGGTTTTTGGAAAAAGAAAACTGAAAGACATAAGAGGAGAGCATGTTCAGAAACTTTTTTACTCACATGTTCTTCCTGATAAGAAAGCAGAAGAAATGGATAAGTTGGCAGCATTATTCTGATAAAGAACGAAAAGCTCTTGGGAAACTGGGAGCTTTTTATTTTCTGATGATTTTGAAAAAGAAATAGAGTTCTGCTTATGAGATTGAAAGAGAAGGTAAAAAAATATGATTTTGGGTAAAATCTGGGTACAAATTATAAATATTACAAAAATATTAACAAAATTCAGATTTACAAAATCCGGAAACCCGCATAAATACAAAGAGAAAGCCCCGGCAGGGGAGCTGCCGGGACTTTCAAGGGGAGTATAAATAATTAAATAAGGGGTTTATGTAAAAAAAATTTTTGAAGGGTAAATTCTTTTTACAGCTATGATTATAATATAGCTTGGTGAAAAAAGCAACATATTTTGATGAATATTCCCCCCGGTTTTTGGGATAATAGTCAATGTGAAGCACTTTCAGCGATGAAGTGTGGAAGAAAAAAACCGGATTTTGCAGAGTATCAGGAGATCCGGGCAGATAAATCTCATCAGGAGGAAAATAATAATGGCAAAAAACTATGAATCTGAGAGTAAAAACAGCAGAAATTACACAGGAACTTCGGATAAGAACAGTTATGGTAATGAAATGAACCATGCTGGTAATGCAAAAAACAGTGTGAAAAGTAAAAACGAGACAGATTGTAGAAGTAAAGCAAAAAATAAAACTTCCCAGTCTTACAGCTCAGAAGAAGACAGATATTGATTGGATCAGGAGGGGGAAATGCCCCTCCTGATCTGCTGTGAGCCAATTTATGTGTCGGCCGTTTTTTGTCAGGCAGTGGCACATCTGTCCCTGATATCATATGATATAACAAAAAGGAGTCTGCCATGTTTCCGGTGGAAACGATTTCTGCAAAAATGCTGGATTATTATGTGGGCCGAAGGGACACGTTGATCATAGATCTGAGAGAAAAAGAGTCCTATATGCACAGTCATGTAAAAGGAGCCGTAAACATGCCATATGGAGAAATAGACGGATATACAGCCTTTCCAAAAGGGAAAATACTGGTTCTGTACTGCGACAGGGGAGGGGCAAGCCTTCTGCTTGCAAGGCAGCTTGCAAAGCTTGGGTACTGTACCAGGTCTGTTATAGGCGGTTTTGGAGCATATCGGGGAAGAAATCTTGTAATTTCGCCATAAGCATGATAAGGTGTAAGAGAAAAAATACGAACCGGTATATCTTCAGGTTATTTCAGAAATCAATCTGTCGGCATACCTATTGTGCCAACAAGTTGATTTCTCGAACAATCTTGCGTCTAAATTTCTTATTTCCGCGTTGTCGTCGGTCGCCGTAGCC
>ENA-OQIN01000678-OQIN01000678.1-human-gut-metagenome-genome-assembly--contig:-NODE-678-length-21476-cov-3.501238_pt1 | contig 21476 bp, 33 predicted proteins | sample MGYA00242581_ERZ504746 | MGnify/ENA primary metagenome ERZ504746 (study PRJEB26092, sample SAMD00036436) | human gut metagenome | host: Homo sapiens | study: EMG produced TPA metagenomics assembly of...
TCCACCAGCGAATTAAAATACAGATCAAGATCCGCCCGGTCCCACCACTGTCCAGAAAATAATTCCGGAAGACGCTGCGGCGTATCGGTCCCGGGAATGAGATATATGTCCGCTGCTCGAATATCTGCGTTTTTTGCTGTCTGATAATATCGTCGAACTGTCAACAGATTGTCATAGCAATGAGGACCATAAGCGACCAGGTTCAGCCTGAGGACACGAGTCTGTCCTTTATAAGACTTCAGGTCTTCTCCATCATTTTCCATAACTGTATCAATAGGCATGGAAATATCCTGTCCCTGCTGATCAAATATTTTGAGAAACAGTACATCATCCGTAATTTTCCAGGCAGGCGCGCCTCCTGTGGGCCAGGACTTTCTGACCGGAGGGCTGCTGTTGCCATAAGTCTTTTCCGGATCGTATCCCAATGCCGTCATAAGATCCGTATAGAACAGGTCTTCCATATCAGCTAATGTCATACGCCCTCCATTCTGACACCGATATTCTGGTAATATCCATAGTCTGTCCACGGGTTTATCTGAATGATTTTATATTGATTTCCGTGCCATAGAATGGTGTCACTTAAACCGGGCTGTTCTCCGGCATGAGTAACATAAAGTTCCTCCTGGCTGTAAAATGCCATCGTTCCCATGACGCGGTCTCCTTCTGGAAGAAACTGCAGTTCTTTCGCTGATAATACCGTGACAATTCCTCTGACCTTGAATATCTTGGGATCTCCGGCTATAAAACTTCCCCGGACCCAGCTACCGAAAGTACGGGTTACCTGGTAGGTCTGCACCATACGGGGCGATTGAATGACACGTCTGACATTGACTCTCATCATTAGTCCCTCACTATATAGGTAATTGACTTTCTCATTTCGCCCGTGTCAATCAATGGCCGGTCACTGCCTTTTCTTTCGATGGTCCTGGGAGCATTCGGTGCCCATCCATTGCGGGAGTCTACGAACCAATCCCTGGCTTTATTCTGGGCAAAAAGTCCCGCTGCCTCATACTTGTCCCTATAATCCGAACCGCCTGACAAAACCGCTTTATAAGCTGTTTTGAGCTTTGCCGATATTTTTTCTTTATTGGCTTCTATCGACGGTTCCAGGACCGGACGCGGAGGAGACTGCCAAAGCGGTGATCCATGAGATTGGATATACAGCGCATATGCTTTGCTGTATTTTTTCCCTGCATCCAAATCCGGCTGCATATCGGTCCGCATGGACGGAGCACGGACGCCATTTGAATGAATAAAAAGCAACTCGGCATTGTTAATGGATCCGGAATGCTCACGGGTTGATGTTTCCTCCGTTATTCCCACCAACACTTTAGTTTTTCGAATGATTTTCATCAAATCTTTGAATGCTGCCGTGTTATCTTTGGATGATACAGACCCCGTCACCATATATACATGCCTCCTTTCCCCACCAGCCGGGCGATACTTGCAAACTGAATTCCAAACTGTGTCAATTTCCATTGGGCCCACCCATTGAGATCGTCCGTCACAATGTTGATATTTTGGCTATAGGACACCCCGCCGGCTGATTCTGACACAATCACACCATGGGCTTCTGCCGCCGATACCACATCAGATGCTTCGCTGGAGGCACCGGCGCCCAGCGTCTGCAGGTACAGTGTCAAAAAGTGAGCAATAAACAATCCCATGCAGATCTTCCAATGCCCTTTATACCGATCGTATTTCAGGCAGGTATTGGCATAATCCAGATACGCCGACACCGCTGCATCAGGAACATGTTCCGTAAACTGCGGATACATCTGCAGAAAATCATCAACGGTATAGGACGGATTGACGCCATCCACTATGTTTGATGCATCCGGCATCAGTCATCACCTCAGTTCCCTTTCCGTGAAACTCCTTTTTCAGATGTTTCAGATTTAACAGTCTGTGTTTTAGTATCTGAAACGACTTCCGCATTAGCAGTTTCATTCTTTTCAGAAATGGATGCCCCCGATGTAGAAGCAGCAGACTGAATGACTGTAATATCTCCGTCAGCCACCGCCAATGCATATAAAGGATCCTTTGCAATCCAGTCAGGGGCGGTCTCAATGACCAAGCCCCCGGCTGTTACAAATTTAGTGCTTCCAGATCCAAACTGGAAGCGTTTTTTCGATAAAATCTGCATGAAATCTCCTCCCCGTTAAATGCCGTCTACATAGCGGACCGGCTGAGTAAATGAGAACTTTACCTGTCCGAACTGAGCTGCATACAGAGTCAGGTAAGCCGCATCACCTACAGACGGCTGTGTCATGGCCCGTGTCAGCGGCACTGTCATGTCAAAATACAGCATATCCTCATTATTGTTATAAAGAACCATGCGATCTTTTCCGGATGTCCCTGCACCGATGCACCACCGGCAGGGAACAATGACAAGATCCACTCCCTGATTCACGCCGATATTATTTTTTAACAAATATTCAAGGATGGACACATTCCCCGCTTCCGATACTTTCTGATTGACCAGATAAGCATACTGCTGAGGAGGCAGAAGAATATGATTCGGCATGCCCCGGAGATCATATTCCGATGTCTCCCATGCATCCGTCATGGCGGTATTGACATCAGCCAGGATCTGATCCGCTGTCTTAGATGTCCATGCGGTGGCGCTTCCTGTACCGGTAGCCGCTGCCAGTCCTGTGGTAATGGCTGGATTATTAATCAGCCCGGTTGTTCCGTAATCGGAAAATCCGGTATAGCAGTTTTCATCAAGTGCCTTCTGATGATTCAGTCTGAGGCCTTTATCAAGCAGATCTTCCAGGCTGCGGCCAATCTGCTGCAGTTTGTTCTGATCCACCATTCCTACTTTCAGGACGTTCATCCATGTGAATACTTTGTAAATATCTTTGGACAGATCAACCTGGACCGTCGGAATGGCTGTTGCAGATCCTCCCTGGACACCGTTATGATTGGCTCCTGCCGTCCCGTAATTAACATTGTACATGGATGTGTAATCTACCCATCCGCCTCCGGTCTTTACCGGCACATCCCGGGGCCATGTGACCGCCGTCAACGGTTCACGGATTTTTGGATCCAGCTTTTCCAACTCACCGACAAGGAATGCCATCCCGCCCGCAGTAGCCGCATCATAAGCACCTCCGTACAGGGCTTTGCCTCCTCCGGCCAACATGGCTGAATTCACCGATGCAGCCAGATTCGGACTTACATTTCCACTCAAATCAAGAAATCCCATGTTTTTATTCCTCCCTTTCCTTAAGGATTATTCCGGGTCAGCAGGCAGAGTTCTGCCACGTTATTCCCGTCCATTAATCCAGTTGCCCATTTTGCATTCGTCAGCTTGACTGTATTATCTCCGTCAGCCGCCGCTTCAAATCCTCCCACGATGCCGGCCGCAATGCTGGCATTGACTGCGGTACGGACATATACATCTCCTCCGGCCGTAGGTGTGCCCACATTGCAGGTTACCATGACATTGCCCCGTTCCAGCACACTGGCTGCCTGACCGGCCTTATAAGCACCGTCAGCCTGTGCAGTGTATGCCGTTGCCTGCTGGACAATTCTCACGGCAACCCCGGCAAAATTAGAGGCTTTCAGTGCAGCTCCTGCCGCCGTGTAAGTATTTCCGGCATCTAAAATGGCCGGTGCTCCGAAAGCGATATCCGCGCTGTCAGAAGCAACCGGCCTTGACATAATAACATCATCCGGCGTCCGGGCAAAAGTGCCGGGAAATCCGTAATTCATACTTTTTCCAATTGCATATCCAGGCATATTGATTTCCTCCTTATTTTTTGTTCATATAATGCGGATTAAATTCTTTCATCCAATTTCTTCCCAGATTTCTCTGATCAGCTTCTGCAGAATCTCTTGCACTTTTCTGTTTCTGCGCCCGCAGAACTGTCTGATACTGCGCATCCCGGGCATGTCCGCGAATCAATGTAGCCAGGGAATCAGCTGCCGCTTTCCGCTGCGCTTTATCCTGAATACCGGCAATCAGCGGCTTCATGGTTCGGATGGTCTGAATGGCTGCATCCTTAACTTCCTGTGTCATCGGATTTTTAGGAAGATTAGATTCCGTTGCTGGCTCTTCATCCTGTACATCTTCAACAGGAACTTCTTCTTTCTTTTCCTGCTCCGCAGCAGACTCTTTCCCTTCTCCGGTCAGCTCTCCCTCCAAGGCATCAAGAGTGCTTATTTCATCATCCTGATGCTCCGGTTCTTTCTTTTCTGCAGATACAATGGCATCCACTTTAGCAGACAAATTATCAATTTTTTCCATAAGGGCATTGATATCAGGCCCTTCGTCCTGTACTTCCTTCGATTCATCTTTCTTGATCGGCACAGGATCACCCGCTTCCGGAAGTTCATCTGCCGCATGAAGCATTTTGCTGGCTTCAGCCAGTTCTTCCGGATCCGCATCTTTGGCGAAGGATGATAAAATCCTTCCCAGTAAACTTTTTTTACCCATTCCTTTTCTTCCTCCTTCTGGTTTTGAATCATGAATTGAAATTTTTGCACCGGCTCTTCCTTTATCTACTATAGCCACATGGTTTCCCCTGATTTCCCGCTGCGTATATCCGCTGCCATTAGGTTCCCACAGGCAGTTATACCCACAGGAAATCTCCCGCTTCCCGTCCTGAATTGATTTGACCAGCATCGGATCATAAATAATCAGATCTCCTACAATGCAATCCTGAAATTCCCCGATGCCACGATGAACATTTTTAACGATTCCTTTCATGTATACAGATACATTCTGAGATGTAATATCTTCCAAGGGATGGTTATCCGTGACCGGCTTTCCTTCAAAGGATGCCAGTGTGGGCTTTGAGAAAACTTCCTCTTCCGGACGGTACACCGGAATAATGGCATCTGCATCAATTTTCGGATCCGGCGTCTCTCTTCCCAAATAATCCTGTTTACCGGTCCTGGCTATCGGAACATCATGGCAGATCAGATATCCTTCCGGAGTCAGTGTAATATGGTCTGATATACGGGATCCGTAATAGACTACAGCCAAACAGCATCACTTCCTTTCATGCAATTCGTCGAAACTGGGCCCGCGTCATTTTCACAATACGGCCTCCATAGTAGACTTTATGCGGCCAACTGACGTCATCAATATCTGTCAGCGGAGCCGCGTAGCATCGGCAGTTGTAAATATCCCCGGCGTTATAATGTCCCTGGGATTTCATACCAATCAAAGTTTCCGGAGCCGGGGGATTGTCAAATCGGACAAGTACGCCATCCATGTGATGATGACTACTCCGCACTCGGCTGTCTTCCGAAGTCTTCCATTCATACCAGTGAATGCCAATGTTTTCTGCTCTGATCTGCGTCAAAGCTGACTGTGCTTTGCTGGTTTCTGTCCGGGCAATCAGCCGTGCATGACCGTTGGAAAGTCTGGGATACAGTTCCATAATCTCCGGAATAATATCCGATGACCTTCGTCCGGGCAGAGCATTCTCCGCTGCCCGCCTGCTGGCTATTTCCGCCAGCTCATCAGGAAGTGATTTGATATAGTCTGCATTTCTGGAAATAATTTCCCAATACTGCCGGTCCAGTTTTTTATGGAGTTCATTTTGTATGGCATCATACAGAATCCGGCCTTTCGAGCTATGCCGGGCAGCTTCTCTCCACGTCCAAGCATTGTCTTCCGTCAACTGGGTCAGCATGGCCAATGCTGCTTTCTCTGCCGCCTCTGTGAAGGTAGGCGATCGGGCCATGGCACGAATTTTCTGTTTAAAGACAGTTGGATCTGGCTCAGTACCCATTCTATGAAGCAGCCCGTCTGTCAGTCTTTTTATAGCATCGGCATATTCTTTCTCGATCCGCTGCCTAAGCTTCCATTTATCAAGCTTCATATCGTTTCCCTTCGTAAAATCAAACCACTAAAAAACCGCCCGGCCCATTCGGACCAGACGGTGTTTATTAAATTAGTCAGGCAATGTACGTATTGTAAATGTAATCAACCATGTCCGATGCCATGGCCAATCTTGGGAATTGTGGATCACCTCCATGATCCAGTGCTTCCTCAACTTCTGCATTGCACAGTTTTTCGTATAAATCATTGATTTGATTTAATGACATAGAAGGTAATTCACTTGCCTCAATGCCAAACTCTTTTTTCAGAAAATCAATTTGAGATGGAGTCAATTCTTGATTCATTTTCTGTTACCTCCTGTATGCATTACAGAAACAATTCTCCCAGTTTGGTTATCGACAACAACTCTGATCCTGTTTTTCTCAAAGCAGGTTGTTCTTGATGAATTGCCGTCATGTATGAAGCTCTCTTTAGATGTAAGTATATTTTTCACTTCATCCGCAGATATTCCTCTCTGTTTAAATCTCCCAATAGCATGATCAGAGACTGATTGTACTTCTACTCCATTGGATGTATAAATCCCTTGGAATTTTTTATTATATTCTTGTCTCGTATCTTTGTCAATGGATGAGCTCCCTCCGCTGCCTGCACCAAATTTTCCGTCATATCCCCGGGGATGTTTGTTTTCTTCCCAATCAGCGTCATTTACTTTCCTTTTGAATGCCTCTTCCAATGTAGGCGCCGGATCTGATTCATCTTCTCCCGCAGTGATCTGGGGTTTCTCATCGGCTTCTTCTATTTCATCATCGGTAATATTGGACCACATACCGGTTTCATCTTTCATCTGCTGCAGTTCTTTCAACGCAGTCTGCCGTCCTATCAGTCCCGCGTTGTAGGCATCCAAGACCGCTGCTGTCCTCTGCTGCACAATATTGGCCAGTTTCTCTTGTGTCGTTCTCTGTACCGGATTGAATTTATAGTCCATATCATCAGGAATGAATCCCCATGATGACATAGCATGAACCGGCATTACTTTATCCAAGATCGGCCGCATGACTGATTCCTGTTTCTCCTCAATCATGTCATAATAGTTCTGCAGATCTGATTCCCCTGTGGCATTCATGCCTGCCGGAGATCTTCCAAATAATTTAGTGACAGGTATTTCAGCCGCGCCGGATACATCCAGCATGAATTTGTCGTACACATCGGCAATGCCTGAGAAGGTATACTGATGAGTGACAAAATCATCTTCGGCTCCCATCAGCTGCATACCGGAGTTCGACAGCAGCCAATTCTGCATTTCCATGGTGGAATAGATCTGTTTCACTGCTTCCGGATCAAGAGTGGAGAGCATCTGATCCAGATCTTTGACTTTCATGACTCTCATCTGCGCCATAAAGGTCAGCTGGGCGATATTCCAGGACACATTGTCACGCTTCCGCAATTCATCAAATACTACTTCCACCACGGAAGCGCCCCAATATTGTTCTGCCAGAGATTCCCAATAGGGAAGTTCCAATCCTTCAAACCGGAGTATGCGGCTGTGATGAATGTTGATGTTCATCTGTGTCTCTGGATCTGTTACATAGTAGTATTCAGGAAGCCCGAATTCCGGATCACTGATATCACTGCATACCGTCATGGATGGATAGCAGCCATTCCACCGGTCCAACACCATAATCCCCACAAAGTCCCCCGGCATAATGCGTTCAAGATCCAAAGGCTGAGATAAATCATCCCCCTGTCCTTTAATAAGCATTAAGCCAATAGCTCCTCCATACAGGCGCCCCCACCGCAGTCCCTTTAGAATATTTCTAGACAGCTGAATGTGCCTTTCTTCCGCGGTAGCTTTATCCAATAACTCCGGGGCCAATTTTGATGTGATTTGAATCCAGTTTTTACACATGTCCTGGGGAATGGTATCTACAATACGGCGGACCACCCAGTGGGATCTGTACAGACTGTTTAAAAGATTGAAGTTCCTTGTCAGCCTGGTCATCGGATAGGATGTTCCTTCCAGAAGATTCGGCATTCCTACACCCAACCGTGCCAAGGCATTTTGAAAGGCATCCCTTACCGATGTTCGTACCACCGGTTCAGAGGATGCCCGCTGCCTGTTTCGTATGCGATTGTTATTACGATGCATTTGCCAGCCTCCTTACCGGGATTATCGTATTGACAAAATACCGGATCGCGTCCGGTCCATGGTCATTGACTTTCAACGGTTTTTCTTTCCCGCTCTTCTGCTGCGCCTTATCATCCCATACATAGGATTTCATTTCTTTGATGGTATTTTGGCAGTTGTCTTTATGAAATACCAGCTTCCGTTTGGTCAGCATGGTTGATACATGTCTTATGCCTTCCAGCACCGAGTTATCCGCATTGATGGTCTCTGGTGTTTCTTTTGACCGAATCCCTCGTACCCGCAGTTCTACCTTAAAGCTGGCAGCAGACGGGTCAATGATAATAAAAAGAGGATTCTTGAATCCGCTCTTTACGAACTCTTCAAGATCCTCTGCATACTGCGAATTATCTTTTTCTTTTCCCACTGCACGACTGTCATAATAATATTCGCGGACTACCCAGGCTACGTCCCCATCATCATAGATATCAAGAAACACCATGGGATTGACTGTTCCGTAGTCAATGGCAATGTACCGTCTCATACGATCTTTGTTCATCCGGATCCATTCCAGTTTATCATCTCCAAACAGGTTCTGATCATCATCCCAGGCGTCTTTATATATGGCCCCTTCTGCAATGACCCATAGCCCCTGAATAAATCGCTGGAAGAATACTCCGCTGTACATTGACCGGTACCGCTGCCGGGTGTCTTCAGACAATGACAGGTTATCATCCATCAGAAAGTGCAGATGGAGCAGTTTCTTGTCCGTGGCTTTTTCAATCCAGTTTTTCAGAAACCAATGCAGCGGACTTTCCGGGTTGCAGTTAAACCAGAGCTTGGCCCCTGCAACAGAGCACCGCCCTGTTGCCTGATTTACGAAAGATTCCGGCATAAGCGCCACTTCATCAAGAAAGGTCCCCGCCGAAGTGATACCCTGAATTAGATCCTGCGAGCTTTCATCCCGTCCGCCGAAAATGTAGAAGTAATTCTCCGAATCTCCTTTACGAATTGTGGCCAGGTTCTCCGTGCGCGATTCTTCCACGCCGAAGCCATGAAGGAGGAGCACCGGTTTCAGCCATTTCCATACATTTCTTCGGAAAGCTCCCACTGTCTTTCCGCACATGGTAAAATTCTGACGGTCAAAGGTATCCATGGCCCATATGATAAATGATACCGCCATAGACACAGTTTTCCCTGCACGGATGGATCCGTCAGCTATGATCCCGTTATGGTCTTTGTATGGCGAAGATTTACACCACCAGGTGAATACCTGCATTTGTTTTGTTGAAAATTTCTCAAACCGGATCACCGGCTTCATTATCCTGTTTATCATTGTCATCCCAAATATGATCTCCTGATTTTTTTAGTGCATCCACTAATCCGTCATCTTCACCCGCTGCCTGCGGTCCCCGTATCTCCATCTTCATCTTCTTAATCCGTAGCTTTTGTTCCTTCGTTGCCAGTCCGGAATGGCACATTTCTTCATACTGTTTAATCATGCCTGTAAGTACCTGCATGGCCCGAGACTGGGCAGACAAAAAAGCAGCCTCTTTATCCTGGGAAAATAATACTGCATATCCATCCCCTGATTTTCCATGCCGGTTATGAATCCCTGTATGATCGTCACGGTCTTTTACATAAAGCAATTTTTGTGCCCGCAGGATAGCTGCATATTTCAGGCAGATATTGTCCCACAATAGATCCAACGGAGACCGGTGTTCTATCTCCTCTACAATTTCCAACGTCTCCGGGGGAAGATATTTTGAAAAGAGTCCATGTTTTTCCGCCCGGTTATTACGCAGCGGCGTGCTGGGCAAATGCCCCTTTGCATTATTGTTGCGAAAGGGTGCACCCCGTTTTGATCTGGATGCACCCTTCTTTGACTGGTCCCGCTGCCATTTGTTCCGTTGTTTCCATGACTTCACCGTATTCACTGAAACTCCGTATTTCTTCGCTATATTTTTATATGTCAGGCCTTTCAGATAATCATTGTAGGCTCGATCTCTATCGGTCATTTACATATTCACCACCGCCCTATTGTTCTGTTTTGAAATTGGAATAAAAAAGCACATCCATAATGGGAAGTGCTTCTTATGCTAATTATTTACCATTAGATTCATTATCTTCTTTTTTTACAGTTACTTTCTTCCTATTTATTTGCGAAGGTAAAATAATGGGGAATGGATTATCATTACCAGATAAGAAAGCGAATACCTCAGCGATTTTAGACATCAACGGTCTCATCATTTTAGGTGTGATATCCTGCCATATGTCGGGCGAAGGATTTTCCAATAATCCTTCAATACCTATAGTTGAAGCCACAGTTATCGCCGCTGAAAAATTTCCTGACTCTATATTTGCTTCTATTTTACAAGGAAAAGATATTCCATTACTAATTTTTTCCATCTTCCCAATAGTGGCAGAATATTTTGTTGTTAACTCATTATCTTTCCCAATAGGTATTTTCTTTTTATATTGAACTTCAGGGACATCTATACGTCCGATGATGTATTTATATTCATTTATCATTGTTTGTTCTCCTTAATTATGTCAAAGAATATTACATCTGTTCTTGTTCATTTTTTTGAAATTGACTTTCACAGTATATTACATTTGACGTAACTTCATTATTCATATTAGGAGCAATAGGTCTATCTTCTTCTTTATCAATGTAATTATTATAACCCTCCTGAATCTCCTCTTCATTAATCTGAGAACTAACACTTTCTTCAATAAATTTATTTAAAGTTATTCCTCTATCTAAAGCTATAAAATATGCTTTTTTATGTAAACCGGGAGAAATCCTCACATTGAAAGAACCTTTAAACTCTCTATCTGGAGTTTTACCTATTTTTTTACAACTCAAAAGGTAATGATCTACTGCTTCATGAAAATCTTCTGTTATTTCTTGAACACTATCTCCCTCAAACGATACATCATCCTTAATCCCAATAATTTCACCATAAAAAATTTTGTCCTCATCGCTATAATGGATGCTACCTCTATATCCGTTATATGTCATAAAATTTTTCATAGTTTTCCATCCTCTTTCAAAAATTTAATTATTTTTTGTATTTGATACTTCTTCAAAATTCCAGCTTTTGCTCCTCCCCCATGCGGTTTGTGAAGATCAAGCATATTTCCTTCACCATTAGGTCCAAAAGAAACTCGAGAACCAGATCCTTCGATTTCAGAATAACCATTATGTGTTAATATCGTATACACTTCATCATATGTAAAATCTACCGGGGTAGGTCGTGAAAGAAGATTTTGTATAGATTTATCATACTTGCTCAAGTGAATCACCCATATCAGAGCAACTAAACATCAGTTACATTTTTATATTTCGATTATATGTCATACTATTACTTTTTGTCAATCATTCAAGGATCACAAAAGCCGCCCAATCGGACGGCTCTTTTCATACTTTCTTTATTTTATAATAACATTTTGTCCCTACTGCCATCAACTGCCATGTTTCATAAGGGATCTGGGAAACGATCAGTCAGTTCGTTCAACGCCTGTTCATGTTTTCTGTATGATTCCCGCTCACTATAGCCAATTGCCTGTCGTATCCGTTCCCAGCCCCATCCCCATAAATACCGCTCCTTCATGATATTCTGCTGTACCGGATCCTGCAACTGGCTAATCATGAACTGTGCGCGTTTCTTCATGGATCTTAGCTTCCGTTTTTCCTTAGCCAACCTTCGTTCTGCATCTTCCTTTTTCAATAATTCCTCGGATAACTCCTGCGGGCTTGAACTTCCAGTCACTTTTTCTGACATATGCGGTGATCGCGGCAGTCCGCCATTAATTTCTGCGGTGATCTGCTGCAGTTCATTTTCACACATCAAAATAATTCTGGGCTGTTGAATCAATATCGCATCGAAAAACTCTTCCACGGTCATCGAATCCCTCCTTCCTTATATTCCTTTCCAGATGTCTGGTCTCTAATCATTATTTTCCCTACAAATTCAAATCCATGATTTTTCAGCATATGTTTGGCTGCCAGAATAACACGAACGGCTTTCAAACTCCTCTTCTTCTGTTCCGCTGCCAGTCGTTCTCGCTCCGCTGCCAGGGCTTCTTTTCGAATATTCGCCGCTGCCTCTCTGTATGTAGGATCCGGATTCGCTGTTATGCTCCGTTTCATTCCCTCCTTTCGCATAATTCCTCCTTTCGTTTCCGAAAATATTTTTTAACGATATCTTCCTGCATGATGATTTGAACTCCCCCTCGGTGCAATGTCACTAATACACTCTCTTCACGGTCTTTCTTTGCGTCCCACTCTTCTCCCGAGTTAATGTGAATACGTACGCTGATATACCGCTCTTTCTCATTGGCTTCATCCCCAAAATATATAGGAATCTTACCGGCATATGCAAGAATTACTTTTTGCGCAAATACCTTGTGCGATTTCATTTACATTCCGCCCCTCCTGCCGCCCACAGCATCATGAATCATCCTATCAAGATACCATCTGGCTTTTTCAAGATCCTCTTTTTCGTCTCCTTTGTGGCCGGACCTGGACAAATATTTGATGACAGATCCTTTCAAATATCCGTGATATTCGTCTTCTGATAATTTGGCACGAATGTAATCTATGGTCTCAATGCCTCCGTAGCAATAGTGGTCCGGGTGGTTCACCATGTCATGTCTCATATTTATTGATGATTTTATATTATTGCTGCAACTCATAAGTATGCCCCCTTGTCCACCATTTCATGCACCCGACACGCATCAGATTAAACATTTCTGGTGTAGTCAATTTCAGTGCCTTTCCCCTTGGCACAGGCTTCACAATAATTTTCACACCATGTCTAGCAGATACTACCATCACTCCGGAATCAGGCGATTCTTTCATCAGCTGGCCCATGATATCATTTCGCTTTGTTTTAAAAAGTTCTTCTGAGAATGCATAATAGAAATTCCTTACCGATTTGTTACTGTGATAGGCCTCCTTCTTGAAATCCGCCATGAAATCAGAAAAAGAAATTTTTATTTCCACTTCTGTGAGATATCCAGCTTGGGTTATCCAGACCAAATCAGCTTCATAGTTAACATAAGGAAATAGCGGTTCATTTCGTGGATCCGCTTTCCCTTGCAGTGTGACATTTGGGATTACTACATTCTGGAATCCATAATTATCAGCAATGATCCACTGTATATCAGTTTCGGTCATTTCTTCACTCCTTATCATTTAATATCATTCCAGATTCCCATTCTCTTAAAATCACGAACCAGTCATCAGCTCGCATAGTAACCAGCCATTCACAATCACTTCGCTTGTGAGCCACAATAGGGATATTTCCCTTTCCTTCGTTTCTTGCATCTCTTATAGCCTGATCCATTGCGTCTTGTATATTCAGCCTTTCAACAAATTTCACTTCCTGATGTATTCCTGGAAGTCCTACACAATCTGCTGCATCTCCCGTCTGGCCGCAGTATTGAGATGTTCTTCTGACTTCATATCCATATTCACGGCATTTCCGTGCCCACATCCGTTCCCCGCGTTTTCCTTTTTCCCGCTGCATTTTCCCCATAAAAACACCCTTTCATTTATGTATTGGCGCTGTGCGGAGGCTGTCTCCTTCATATTTCATGACAAGAGATGCTCCTTTCAAGCGATCATAGACCCGTTCCTGGTAACGCCCCAGTAATTCATCCGGCTTTAAATTAGTCGTTACAATCATAGGCAGCATCCGGTTATACCGGGCTGTGATAATGGCATCCACTTTATTGGTAATCCAGTTTTGCTTATATTCAGCACCCAGATCATCAATGATCAGCAGACTTGTTGACCGGAGCCTTTCTTCAAACTGCAGAAATTCAGACGGATCTTTTTTCCGTGTCATGGTGAGTATCTGATCCAACAATTCTGCCATAGGAATAAATTGAACACTGTATTTTTGCTTCAGAACCGCCTGGGCAATAGCTACAGAAAGGGATGTCTTCATCACTCCTACCGGTCCCATCATCAAGATTCCAATACCTTTGGATTTATGTTCCGCAAATCGGTTGGCATAATCTCTGGCATGAATAAAATTTCTCCGGCACTGTTCTGGAATTTCAGTCTGTTCCATAGACTCAAATGTGCAATCCCAAAACCGTCTATGAATACCATGGGCACTGAGTATTTTATGATATAAATCCTTCTCTTTCTGTTCATCAGAGGGATTCCGGGATATCTGACCAGTTTCTTCTGCGTTCTTTTGCATTTGTCCTATCAATGCCATTATTGCCTGTTTCGGATTTCTGATCTCCGTCGTACCCATCTCTCTCCCAACTCCTTAGGATTCCTTCTACATAAGACAATTTCCGTTTATCACGATCTTTCGCAATATGAATTGCTTCTAATACACGGTCAAGTGGATGCAGCTGTAAGAACTCCTTCAGTTTCATATACTGGATGGTACTCATACCTCCTGCTAGTTGAATAAATTCATTCTGCAATTTCTTCATATCTGCGGAGGATGTTTCGGGAATAGATATTTGTTTATCTATTCCCTCTCCTTTACTTTCCTTTACTTTACTTTCCTTTACTTTACTTTGTGGAAAAACGTTGTCATTTTTCTTTGAAATGTGGACATTTCCGTTTAAGATGTTGACATCATGTATACATTTATCTTTTGAATGCGTACTCGAAGTAAGCACATGGATATTTTTGAAATTTTGTGGATCAACCAATAAATATTTCTGGTCAACCTCTACAAACTTTCTTCGTTCACATGCCTTGAGATATCTTTCCTGTATGCCCCGGGATGTCAGTATGCGGAACGAGTTAAAAAGGGATTTGTTGAAGAATCCGCGTTTAACCAATTCATGCACTATGCTATTCGCTAAGTCAGGGGCTATTTCTCCTCGGCCCGCAACTTTCGAAAATAGGAATGCTGCATCATCGTCCCAGTGAATGTAATACCCTACACGGTATATTCGAGTAAGCAGTCTTATGGTGAAAATTTCACCTTTTATGCCAAACCTGGCAGAGATAAACTGTATCTTTTCATCTTCGAAAAAGTCCACATCGAAAGAGAAATAATCAATTCCTCTTTTCATGGAGATTTCCTTTCATTGCAAAAGCAGCACAAGGTCTGCAAGTTATCTGGTATATTCAGGCGGTCCACAGGCCATTGTCCACGAGCTGCCTTATACACTGATTGAATGTGATCAACTGTCAAATGATCAATCCGGCCCCAGTATTTGCATCGGAATCCATCTCTCTGAAAAATATATCTTCTAACATCTTCCCGCTTAATAAATCCCGATGAAGAATACCGCAGTGCCTGATATCGAACACGAAAATCCAGAGAATAAACTCGACGCAATGTCCGTCTCTGTGGATTCCAGCTAGGGAAAGTTATAATCTGACAATTCCATTATTTTATTTCTCCTGTTTCTGGATCCACACCCGCAGGCGCTTCATCTCCAGGCCATGGGATATCTTCATCTGATTTTGTTTCTGTTACTGCTTCTTTTGCTTCTTCCGCATCAATGGTGACCATCTTTTCATCCGGGAGATCGGTCATATCCGCTGAAATAGACGATTTCACACTTTCATCGGTTTCAATCTGACGAACAAAATCTGTTTTCAAAGGTGCATATTTCAGAGCTTTTTTCAGTACGGTTTTCTTTGCCATCTCATCAAAATATTTCTTCCATGGACTGTACGCTGATGCATAGGCCTGACTTGTTTTAGATGCAAAGGCTTTTACATCATCCTTACTCATAACCTCAAAGCCGTATCCTCCATTCTTTGTATGGAAGACAGCGTAATACATGATGACATCTCCCCGGTCTTTCAATGCAGGGATATGTTTCAACTTCGGATCCAGGCCCAGTTCATACTCAAATTCATCATTTTCATAAACTTCATGAGCTTGAATATCTGTCACTTCTTCGCTGCGGTATACCAAATCAATTAATCCCTTATAGCCCAGTTGGAACTGACATTCCATAACTCCGTGATTCTTATAAGGGATCAGGTAAGCCTGCCCCAATGGAGTATTGGGCTCCAGTCCAAGCTGTGCTGCCTGCATCATAGATCCCAGGAATGAACCTGGCGTACAATTGAGGAGCTGCGGATTTGTAGAGAGTGCAGTAAACACCATCCGAGTAAACCGCTCCGGAGTGATTACGGAAGGCAGCGCTTTCTTGATCTCCGGTTCCATCTTTGCAATAAGGGCACGGAGCCCTAATGGCTTCTCCTGTTCCTGTTTTATTTCCTGCTGTTTTTTTGCCAACCCGCCGGATGTTTTCATAATGATGTTTCCTCCTTTTTTACATAACAGGCTGCTGTCCATTGATATACTGGCTTATTTCCTTTAACATGGATTTTAACCAGAACGGATTCAGCCATATTGCTTTTGATTTTGTCTGCACATATGCCCGTCAAGGGAGGATTATACGTTCCTCTCCTGACTGATATATGATCTCCAATCTGCAGACTTTGAAATTCCAGGGCATCCATAATATTTCAATAGATTCTCAATACACGATTAGGAGCTGCTTCTTTGATAAATCCGTCATTCTTCAGTCGCAGATAGACATCTGTCTCTTTCTTTAATTTCTTTAGATCAACGGATTCCCGGCCATTCTGGGTTTTCCAGGTAACTTTTCTATCACCTATCCTCCCTATCTGGAAATCTCCTAAAATAGCGCATATTTCATTTTTCTTCAGCTGTATTTTCTGCTTTAGAGCCTTCTCTGCATCCTGATATTCATCCAACTTTTGAAGGATTTCACTTGCTTCCGATGGAAGCTCCATTTCCTCTCCATTGTCATGAAATTTTTCTTTTAGCGCGTCTGCGCAGGATACAGTCCAATCTACCGGAGGCATTTCTTTTTTCTGTACCTTTTCCCAAAATTTTGATTCCGCTTTGATCAATGCATTGATGTCTTCTTCATTACGGGAAATTTCTTTCCAGATAAAATGATTCCCGCCTACTAGCACGGCAATATACCATTTTTGACAGCCTGTCACTGCCATGTAATGAAGGCATTGGCAATAATAGGAATCAGGGATTTCGTCCCCATCCCATTTTTTAGAAGAAAATGCATTTGCCGTCTTGCATTCCAGCCCTGCGTCTTCTCCTATCACCATCCGGTCTACATTGGCCAGCATAAAGGGATATTCTTCTGACTGCAGTGTTCCACGATGTGTCACATTTTTCCCAGTTAATTCAGAAAAACGCCTTGCCACTGCATCTTCCAGCACCGTTCCCCAGTACACATATTCATTGTCCGAGAGATCTTCCGGATGTGTCTGTCCAGTCTTTTCCATCCAAAGCTGAAAGGGGCTCTTGTAAGGATTCAAACCCATAATGACACCGGCATCAGATCCTCCGATTCCCATATTTCTGACAGAAAGCCATTTATCATGATCTTTTGCTTCCTTGACACTGAGAATTAATTTTGCCATTTTTCTGTTCCTTTCTTCAATTTGTGATATACTGTTGGCAGGTTATTATTTCTTTGGCGCCGATTGACATTGCTGTGTCAGTCGGCATTTTTCTTTTCTGTTTTCTCTCCAGTGTGCCATTGTTTTGGGACAATCCCGGTGAGCCGGGAGATAGTTTCCATCTTTCTTGATTACCATGATTTCACCATGCGGAATCTTTTTCCCACATAGGCAGCACCGAATCATCACTGCCCCCGCGGAAAAGTCATATACACCAAGTAGATCACTGCAAATATTGCCGGCAAACCTATACCAAAAAACATCCATCTCCAGAATTCGGCTGCCTCCTGCGCTTCTTTTGCTGTTATCCGAAGCCGATCTTGTTCCTGAGCACGGATTCCCATCATCCAAATCCTTGCCTGATTTTCCGATGTCATGGCTGCCGCCTGGGCGCCTGCTGTTTCCAGTTTTGTCTTCATACTTGTCTCCTCCGTCTGTTCTGTTTAACCCTTTCTAATACAACTGACTGATAGTCAGGCATACCAATCCGCATGTCTGCTCTCTTTCCCACCCAATCTCGAAATTCTCTCACTGGAATTACGTAGTTTTTGCCATTAGAAAAAACGGGGAAGCTTTTGTCATTGTCTACCCAGTCTTTGATCACGGGGTAGGATACCCCGATTAGCTCTGCTGCCTGCATAAGAGAGACAGCTATTTTCTTTTCCACAGGAAGATGTTTTTCAATCATCAATTCCCTCTCCTTTCATATATTTATTCCGACCTTGAAATTTTTCTATTTCCTGAACAATACTGTTCAGTTCTTTTTCCATACAAACTGTCTAATAAACTTTTATTTTCATGATTTTTCTCTCCTATCGATCCATCATGTAAGAACGGCCGCTTAATACATATGGGATTTTACCTTCCCTGCATAACCTACGAACTAATTTCAATGGAGCACGTGTTTCCTTGCAAAAATCACTGGCACATATTAAATGCATCTTTTTCACCTTCTGTTTTATGATTTTATTAAACTTAAAGTTTATTCGTAATGCAAAAAAATATTGTCTTTCGAAATATTATACATACGACAAAGCGCTTCAAAATTTGCACCATCAATTTTAGTTTTACCTTTTTCCCAATTTACGATGGTATCTTTTGATTTATGCAGTCTAGCAGCAATTTCTTTCTGAGTAAAACCCGCATTTACACGCGCTGCTTTCAAACTGATTTGCAAGGAAATCACCTCCTTTTATGTTTATACTATATCAACTTAAAGTTTATGTCAATACTTAAAGTTGATTTTTTTATAAAAGGGTATTGCTTTATTCCAACTAATAGTTGTAAAATTCAAACAGGAAGAGGTGCCTTATGATCGACGAAACTAAAATACGACAAGTTTTTACAAAAAATCTAAATCGGTTTCTTTCTGAGAAACAGGTCCCACAAAATGAGCTTGCTAAATACTTAGGCGTAAGTAACACTACAATAAATAATTGGGTTAAGGGATATAAAATGCCGCGTATGGATAAAATTGATAAAATCTGCTCTTTCTTTTCAATAAATAGAAGTGACTTACTCGAAGAATACTCTTCAAAAACCAAGCAGATAAAAGGCATACGTATCCCCATTCTAGGCCGCGTTGTTGCAGGTATTCCCATTGAAGCCATTACTGATATAGATGGATATGAAGAAATTACTCCTAAATTAGCCGCCACCGGATCTTTCTTTGCTCTCCATATCAAAGGTGACAGTATGGCTCCCTACATGCTCCCGAATGATATTGTAATCGTTCGCTGTCAGGAAGATGTGGACTGCGGAGACATTGCCATTATTCTGGTCAATGGTGATGAGGCTACTGTAAAAAAGGTGCAGAAATCAAAAGAAGGAATCACCCTTATCGGAATGAATCCTTCTGTCTATGCACCCCATTTTTATACGAATCAGGAAATACTGGAACTTCCCGTCAATGTTATAGGAAAAGTAGTCGAAATCCGGCGCCCGCTTCCTTGATAAGAAATGCACAAAGGAGATGTATAAAATGTATGCCAGACGAGTTTTATTCCCTTTTATTTTATCTTGTCTTACCAGTACTGTTATTGCCAATGCATATGTCGAATCAGGCACCATATCTGAAAATCAATTAAAAATCGAATACCCTCTCATATATACAGATAATACCTCCAGTCAAAATACCATTAATTCTGATATTGCCAATATTGTATATGAAATGAAGCAGAATTATGACAATGGTCAATATTATTCAGCAAATATGCGGTATGAAGTCACCTATGAAGATTCGGATGTCGTTTCAATTCTTCTCCATAATTATGCAGTTAAATCTCCTGGAGCTGCTCATGGCAGTGTGTGGTATACCGGTCTTGTATATAACAAACACACCGGGAATCGTATTCCTCTTGAAAATTACGTAAATATACAGTCTGCAGATCAAATCCAATATGGTCTCTTAGATAACGTACTCTATTCCTATAACGCTAATGGACAGCGAAACTTCTTCTATCAGCAGACAGGGTGGAGCGTAGAATACATAAGCCAGAATTATATATTAAGCGGTTATGGCAGGATTGATTTAATTTATCAGCCTTATAGTATCGGCCCATTTGCTTTCGGACCATACCGAGTGATGTTTACACCTAAAGCGATTGATTATTTTAACCGCCTTAATTCATGATTTACAAACACTCTATAATAATAATTCGGTCACAAGAATAATATTATAAGCATGAGTAATTCAGGCGCCCGCTGCTTTGACCGTAAGTATGAAAAGGAGATGTATAAAATGCTTACTACAGACCGTGGACAAACTATCTCAGTAACCAAAGAAGGCATTCAAATTGATCAAGGAGAAGATTCACAAGTCATAAATTTTAGTGACATAAAAAATGTAAAAATCACGGATGATAATATTCTCCAGATTATATCCTCAGATGTGGCTATGCAGTATCAATTAACCAGCACAGAAGAGAATCAGGATTTTATTAATCAATTTGGCATTGCAAAATTGAATTTTTCTAAGTCCCAGAAAACAGACCTCACCAATTCCAATAACAAAGGAAATATCAATCAAATTAATATAACTGTACCAAATACGGGAACTGATATTGGAGGATTAGCTCTGCTGACTGGAAAAAAGCGAGTAAATAAAGTGATATATGCTTTGTTGGCTATATTCTTAGGCGGTGTTGGCATTCATAAATTCTATGCGGGAAAAATTGGGATGGGTATTGTATTCTTTATTTTTAGCTGGACATTTATTCCAGCGATTATCGGTTTGATTCAAGGCATCGGAGCCCTTGCAAGAACGCCAGATTCCGATGGAAATATCTATGTGTGATTTTACAAGAAAGAAGATGTTATTATGAAATGTCCTATTTGTAACCGGGATGTTGTTGAAGTATATGATAGATTGGGTACATACAAAGAATTTAAGTGCGCATATTGTGGACATCTAAAAATCTCAGATATCGCATCTGTGACTAAGCTAAACAATGGTTCTGTTCATTTAAAAGAGAGGCTTTCAACTTATCTACATCAACTTACAAAAAATAGTAATATATCAGAACCTATTGTCATTACTGATTCATGTATAATAATTAATAATAATAATAAAATTCCATGGAACAAGATTATATAAAATAAAATTAAAAATTTGTCTTCAACGTATGGAATATTTAATTTATTATTACTCAATTAATGCCAAAATCCCCCACCATGTTGGAGCATGATGAGGGATTCGCTGCCAGGTATTACGAGTACCAAAGCAGTATTGTAACACTACCCGTTCCAGGGCTGATTACTGTTCTATTATATCAAATCAGCCCTTATTTTTCGATAGGAGCTGATTTTTTATGGCAAAAAGGAAAGTTCGTGCTGATGGCCGGTATGAATCCACCTTCTCCATCAACGGAAAGAAAAAACATTTCTATGGTTCCACTCTGAAAGAAGCCCGGAGAAAGCGGGATGATTATATCGCTCTGATGGACAGATGCCCTCTCGCCAATCAACGTGTCGGCCTGGGCGAATGGGTAAGCGCCTGGCTTGAAACGATTAAGTCAGATATCGCCCCGACTACATTGTCCAGTTATACCGGCCTGTTGGGCAAGCATATCATCCGGTCGCAGATTGGATCTATT
>ENA-OQIN01000681-OQIN01000681.1-human-gut-metagenome-genome-assembly--contig:-NODE-681-length-21214-cov-5.162322_pt1 | contig 21214 bp, 19 predicted proteins | sample MGYA00242581_ERZ504746 | MGnify/ENA primary metagenome ERZ504746 (study PRJEB26092, sample SAMD00036436) | human gut metagenome | host: Homo sapiens | study: EMG produced TPA metagenomics assembly of...
GCTCGGTAATGCGGTTTTTGCTGCCATGCAAAAGGTCGATTTGATAGAGATTTTCCCGGTGGCACAGCTCCATGACTTCGGCTTTGAAGTATTCCATCGCCGCGTCTGTGCAGCGGTGTTTGCACCCGGTGCGGGTGTCTGCCGGTCTGTCCATGTAAGGCAGGAACGGAACTTCCTCTATCCGCAGAGAATTGATAACGATATGCACATGGATATTGCCGCTGTGGTTGTGTCCGTCCGGGTGGGTGCAGACAATGGCTTGGTGTCCGGGAAACTGCTTCCGGCAAAATTCCTCGCCCAACGCCTGCGCCCGGTCTACGGTCAAACCGTTGTCCACCGCGTCCCGTGGGTCAAAGCTGATAATGTAGTGGTGGCTTTTTACATCTTCCCGCTTCTGGTTCTTCCCATAGCGGAGATTGGAGCGCATACAGGCAACGGCAAAATCCTCGTCGCCGCAGTTCAGCGTGGCTATTCGATAGTCCTCCCTGAGCATGAGCCGCCCGTTTTCATCAAGGGTGGGCTTCATGGTAAACTCGTCATGTTCAAAGGTGAGGTACTGCTCGGCTGCGCCATAATCCGCATTTTTAGAGCTGATATGTTTGAATGTTGCCAACAGCGTCACCTACCTTTCGCAGGACTTCAAACTTCAAGGCAGCAAGGTCAGAAATGGCGGCGCGGACTTCAACGGACAGGGCGTTGTATGGTGTGCCGTACTCGTTGAGGGCGCGGGCAATCTGATTGAGGTTGCCACCGATTTTTCCGTATTCGGCGGTCAGCCTGCCAACGGCGGACAACAGTTCATCATTGACCGGGGAAACGGTAACGATGGGGCGAATGGTCGCCCGTGTAATGGCTTGCCGGATAAATTCGGCTTGGCTCATGTCATAGTGTTTCAGCCGCTCGGTAAAGTCGGCGTATTCTTCCTCGGTCATGCGGGTTTTGACCACATGGCAGCGGTGGGGTGTGTTGTATTTTTTCTTCAAGCGTTGACCTCCTTTCTCGCCCGACAGGGCGCATGAGCAGGGTTTGGGGAAGGCACTCCCCAACAAGATTTACCAAAGGGGCAAAACCGCAGATATGCGGATTTTGGCACCGTGGTAGAATCTTGCTCTAAAAAACTACCGCTTTCCTCGGCGGCTCTGGTTTGCGGATATACTGGCTTGCTCCACCAATATAGCGATTGCGGCGGCGTGTTCTGCCCGCTGTTCACCACTACAACGGTGAAAAGGGGGCGTTTTGGCAAACGCAGCGAAAATTTTTTTATTTTCCCTGTCTGCTCCCTACAACAATCCGGCGGTGTGGTTTGCCAAAGATTTTTGAAAATGGGCGCAAAAAAAGCAGTAAACCTTTTCAAGATTTACTGCTTATCTGCCGCTGTGATGGGCGGCGGTATTAAATTGTCAGCCGTTTTTCAAATGGAATTTATCTGCAATCGCTTTCTTTCTGCTTTCCAATTCCTTTTCTGTAATCTTCCATAATCCTAACGCAATGATCTGCTATCTTTTGCATTCCGAGTTCTTCAAAAAAGGCAATTTGTATTTTCATCAGTTCTTCACAAACAGTCAACTTCTGCTCATCCATATTGCTAATAGCAAGCCATGGGAACGCTTTATATTTCTTAGTGTCCCCAATGAGAAAATTGTACCCTATCAACTCATTTTCACGGAAAACGAAATAGAATTGTGGGCCTGAACCTGGAACTGACTTTTCCATAATTTGCTGCATTGTTCTCACGCCGCCGTATGCCGGAAAAAAACCTATTCGCTCAAGAGCATTTAATATGTCAATCCTTTTATCTGTGGGTATGTCTCTATAATTGATAATCTGTTCCATTTGATCTACCCTCATTGAAGTTTAATTTGTCAGCCTCTAATTATACAACTTTTCTGTTTAGCGGTCAAAGCGGAACTTCAACAGGCTTTCTATCAGTTGCCTGACGATATGCTCCTGCATATCCGTGTTAATCTGTCCGTCCATTTTCGCACAAGAGCGGACATATCCCGCATAATGGGATAGGACGGCGGCAACAGCTTCCGGGTCGCCCTCGCTTGCCTTAACGATTGTCTCATAGGGAAGTAGCTGGCTCATAGGACAAACCCTCCAACTCTGCCCGTAGCCGCCGTAAAATCATCTGAATACGCCGCCCGGTTGTGTTGCCAGCCCGTCCATATCTCCGTCCAATCTCCCTATGCGTCAATCGTTGGAAGTAGTACAAGAAAATGATTTCCTGTTCCATCTGTGATAGTGCGGACAGGGCTGCGGCAAGCTCTGGACTTTCCAAAAGCACCATCTGACCACAGACGAAAAGCGGATAGCTGGTCATGCCGGATTGCTCCGCAAAGTATTTATCTGTGGTACTGAATGGATAGTGTTTTTCTTCTATCAGATATTCAAGCGAGATTTCCCGCTTGCGGCGGCTCCGTATGCTCCGGGCTGCGTCTATGGCAGCGTGGCGAATAACAGTCTTGCAAAAGGCATCGTGTGTATGCCGGATATGTTCTTGATACTTTTCGTGTTCGGTCATGGAAAATCCCCCTTTCTGAATAATGGCAGAGGGCGGCAGCATCTTGTGCTGTCGCCCTCTTGATTACCGAACAGCAAAAACGGGCGGGGCTGTCAACGGCGGCGCATTTGCGCCGTTCATCTTGACCGTTGACAGGCTCGGCTGGGTTTGCTATCTGCTCACGGCAATTCACTCTCATTGATAGGAATTGCCTCAAGTTCCGTATTCAAATTGTTCCAATAAGAGCCGATATCCGCACTTGTGAAATACTTAAAACCGCCTGCTGCTGACTTCAATTCGCCGTTTTTAACCCCATAGCAGGCGTAAATCAAATCGTAGCTTGTTCCATCTGAGAGGTTAAATCTAAAGCTGGTCACATCTGCTCCGGCAGTTTCCTCAGTCGTTTTGTCTTTTAGGGATAAGCCCTTGAACTTATCATACAGGGTCTTTATATCATTTTCAGCAACAACTACTTTCTTTTCTGCTGATGCAGGCACTCCGTCATAGTGGTACATTTCAACGTTTTCGACATCTTCAACCTCAAATGGGAAGTCGATTTTGACAGGCTCATAAGCAATGTTTATAGGTAACAGAAAGAGAGCTGTAAAAATTGCAATGATACAAAGAGCGATGGAAACGAGAACAGCAATCGTTATCTTTTTTCTGCCTCTCTGCTTTTCTTTTGCCTCATGGCGCATAATAACGCTTTCGCTTTCTTCGTGAAGAACATCTTCGCTCGTGTGAGAAAGCAATTTCTGATAAATTGCGTTACAGTCAGCACAGGCGTTCAAATGCTCTTTTACCATCTCTGCGCTTGCTTCGCTGCAAGCATCGTCAACATACAGCGGAAGAATATCTCGAACAATATCGCATTGTTTACTCATGCTTTTCATCCATCCTTTCTTGAATTTTTAGCTTTGCACGATGATAAGTAACTCTCGCCCATGATTCTGTTTTTCCAAAAATTGCAGCGATTTGTGAAAAAGATAGTTCCCCGAATACGCGAAGCTGAAAGACTTCTTTGTATGGTTCTTCCAAACGGTGAAGAACGAGGTGTATGCGGAACGCCATGTCAGAATCTGTAACTGAGTTCTCAACATTTTCATTTGATGGCAAGTCATTGATTTCACTCACATCAGCTACTCGCTGACGGCTTCGCATTTCATCATGGTAAAGATTTTTTGCTATGGAGCAGAGCCATGTCAATTCATCTGACTTACCTTTGAATTGTGATGTTGTAGAAACAGCCTTATAGAATGTGTTCTGCGTGATTTCCTCTGCTATCTCACGATTTTTGGCAAGAGAAATAGTATACGAGTATACCTGTAAATAGTAGGCTTTATAGAGCTTTTCATAGTCCATACTTGTCATCACCTCCTTCAGCTTCATAGGTTAGACGGAGAAATCGGAATTTCGTTACAAAGAAGTTTGAAATTTTTATACTTTTACGCTACTCTTGCTTTGTGCGGACTATTGGTAGACGCGCATTAACGGCAAGTAAAGAGATTGCTGTGTCAGCTTGATATGTTCAAATGCTAATTAAGTATAGCATACAGCTATGAATTTTTCTATTGCGTTCCCCTGACTTCGGAATAGTGGCAGGGCTGGCTATCCATGTCTTGTGCTTCTCTACCGTACATGAGCATTCTCATAAGGCTTGTCTTAGATATTTCTATTCCACAAACCAAATCTTCCTTACTCTTTATTCTATATACATTAAAATATTTTCTTCCAACAACTTTATCATCTATTCTTATATCATATGCCTGCATTTCATCGTACTCTGCATATTTACTACCCGAAAAATATTTTACAATATTGTTTATTATTGCATTTTTTCTTTTTATATTCGTACCACAGACCTGCGTTATTGGTTCTAAAGAAATATTATCATTTTTTACCGATATAATCATATTATTATAAATCTTTCATCTCCTGCTATCTTTTCATTCAGACTTTTAGTTCCAACTAATATCTTCATATCCTCATATTGTTTTTCTGTTATCTCCAACAATCTTATATTCCCATTAACTGGAAGATTCTTTTCCAATCTTTTCTGCAATCTTTCGGAATACTGCCTATTAGGACAGGTTCTTATATAAACTGAATATTGCAGCATCACAAACCCTTCTGTTACCAGCTTCTTTCTAAAATAGCGATACTCCTTTTTTTCTCTATCTGTTTCTACTGGTAAATCAAACATGCATAAAAGTCGCATTACATCATACCTCATCTCTATCCCCCTCATATCCATCAATATCGGGAAATATAAGTTCCGTGCCATCTTTCAAACCTTTCGCATAAAGCATAACATATTCTTCCAACATATTACCCATATACATTCTTTTATTTCTATACATGACTTTATGATTGACAATATTAATTATTTTATGTCTATGATCTATTTTAAAAAATTCTTCATTTTCTAAAAGATGATACACATATAAATCTACGAACGGTCTTACTGGCTCCATTAAGTCATCAACAAGATTAAACCTGTTATATTCATTCTTATGATGTATTCCTATCTGACAATTAAGTCCATATCCAACACACAGTCTGGCTATATATGAACGGATAATTGTATATCCATAATCAAGTCCGGCATTCAGAAGTATATTTTCATTGCCTCTTGAAAAACTTGTCCCCATTAATTCATTAAAATACACTTTAGCACCATGTGCTTCTCTATTAGATGTATCTCCTGCTTTTATATCCGCACAGAAATCTTCTATTTTCTTGATTATTTCTATCCTTCTTCCTAATCTGATCAGTACTTTCTTCTGATTCAACAATTTAGCTGCAACTATCGTTTTCCATAATTCATCATAGGCCTCTTTGGTATACTCCACCTGGTATCCTAATATCTTAGTTATATGACTATGATTATCATAATCTCCATAATACCCTATTGGCAGATGCTTTGCATCACACAATATAATGCCCACATTATGCTCTGCAAGATACGATAACATCCTAGCTGTTATATTTACCTTCATATTATCTATAACCAATACTGATATATCGTCTACCGATACCCATATATCATGCCCATCTCTATTGATTATTACATTATTAAGCCTGATGCTCATATTTACATCATTCTCTACTAAAACCACCTTATATCCCATGCTCATCCTCTTTCAGAAACTTTTATATACAAAAAAAGAGACACCCTCAGGTGTCTCTGATTTCGGCATAAAGCCTTATTTTAGTAGGTCTGAAAAAATTGAGTCATCACAAACCTACTATTATAATATCACATTGCCACCTGCTAATCAATACTTAATTTAAATCTTTCTTTGTATACAATTTTCTCATTTCCAAGAATATCAGTATATATTTTTCCTATATTATCAGCCTTTGTAAGTCCTATTAAATTCTGTGGTTTCAAATACTTCGCTGCCACTATTGGTTTTGTTTCTATGTAATTCTTCTGTTTAGGCATTGTTCTGGACAAAAATCTTTCTTTATAAACATCTCCATCTTTCTCATACTGAATAATGTCATTTTTATAAAAAGATAATCTAAACTCATATCCTTCACTTTCTAAATCTGTTATTTTCATACCTGATTTAAGTATTTCTTCCTTAACAAGAATATCTTCGTAGGATGCCTCATCTAATATATATCTTCCTTTGACAAACTTAAAATCTGCATATTTTACTCCTATTATTCTGTAATTATTATTTCTCCTATTATAATACAAATCAGCCCTGTAAGGCTTTAATGTGTCCATTATTACCTTTTTGTCATCTTTGTTATATCCGTAATTAGCAGATATATCTATGCATGAACCAACTTCGCTATCTGCATATTTTATCTTCTTTATCACAGGACCATTGTGCTTCTTAGAATACTTTCTTATCTTTTCACCCGTTTCCTGCTCATAAGCCACAAAAGGATTTTTTTCGTCATTGAATTGTTCATATATTGACATAAGCATCTCAAATGTCTTTGGATCATTCTTATACATTAGGAAATATTCCTGTTTTCCACCAGCTATAATCTTTCTAATTGAATCTACATCCTTATTATCTCTTATGTCATAACTTACAATCTTATATATCTTATTATTGATATTTCTTGTTCCATATATAGTAGCATTACTCAAACCACGATTAGCTTTCTTATCAACCCTATGGTGATACTTAACTATTCCATTATTCTTCTCACTTTCAGCATATATTCCTCTGCTTACTACCGTTGTCTGTGGATCACCTTCTGCATTTTTAAGATTATTTCTAATCTTAAGTACCTGGGAAAATAAAGCTTCATCATAATACTTCTCATCATAGCAGGACTGAATATCTGCCTCTTTATATACTTCATTATCAAAATCTATAAACCTGCTTTGTATGTCTTTAAACTTCAATAAGCCTAATTGGGTATAACATATAATAGCTGCATCAATAGCATGATGGCTATATGATTTATCTCTATCCTTTTCTAACTTTAATCTATTTCTTAGCTGATGCGTGACCATTCCATTGATAACTCTTACTGTTGTGTTACAATCCCTACTTGAAAAGTATAGTTGTATAGCATTCAATATGCTGCGTGATGCATACCTCGTGTCATTCAAATTCCTGTTTATAAAACCTTTTACAACATCTATTTTAGTTATATCTTCACCATATAACAGATTAGATTTCTTTTTAGGTGGAAACTTTTTATTTTTCAACACATAATCCATAAATTCGTGCACATCATAATTTCTGTTAACATTAGCCAGATACGCCATTGGTGTATTATTTCTTTTACTCTGATTCTCATCTCTGTAAACCAACACCTTATTATTTCTTCCATCATCATAAGATATACTCAATGGTATGATATGATCAACTTCAAACATATCGTGATGATATAATAAATCATTTATATTAATATGTTTGCCTGAATAAGGACATTTTTCTTCCTGTTCTACCCATAATTTCAGTTGTAATTCCAATCCCTTATGTTTTCTGAAATATTCATCCGTTAATTCTATATTATATTCTTGTTTAAGCTTATTTTTTATTTCTTTTAATTCGTTCTCTCTGTTCTTCTGAAACTTCTTAATTCTATCCTTCTGTTCATCCTCATTCTTGTCTCTTGGCATCTCTACTACAACATCATCTGGATATCCATACTTTTTAATAAGTGCATTTAATGCATCAAGTGCAACACTAACAGATCTTTTAACAACCGGATTATATATTTCACTTATTATGATTTTTTTTGGAATATATATACTCTTAGCAAATTCATTCTCTTTTTCCTTAAAAATACCTTTTTCAGTTAATAATACCATCTGATTTACACTTCTTTCATATAAATCTGGTATAAGCTCTCTCATAGCCTTGACTGATAACGACTGCCACTTATTAAATGCTAGTGAATTTTTTCTTCTTAAATCAATTAATGCATTAATCTGTTCTTCAGTTAGAGACACTTTGCTTTCTTTAAAAGCCTCCTCTATTCCCTCTTTTTCTGTATTAATAGTAAGTATTCTTCCTATCTCATCCAATTCATCTACTGATAATTCAGCTATATCAAAGCCTATTAATTCGAAGGTCTTTCGCATTTTATTATATTGTTCAAATGAATGGTATATATGCTTACCATTCTTATCAATTCTGGCACCTTCAATAAATGGTTTCTTACTCCCTATACAATCTCCTATTATTTTTTCTACACTCACTCTGTTAGCGCTTTTTATGTTTTCTATTATAGAAAGCTTCTGTTCCTTTGATAACTTATTACCATCTACGGTTATATTATTCAAATCATTTAATATATTGAACTCCTGTGCAGTATATGAAGCACCTGCTGCCCTGAATTCATTCTTATAAACACTACACTTTCCAATCAGTTTTTCAAATATATTTTTTTCAGTTATATATTTTCCATCGCCATTTTTCTTAGTAGTATATTTTCCATAATCTGTCCTTGAAGATTCATTTCCCGGTCCTTCATAATACTTTCTTTTTCTTCTGAAGATTTCCATATATTGATTAATAAATTCTTCTTTCAAAAGGCCATGTTCTTGCTGAACCTCAAAGAATTTATTAAGTTCTTTTATATATGAGCTTGTAGTAAATATATTACTCAATGTCACCTTTGAGCCATCTTCCTCTGTAATTTCATATTGTCCCCTATATTGTCCATAGTTTCTCATTCGTTCCTGCTGAATCTCACAAGGCAATAAATTTTCCGATTCTTTCTGATTAAGTGCAATCCCCTTCTGATAACTTCCTTTTGCTTCTTCCTCTCCTAAAGCATCCTCAAGATAAGAAATCCCCCTATGCTGCAACATATATCTAAGAACATAATATAATTCCTTTTCGCTAAGTGCCTTTTTAATTCCTTCATTTCTTAATAATAGAATATTCTCATCATTATCCTCAGGTATATCATATCCACTCTTTATCCATAACCTATTAAAGTCACTTACTCTGTTTTTTCTTCTTCTATGCAGTCTTCTTGATTGCCTTGCACTTCTTCTCTCTACATTTTTACTTGCATCTGCAGATTCGAATAAATCTGAAACTACTTCTTCAATCTCTAAAGTCTGATTATTAATAACTGCCACACCTACGGATGCTACTCCAATATCTAATCCAAAAATGTATCCCATTATTCTCCTCCTCATCTTTACTATTTTATTAGTTTTCTAATTTATTATAATATTTTCTTCAATATTTATCTATATTCTACCACCATCTAAAAAAGGAATTGCCGCAAATTTACAACAGTTCCTTTTTCTTTTTATTATATTTTAAATTCTATCTAAAACACATTATATATCTTTTTAGTATACACAAAACGCACTTCCACTGTTAAATCTATTTATAATAATCTTTATTTTTATCAAGAAGAGCTATCATTTTTTCCTTTACATCTTCTGGTTCTAACACTTCCACGCTGCCAAGTCCTATAAGCCATCCTAGTAATACATTTGATTTGACCGCACAGAATGTCACAAGCAATTTCTTTTCCTCAGCTTTTTCATTATGTTCATTATCAGCTGATTCTATATCCTGTTGACATATTGCTTCTTCTTTTATATCTATCCATTTTCCAAACTGGTCTATAAAAGTTCCTACAAGGCTTTCAGGTATTCTGACCTTAATTCTTCTTTCTTTGTCAGTATACATTCCCATTCTTTTTGCAACGTATGTATCTGCATTAAAGTGCATGAATAACTCTTTGCCTTGTCTATCAGTTTCCATTATTTCAATATTATCCAACTTATCTACTCTGTAGTGACGTTCCTTACGTACACCATCTTTTTCAAATGTATCATATCCATATAGATAATACCTGTCATTTGCCCATATTAGTGTCCATGGATTGATCGAATATTTTCCTTCTATATTCTTCCTTACAAGCTGTTTATGATTATTCCATTTCATATAATCAAATATAATCTGCTTATTTTTCTTTATTGCCTCCTGAATAATCCTGACATTCTCCAATATTCTGTCATTCTCGGCTTTTGCCACGTTTACACACTGTATACTTCTATCAAGCTCTTCTCCATCATATATACTTCTTAATGTTTTAAGCTTTTTTATCATATTATCAGCTATGCCTTTTTCTATAAAATTTGAAGCATATACAGCATCTGTTATCAACTTAAGTTCTTCTTTATCAAGAAGTCTCCTATCAATATAATACCTTGCCGCCTGACCTTTGCCCCTATGTATATCTATCCCCATTTCTTCTTCAAGCTGATCCAAATATCTTGCAATACTATCTCTTCCACATTCAGCAGTCTCCTCTGCCATATAATCTTTAATATCTGACATAGATAAGGGATGTTCTTTATCCGAATATTTCATAAGCACCTGATATAATATCAATGCATTATTTTTTCCTTGTTTCCCCATTAATTTCACATCCTTTTTCATCTTTTTTGTATGTTCATCTTATGCATTAACTCCCCTATATTCTACTTAATATCCATAATAAATTTCTCAAGCTTATCATGATTATCCTTTGCCATTTCGCTATTACGGTCTGCTAATGCACCCTGGTTTTTAATATTTTTAAGTGTCTTTGACAACTGCGCCATGCATCTGTCATTATCTCCGCCGCCACTAAATGTAAATACTGCATCTATTTTATCAGCTATTCCATATTTTTTTATAAATGTATTTACTGGTGCGGCTGGCATTCCTGCCCATATAGGTGTGCCTAATATAATTTCATCATAGTAATCTATATTATCTGGAACACCTTTTATCTGTGGTTTTCTACCAAATGTTGACTGCATTCCACCAACAATCATCTGCCTTACTGTATTTTGAGGCAATGGCTTAACTGGCTCTATTTCAAATATTTTAACACCAAGCTTTCTTGCTATTTCTATCGCTGCTTCTTTTGTATTTCCTGATAATGAATAATAAACAACTGCTTTGCTCATAACTATCTCCTTTGCCTGATAAATGTAATGATATTATTATAAAAGAAAAGTAAATGTCTGCTTCGCAGCCGCATTCTTTTCCTTTGCGCTCATTATATCACGATTCGTAGCTTTGCTACTCGCCGCTGCTATCGCAGCTATCGTGATCGTCATTCGCCGTTCGCCAGAAATCTGCAAGCAGCTTTCTGGCTCTCTTGCGCTCATTACATCATAATAACACACAAACAGCATTGTTGAAAAATTATATGACACTTGTTTTTAACTAATTTTAAAACAACTTATTTTAAGACTAAATGTTATTACTGCAATTATATATACGCCATTTCGTGGTTTTAATTACTATGTCAAAAGGTATTGTTGATAATAAAATCTTGACATCTCTGCCACGATGTATTATCATTACAATAGTTTGAGTATCAAAGCATTGTAATAATGGTTCAATAATTCTTGTATACTCCAACAATATATACTATAGAAATGAGGATTGGTTTAATATGGATCTTAGTGTGAATAAATATAAGCTTCCTGAATTACATATTGGTAATAAAACAGCAAGGCTTCCTATTATACAAGGTGGCATGGGTGTTGGTGTCAGCTTAAGCGGTCTTGCAGGTGCCGTAGCAAAAGAGGGCGGAGTCGGAATTATTTCAACCGCCCAGATTGGTTATGATGATGATGCATTTGAATATGACCAGGCCAGCTGCAATTTAGCAGCAATAAAGAAACATATCCATAAAGCTAAAGAAATTGCCGGTGGTAATGGACTTGTTGGCGTAAATATTATGGTTGCACTTAAACATTATAAAGAACATGTAAAAGCTGCTGTCGCCGCAGGTGCCGATGTAATTATCAGCGGTGCCGGTCTTCCGATTGATTTACCAGCGCTTGTAGATAAAACCTGTCAGACTAAGATAGCTCCTATCGTATCATCAAAAAGAGCTGCACAGCTTATATTAAAAATGTGGTCACATAAGTATGACCGAACCGCTGATTTTATCGTAATAGAGGGACCAAAGGCTGGCGGTCACCTCGGATTTTCTAATGAACAGCTGAACAATACAGCTTCACTTGATTTCGATAATGAAATAACTAATATTATAGAATGTAAAAAAGAATATGAAGATAAATACTCCAAAAAAATACCTGTTATTGTTGCAGGAGGAATATTCGATAAACAGGATATTATTCATGCAATTAAGCTTGGGGCTGATGGAGTACAGATAGCAAGCAGATTCGTTGCTACTAAAGAATGTGATGCATCACCTGCTTATAAACAGGCTTATATCAATGCCAGACAAGAAGACGTTCAGATCATCCAAAGTCCTGTCGGAATGCCTGGAAGAGCTCTTCGCAATGCATTTATTAAACAACTTGACAATTCAAGAATTCCAATTTCCAAATGTTACAATTGTCTTGAAAAATGTAACCCTGCAAAGGTTCCATATTGTATTACAAAAGCTCTTATAAATGCTGTAAAGGGCGATGTGGATAATGGCTTAATCTTCTGCGGTGCCAATGTTGGACGGATAAATGAGATTACAACTGTACATTCACTTATGAAAGAACTTACAGAATAACTATCTTCAGTTAATTGCCAGCCGGTTCATCCTGCTGGCAATATTAAATAATGTGCCTTGTATCCTGGCTGGCAGTTCAATTGTTCTATACTCTCTTATAAATAATAGGAACATCATATCCGAAAGTTCTCTTTCCATTCACCTCCATGCTTTCTGATACCTCAAGGCAAGTTTCTGAAAACTTTTCCCATAATCTGAATATCATAACAGGAGTAAACTGGCTTACGCTTCCTCCCTCCCAGCTTCCATTATTTTCCTTATATAATGCTGGCGTAAACTTCTCAGATTTTCTAAGTTCACTATAATCTACACTCTTCATTGAGTTATAGGAAAATGTATTCTTGTCTTCTCCTGCAGGAATTTCATAAGAAGAAAGTATAATTCCATCATTACTATCTGTAATTAGAAATAAATGTGGTGATGCATGACGTTTTCCATCTGTTTCATAATAACTTTCCTCTACAACAAATATTCCATTAAAATCCTCTGGAATATTTTTTATTTTATCATTGCAGACTGTATTTATATGTTGTGCATATGGAAAGCTTTTACCAGCCTCCTTCATTTCCATAAACTGCTCTTTGTTATCAAACTCACCAGTCATAAGATCTACAAAATTTTTAATTTTCATCATAATGTTATACCTCCATGTGATAATATTTTATTATAATTCTTACAATTCTAAAACAAAAGCTGAAGTCCAAGCTTTGGTTTGGTTTTACTGAATAAGGTTACTGGTATTGTAAACCCTGGAAATGTAAATTTCCAGATATAAATCAAAATAATATTGCAGCAACAAGATCATTGTTCTATGTTACATCAGATAATAGTACATAAACATAATTAAACAAAAATATATCCGGCAACCCTTTTTATAGGATACCGGATACAATTCTATTAATTCTTTCAGACTTATTTTCATGATGTCCATATTCATCAAATATACTTACAGCATTCATAACCGACATAAGATGCTCATGAACCATATGTGCCTTTACGAGTGCCTGTTCAAGCAGATTTCCGTGATTTACCCCCTCCTGTTCACCATTGAGAAGATAAACAGCTGCATTTCTGTTTTTTACCTTATGATTAACTACATAGTCTGCAAACCCCGGATACCAGAACGAACCGCAGACTGAAAATATAGCAGAAAATGTTTCATCAAAATACAGGCTGTATATAGCAGCAAGACCGCCCAGTGAATATCCGCCATATGCCATTGATTCTGCATATACATTATAATGATTGCAGATGTATGGAACTATTTCCCTAACAAGCCGGTTATGATATTCCCTGCACTCACCACCAAAGTCTTCAGCCCCTTCTCTTATCGCTTTATATGGCCATGGTGTATATGCAGCCAGCCTGTTTTTGGGAATAAGTCCAACGTATATCTGATTATCAGGCTGTTCAATATTATTTACTATTTCTCCATCATTTATAAATATCACTTTATATTTTCTGCCGCATAAATAATTGTCCGGGAGCCGCACAATAGTTTTAATACCTGATATTTCAATATATTCTATCATTTTTAATTCACTTCTCTTATTCACATATTATTTAACACTATCTGCAATCTTTGATAATGCTTCGAATACAGCTGGTCCATAATCCATAAATTCATCATATCCTATTGTAACTATTTTCTTATTCTTTATAGCTGCAACATCAGATACTGCATCAGATGAAAGCAATTTATTAACTGCATCTGCATCATTCTTTGCATTGCGGTCACTTGTTACATATACTATAAGCTCAGGATTCATTGTTACAAGTGTCTCTAATGAGAGACCCGATGTACCTGTTGATACATTTGTATATCCTAACTTATTCAACATATTCTCCTGTAAAGATGATTTATATGTGCCAAATGTATTTCCATCAAATGCGCACATTACAAGTGCATTTTTCTTGTCTGTTCCTGTATTTTCTACTGATGTCAGGACTGAATCATATTTCTTCTGAAGTTCATCTGCATATGAGTCCGCCTTGTCCTGAACATTAAATATAACACCAAGATTCCTAACATCCTGTATAACGCTTTCAATCTTAGTCTCTCCCTTGGTTACACTTGCAGCCTGTGCATAAACTTCAACACCATTCGCATTCCATTGCGTATATTCACCCAGAGATTTATCAGAAAACATAGCCGCTCTTCCCACAATTATATCCGGCAGCGCAGATAAGACTATTTCTTTAGATATAGTTTTCTTATCACCCAGCTTATTTATATTTGCGACACTGTCCTTATATATTGATGTTACTTCATTGTCCGGATTCATCATTCCGACTATTTTATCACCAAGCCCCAGTTCAATAAGTGTTTCTGTTGCTGACAAATTATTCGTTACAATTCTTTCCGGTGCTTTATCAAATGTCTGCTTAACTTCATTACCAGATGCATCATATGTTGTTATTGTTACAGGATACTGCGTCTGCTTCGATTCATCCTGTAACTGCGAACTGCTGTTACTATCATTGGAACCTGTATTACCACAACCGGTAAATAATGCTGCTGATGCAACTGTTATTGCTAAAACTGTTATTAATGATTTGAATTTTCTCATTGCTTCAAGTCTCCTTTATTATACATTTATATTTTATATCATGTGTATTGAATTAATATCTGATTGCTGCCACGATTAATAACTTCACATTCTACATCATATATTTCTCTCATATTATCTTTTGTAATAACCTCTTCCGGTTTTCCTTTATATCTTATTCTCCCATCCTTTATAAGATATATATAATCTGAAAATCTACATGCCAGCTGTATATCATGCAAAACTGCCAGAACATTTACATTTAATTTTTTTACAATTTTTAATATTTCAAGCTGATATTTAATATCCAGATGATTAGTCGGTTCATCAAGCAGCAAAAGTGTAGGCTGCTGTGTAATCGCCCTTGCCAGTACCACTCTTTGTTTTTCACCGCCTGACAATGACAAATATGAACGATTTCTTTTTTCATACATACCAACGCTTTTTAATGCATTATATGCAATCTCATAATCTTCTTTTTTCTCCTGCTCCATCATCCTTAGATGCGGGGTACGGCCAAGCATAACAACATCAAGCACAGAACAGTCAAAATTAAGATTATTGAACTGTGCAACCACTGCCATATTCTGTGCACTTTTTCTTATGCTTATATTATCCAGAGGTTTTCCATCCAGATATATCGTTCCAAAATCTGGTTTTGCTATTCTGTAAACCGTCTTTAAAAATGTGGTTTTACCACAACCATTTGGTCCTAGTATCGTATGAAACTCATTATTACTAACACCAAGCGATATGCCATTTAATATTCTGCTGCCCTCTATACTGTATATTATCACATCTAAGTTCCATAACTACTCCCTGCCATAACTCTTCTTAGCTACAATGTATATGAAAAATGGAGCACCAACTAAAGCTGTAAATATTCCTATAGGAAGCTCTGCATTCTTAACCAGTATTCTTGCAAGAACATCAGCCCATATAAGAAATATTGCTCCAAGAAGTATCACAACCGGCACTAATCTCTTATGATTCGTTCCGGCAAATGCCCTTGATATATGTGGTATTATAAGTCCTACAAAACCAATTATTCCACAGCTTGAAACAAGCACACCTGTTACCACTGCTATTAATGTCATATAAACTTTCCTGTACAGGCTTAAATTTATTCCAAGTGTAACTGCCGTTTCATCACCTAACATCATCGTATTAAGTATGCGATACTGCGTACAGAAAAATAATGTAACAACAATTACAACAACTGCAGGAAGTATAATACTTTTCCAGCCTGCATTAGCAAGTGAACCCATAGTCCAGAACTTGATTGTCATTATGCTGTCAGCATTGGCTCCAACTGAGATAATAAAGTTAGAAAATGCTGTAAACAATGCATTAACAACAGTTCCCGCAAGAATAAGCCTTGTAGTTGTCATTTTGCCATGTCCGGAAGCGATTCCAAGAACCATAACTGTTGCTATAACTGCTCCCACAAATGCACCACCGGAAACAAACGCTCCCAGTCCCATAACTATAACCAGAGTTGCACCAAATGTAGCACCTGATGACACACCAAGAATATATGGCTCAGATATTGGATTATTAACTGTTGCCTGCATCACACATCCACATAATGCAAGCCCGGCACCGGCCAACAAGCCAAGAAGAACTCTTGGCAATCTCATATTCCAGACTATTGCAATCATCGCTTTGCTGAACGAATTGTATATTTCATCATTGTGTATAAGCTTTCCAAGAATAATTTTATATGTGTCTGATACTTTTATATTCACCTGTCCAAGTGATACCGCAGTAATAACTGTAATCACAAGCACTGCCATCAGGAAAATTATTACAACCACATATAATGTTTTAGATTTGGAGATATCATTTACTCTTTCCAACTTCTTGTCCTCCAAGACTAATTATAGTTACCTTTGACTAACTTTAATAGATTAAAACATACCTTTCTAATTTTGTCAATGAAAAATTTTTCTAATAATTCTAATCTAATAATTCCAATATAAAATTTTTTCTAATAATTCCAATAAATAAAATAAGAGCAGGTACTAAAAGGTTTTTGTTCCCTTAGTACTTGCTCTGTTTCTTGTATCAAAGTTATTATATATAGTTGTATGTTGGTAATTTACAGGTATTTTGTAAGATGTTCCTTGTCCAATTCATGTCCTTGAGCCATCCATTTTTTTACTATATCAATAGCTTCTCCTGATTCGCCACATAATCCCATTACACTATTTATTAATACATCTCTTTTGCTTAGTTCAGTATTTAAAGTCGTCATTGCCAATTCCTGATATTCATTAATCTTCATTCTAATCTTCATTTCTGAGCAACTTTTATTGCGAAGAGGCGAAGAAAAATTTGTGCAGGCAATTGTCGATTTCTTTACATTGATAAAGTTCAATTTATCTCTCGATTCATAATTTTCTCTTCAAGTAAATTACCCACATGCTTTGTTTCAAAGAACATTTCTTTATTTATAACAACAATTATAATTGCCGCAATAACAACAAAAATAGTTTGTATACATTTTGTTTCAGAAGTCATGTTTATCTTTTCCTGCATAATATTTATAAACAAATGAAAAATAATTGTTGCAAGCATACTTCTGTTATTCTTTACATATACCCATGTCTGAAGGAAATCAAGTGGTATCACGCTAAGAAGAAAGTTAATCACATACATGATTCCCATCTCTTTAAGTCCATACTGGTACGTTCCAGGTATCCAGAATAATGGCACATGCCACAAAGACCAGATACATCCAAAGATGATAGACTCCTTAAACCAGCTGTTGTACGCACCAACAGCATCCTCTCCATAACCTCTCCAACCTAACTCCTCTATGCAGGATGCCAACAAAATTGTAAGAAATGCAGACGTACCACCTATAGAAAATGAAAAGTCTTCTGTAAATGAAAACTGATTTATACTACCGCCAAATAATACTGATGTACCGATTGAAGCCGTCACTATCACAGCAAATATCAGCACTGCAATTAATATATATTTAGGTTTTATTCTATAAAACCCAATCAGCTTCTTCTTAAAGTCATTAATGAGTGCTTTATTCTTAGACGTAAATACAGTTACTACGGCAACCACGGCAGGTGAAACCAAGCCAAGAAACATTCCAAGATAAAGCCCCGTCCCTTCATTAAGTAAAATTGCAAATAGCCACCAGAACCAAGTGCAGGCAAATGTAATCAAATAGAATCTGACCGGTCGATATATATACTTTTCCATGACTACACCTCAGCCTCTACAATCACAAGCTCACTCTTTATACCATTGAGCTCAATGTAATTGTCTGCTTTGGCATCTGAAAAATCATCAACCTTTTTGCCCTGTCTCTCATAATAAATATGAGTTGCTATTCCCTTTTTTGTGCTTCTAAATCTATAATCTGCAGGAATTGTAAGTCTTGATGTTGCTGACAACTGATTAATCTCAAGCGCACCCTCATGTGATAAAACACTGATCTGCATATCAAGATTTGAATCTATCTCAATTTCACTTTTATTTCCCTGAAGGGTAACTTCGCTAATTTTGCCATTTACCTCAATATGTTCATTTTCTATATCAGTAATATTCAGTGTCCCTGCATTAACTGATAATTCGATTTTTCCAATATATTTTACTGGAATAAAAATAGTAATGACCAAACTCTCCTTTGCATCTGCTTCACTGGCTTCATTAAATCTGTTAAGATCAATATCGATTCGGTTTTTTATATCATCAATCTTTACTTTATAATCTGCCAGAAGATTCTTATAGACATTTGAAAACATTGCGACTTCAATTTTTTCTCCATGATATGCCTTTAAATCTACAGCATATGCTCCACCAAGCTTGATATCAAAATTCTTCTTACCATCAATATCGTATTCAGTACGACTTTCATAGATGTAATCAGACTGCTTTTTCTCTGATTTCTCATTCGAAAGTAATTCATCTACTGATATCTGGAAGAGAGCTGCTATTGCCATCAGATTTGCAATATCCGGTGTTCCTGTTCCGTTCTCCCATTTCGACACCGCCTGTCTTGTCACATTACATGCCTCAGCAATGTCATCCTGTGTAAGCTGATTCTTTTTTCTGTAAAACTTAATATTGTCACCTATCAAAATAAGTACCTCCAATTCAATTTATACCCAAAATTATACCGACAGGTGGCTGAAAGTAAAGAAAACATTGGTTGCAAACGCGCAACTTTGGGATGGTTGCTATTCAATCTTGCTTTTTATTTCTATAAAGCATATATCTTTTCTGTCCCAAGATGCTCAAATGGTCTAAACAGTTCTCTTAAGGAATCTGACTTCGACCAATCAATCTTAGAAACAAATGTTCCAAATGAGCGCATTGCATTTTTAGGATTTACCTGATTGAGAAGAAATTTCCATTTCCATTCCCATACACGCCTTCTGCTTTGATTCCGTCTGTGTCTTTTCTTTCACCTCTTCCGCAGCGTACACTCCCTGTTGTGTTTTCTTTGAAAAAAAGACGGACATACATGCCCGCCTTCTCCATGGTTATTTTCTCGTTTCATTTTTTAACTATCGTTTCTATGAATTCAAATTTTCTCTGCGTTTCTTTACGGTAATAATCAATCCCGTTCCGGAAAGAATTAATAGTATAAACAGCCATACACTCGGTGTGTTGTCCCCGGTTTTAGGTGCAGTCACATCCTTCTTATCAGTTCCACTCGATGGCTTGTCATCAGAGGAATCGCTATTGTTATTGTCATTCTGGTTGTTATCACTGTTATCAGAGGTATTTGCTTTGATGGTAAATGTGGTGCTTGCAGAACCATCCGTCCAAAGGATTTCAACTGTATTGGTTCCTGCCGAAAGTGTATTCAGGTAGGAAGCTTTCAGTGTGATAATGGTAGAGCCTTCCTTTGCAGTGTAGTTGCTCCTGTCTATCAAATTTCCGTCCACCTTAACTCCGGTAAACTTGGAGAAGTCTCCGTTACCCCGGATGGTGATATTACCATCACTGTCATGCGTCCAACTACTGTTTGCTCCATCAATAATCTGATAGGTGTTATTCGGTGTGTCAGGATTATCGGAACCGCCCGCATCCTGTACGGTCAATGTTGTGGAATTACTCTCTACGTTTCCTGCGCTGTTTGAAACAACACACTTATACTTAAATCCGTTGCAGCTTATATTGACTGTGGATGTGGTATAGCTCGTTGCCGTTGCACCGTCAATGTTTACCCATCCTTTCCCATCATTTCTGTCTATCTGCCACTGATAGGTAAGATCTGTACCGCTTGCTGCTATGGTAAAGGACGCAGTCTCACCTACCTTCACTGTCGCATTTCCAGGCTGTGTGGTTATGCTTGGTGCAATCACATCCGGCACATCCGGTGTCTGGCTTTCCTGTTTAAAGGTAACTTCTATGGTGTGATCAGTATTCACATCACTAAAGGTGTAGCTTGTGGTTGCTGTCACTTCCAAACCATCCACCTTTACGTCCGCAATATAATATCCTTCGTTCGCCTTGATTGTATATGTAAGCTGACCTGCGGCAGATACCGTTGTCGTGCCACCGGGAGAGATTGTTCCACCGATACCTGCCGTTGCGGTAATCTTGTAGCTTGCTGTACCGCTCGGAGGCGTTATCGGCGCTGTATCCGCCGTAAAACTCCAGCTTCCACTGAATACCACGGTTGTATCGTTTAAGCTGCCGGTACCCCAGCCCGAAAAAGCCCATGTGCCGTTTTTGCCATCCTTTGGCGCCTTAATGCGAGTTGCAGCGGTATATTCCGTATCCACAGCATCCCTCGCCTGCTGCTCGCTGGAATAGGAGTTGCTATTCTGCGGCAGCGTTACGCCTGTCGGGAATACAGAGCCCCAATCATATTTCACCGTATAATTTTTTGTCACCGGCGGCTCGGGGCGTTCCTCAGTCCTTTTATAAATATAACGAATCGTCATACCATTGCTCGGGACAGCATTTTCTATTCCCTCCGCGTGAACAAAAACGTAGCCGTGCAGTTCCTGCGGCGGCTGCCAATCAACCTTTTTGCCTACCGGAACAGTAAAGGTAGTCGGCATGGTGTTTGGAACATCTGTGCCGTCCTCCAGCTGATATTGGATGGTGACATCGACATAGCGCTGCTTCTCCGTATCATCATGAGCCAATACCTCGCCTGTCGCACCATCTACAATATCAAAGCCGATGGTATCGC
>ENA-OQIN01000707-OQIN01000707.1-human-gut-metagenome-genome-assembly--contig:-NODE-707-length-20302-cov-4.110358_pt1 | contig 20302 bp, 16 predicted proteins | sample MGYA00242581_ERZ504746 | MGnify/ENA primary metagenome ERZ504746 (study PRJEB26092, sample SAMD00036436) | human gut metagenome | host: Homo sapiens | study: EMG produced TPA metagenomics assembly of...
TCCTGCCGCAGAAGACAGCATCTGTGCGGCGGTTCTCGGAGAAGCTGCTGTCCGGGCGCTGCTGCAGGGATGCACCGGACACCTTGTGGGAATGGAGAGGCAGGAAGTTAAGATTACTCCTTATGCAGAAGCAGGCCGTGAGAAAAGAACACTGGATATGAGAGGCTGGAAACTGTTCCGAAAATTGAGCGGACTGCATGGACAGAAAGACAATTTTTAAAATTTATTGATTTTTAAATTTCTTTGCCAAAAAAATTTTTATAAGAAAGAAAGAGAGTCATTTTGGCTCTTTCATTGACAGGGCATGTTTTTTTCACTATAATAAGCGTGTTATGGTATGCAGAATCGGCATTGCCATGTCATTATGTAAGGGAGGTGTGACATATGGCAAAAATGACATTTCAGCCTAATAATATATGGCGTAAAAGAACTCATGGGTTTCGGGCACGGATGAAAACTCATGCTGGCCGTATTGTGTTGAGAAGAAGAAGACTGAAGGGCAGAAAAGTATTGAGTGCCTGAGATGAAGTTATCTGAGAAGGAAGAGCGGCATTACAGACTGATCCGATCCCGCCGTATTTGTGAAAACCGGGAATACCGTAAGGTTTATAACGGCGGAAAGCGGTACAGCAATCGATGCGGATTATTATATGTGATGCCGGTTTCAGGTGCATCAACCCGTATTGGGTTTGTAGTTACTAAAAAGATCGGTCATGCCTTTGCCCGGAACAGGGCGAAAAGACTGATGAAAGAGGTTTACCGCCTTCATCAGTATGATATGGCAGAAGGGTATGATCTGGTTCTTCTTGCAGGGCGTTTTCTGACACAGGCATCCTATGCTGAAGCAGAAAAAGCCATGCTTTCACTGTTTCGCAAAGCAGGTATTATGGAGAAAAAAATATGAAAAATTTTTTACTGGCTGTAATACGGTTTTACCGTACATGCCTGTCTCCTCTAAAACCTCCGTGCTGTCGGTTTACCCCCACATGCAGCGAGTATGCAATGGAAGCTATTCAAAAATACGGACCTGTCAAAGGCAGCTGGCTTGCGGTTAAACGGATCGCTAAATGCCATCCTTTTCATAAAGGCGGCTATGATCCTTTACCATGAGAAGGCTGCTTTTTCTGTTGGCAGATTTACTGAAGGGCAGTCTGTTTTTTTTACGGATGAAATGGAGGCCGTAAAATAAGGAGTTGAAATATGGAAATACCGATTTTAAGTACACTGGTTGGCTATTTGGCTGAATTAATGCGCATTGGACTGACGGCCTGCTATCATGCGACAGTGGCGATGGGAATCCCCAGTTATGGAATTGCCATTATTGTTCTGACACTGATTATCAAGCTGCTGCTGCTTCCTCTGGCTTTAAAACAGATTCATTCGATGAAAGGCATGCAGGAACTGCAGCCGAAGATTCAGGCACTGCAGAAAAAGTATAAAAATGACAAGAAACAATTTCAGATCGAAATGCAGAAGCTTTATCAAGAAAACGGGGTCTCTCCTCTGTCCGGATGTCTCCCGCTGCTGATCCAGATGCCGTTTCTGATTGCCATTTTTTATGCGCTGCAGGGATATCCTTATGATCCGAATCATCAGAGTTTTCTGTGGCTGTCCAGTCTGGCTGAAAAAGATACGACCTATATTCTGCCGGTTTTGTCAGGACTGTCCACCTTTGTGATTTCATGGCAGACGACACCGAAGGACGCGCAGAGCAATCAGAAGATGATGCTGTACATCATGCCTGTTTTTATTACCTATATCAGTTTAAGCTTTCCCAGCGGACTGGTTATTTACTGGGTAGTGTGCAACGTGTTCCAGTTCGTCCAGCAGTTTTTTATGTTTAGAGATAAATCAATTAAGAAAACAATTGATTCCCGTACGGAAGGGGTTGTCACCGTCCATAGTGACGGCAAAAATCCCAGTCAGGGGAAGGGCTCCGTTCGAAAAGCAAACGGAAAACCATCTGAAAACAGAAATAAAAAACGTGTAAAAAAACCTGACCCCTCATCAGAGACCGCAGAAAAAGAAGACCATAACGGCCAGAAGGGCTCCCCTGCCAAGGAATCTGTGGAAGGAAAGGAGACTGCGGAACATGAGTCAAACGATACGGGTCACAGGACGGACGGTCAATGAAGCAGTAGAAGAGGGGCTGAAACAGCTCGGAATTTCCCGGGACCAGGCGGCCGTTCATGTGCTGGAAGAACCATCCCGCGGACTGATCAGCCTGATCAGAAAAAAACAGGCTGTTGTGGAAATCACACCGGTTGTTCCTGAACCAGAAAAAGACGGAAAACCGTGTGATGAAAAAACAGAAGCTGCCGGGTCAGAAATTGAAGAGGTTCCTGAACCTGCCGGAGAAAAAGAAGAGATTATTTCCGGCGGAACACAGGAAGCGGACCAGGCTTCCTGTGAAAAATCAGATATCGGTGAAATGCCTTTTTCTGAAGAAGATCAGGAAAAAACTGCAGAAAAAGCCAGAGAATTTCTTACAGATGTTTTTCAGGCCATGCATATGGAAGTTGTCATTGAAAAAATGATGTCCCCTGAACGGATTCTCTTTAATCTCCATGGAGAAGGACTGGGTATTCTGATCGGCAAACACGGACAGACACTGAATGCCCTGCAGTACCTGACCAACATGGCGGCGGGAAAAGATTTCAAAAGAAAGTATTTTGTTCTCATTGATGTAGAAAATTACCGGGAAAGACGGCAGAGCACATTGGAGTCTCTGGCGCACAGACTGGCAGGACGGGTTAAGAAGACCCATGAGCCCCTGGCTCTCGAACCGATGAATGCTTCAGAAAGAAGAGTCATCCATATGGCACTGCAGGATGATGAATCAATTACCACAGACAGCGAGGGCGAAGAGCCTTACCGCAAAGTGGTGATCCGGCCGAAATAATCACCGGATCACAGAGGAAGAACCGGCATGCTCTGATCAGATTCGGAGCGTGCCGGTTCTTTGACAAAAGATTGATTTTTTTCTATACTCATATAGTTAGAATTCAAACAAAGGAGAATGGATTTGGGATGGAAATATAGCCGGCCTGTTTCACAGTCTTTTTCATATTATGAACAGGGAGATGAACCGTTCTCTTTCAGAATTCGGCCTCACCTGTGTGCAGGCCCGTATTCTTCTTTTGCTTCTTCAAGGAGACAGAAAGAGAGAAATTTATGATCAGAAAGATATTGAAAAGATGCTGGACATACAAAAATCATCGGTTACCTCTTTATTAAAGGCTATGGAAAAAAATGGATGGATACAAAGGGTAAAGGACGGCAGGGACAGACGCAGAAAAAGAGTGACCGTGACAGACAAGGCGTGTTCTTTTGAAGAAAATGCCGTACACCGCGCAGGACAGGAAGAAATGCTCTTCCGGCAGCTTCTCAATCCGGAGGAGGGACTTGTTCTGGAGGATCTTCTCCAAAAGCTGCTGACAGGCATGCGGAAGGGAAAAATAACGGCATGAGTGAAACTTCACGGTATGAAAAAATTAACAAAAAACTGATTCTCTCTGTTTTTGCGGCGGGGACTATGTGCCTGTGCGGAATTATTGTAGAAACAGCGCTGAACATTGCTTTTCCGACACTGATGAAGGAATTTTCCGTATCCACATCGGAAGTACAGTGGCTGACCACGGGTTTTATGCTGATGACGTCTTTCCTGGTTCCGATATCCTCTTTTCTCAATGACAGATTTTCCAGACGGAGTTTATTCCTGACAGGCTTTTTTTTATTTCTTGCCGGGATCTTTATGGATATAGCGGCCCGGCAGTTTCAGCTGCTGCTGCTGGGGCGGCTGTTTCAGGGCCTTGGAATGGGAATCGGGATGCCGCTGATGTTCAATATTATTCTCAGCAAAACACCTCTTTCCCATATGGGCCTTATGATGGGCATCGGAAATCTGAATATTGCGGCGGCGCCTGCCATAGGACCTGTTTTTGGAGGTCTGATCACGGAATATCTGTCATGGAGATATATTTTTGTCTTTCTTCTTCCCCTTCTGGCAGCCGCCCTGGCAGCAGGGCTGTATGCCATTGACAAAGAAGACCGTCACTCATCCCGTTCCTTTGATTTCTTTTCTTCTTTTCTGATTGTGTTTATTTTTACGAGTCTTCTGTACGGATTAAACAGGACCGGAGAAACCGGACTCCGGGACGGGCAGGTGATCCTCTGTGCCATTGTGTTTATACTGTCCTCTGCGGTATTCGCGGTCCGCACGTGGAACTCTGCCTCTCCCGTTATCCGTCTGCAGATTTTAAAAACAGCGCCGTTTTCCCTTTTTCTATGCTCCATAGGAGCTCTGCAGATAGCCAGTCTGGCCTATTCATTTCTGCTGCCCAACTATATGCAGATATCAGAAGGGGCATCAGCAATGGAGGCCGGTCTTCTTCTGTTTCCGGGGGCGCTGGCCGGGGCGGTTCTTTCCCCGGTGGGAGGACGCCTTCTTGATTTATGGGGATCTGTGAAGCCCATTGCCATAGGCGGGATGTGCATGATATCGGCATCCCTTCTTTTTGCTCTTTTTGGCATCCGTACAGGCGCCTTCTGGTTTTCTGCATTTTACCTTCTTTATATGGCGGGGATCGGCATGGTCCTTTCCAACACCATTACACATTCCCTGGCAAGTCTTCCGCCGGCCTCTTCCCCTGACGGGAATGCGCTGATTAATACCATGCAGCAGGTGGCATGTGCGGTAGGCATCTCTGTGGCTTCGGCGGCGGTGGCTGCATCGCAGAGCGGCTTTGCCATGGGAACTGAAGCCTTTGCCCAGGCGACACGATGGGGTACGGAACATGGATTTTATATTGTTCTGGGATCAGTAACAGCGGCATTTTTATTTCAATATGCAGCCTTTCATTTTTCAAAAGACCGCACATAAGCAGCCTGAAAACAGGTTGGAACGGACAGGTGAAAGAACTTGATGAACCGGTGGAAAGAAATTGTTTATACCATTGCAGCCATACAGATCGGTGTAGGCATTGCGGTTATGGGGGTTGTCACATTTATTCCTCTTTTTATTTTTGATCTGGGCATTGAAGATCCGGGACAGGCTGCCTTCTGGGCCGGTCTCATTTCAGGAATTACTCCTTTTATGATCGCTCTGACCAATCCATGGTGGACCGTTCAGTGTGAGAAACACGGACACAAAAGGATCCTTATGAGTATTCTTTTATGTATGACCGTTCTCATGCTCAGCACGGCCTTTGTGCAGACACCGCAGGAACTTTTTTTCCTGCGTATGCTGCAGGGGGCCAGCGGCGGATTTATTGCCATCGGACTGTCTTTGATCGCCTATGTGACACCGGCTGAAAAGCTTCCCTGGGCCATGGGACTTTTTCAGGCAGCCATGGTCATGGGCATCATGGTGGGACCAGTCACAGGCGGGCTGGTTGCCGATACTCTGGGATACCGTGTGCCCTTTCTCCTGTTCGGCGGCCTGGCCTTCTTCTGCTTTTTACTGACCTACTTTCTCATTCATGTGAAGAAACCGGAAAAAACAGAAAAATCTCGTGTGTCCATGCTTGAAAATTTCCGGTATTTTCTGAGCAATCCTCTTATCCGGCTTATGATTCTCATGCAGTTTCTGGTCAATTTCGGACTTACCGGAATCGGACCTATTCTGCCTCTGTATATTAAACAGATGTCCGGCAATTCACCCATGGTGGCCACATTGGCCGGAGTGATTCTGTTTGCGGCAGGACTGACCAGCGCCCTTTCCTCTATGTCTGTGGGCAAATTATCTTCCCGCATACCCCATGCGAAACTTCTTCTGGGAAGCACGGTTGTGACAGGGGTTCTCTTTATTATTCAATACTGGGCTCCCAATGTTTTTCTGCTCGGCGTTTTCCGGGCCATGACGGGACTTTCCATCGGCCTCATTATGCCGATTGCCAACACAATACTCACTACATCGGTACCGGCTGAAAAAAGATCCATTGTCATCGGGGTCACATCCAGCGCTTCCATGATGGGCAATGTGGCCGGCCCCATCTGCAGCGGAGCCATTGCCATGCAGTATGGATACGGTGCCGTATTCTGGTCAACGGCGCTGTTCTTTATGGCGGCGGCCTGGATGCTCTGGTCCAGGAGAGGACAGTTCTCCCATTAACACCATAAACTGGAAGGGAGGCATGATTCATGAAATATAAGGCAGGACTTCTGTCTTTGCTTTTTATTATTATATTTATTTCCGGATGCGGTGCCGGCCGCACCGATGAACTGGCTGTAGGCACCACCGGACAGATGGCCCGTTATACACAGATTGACGGAGAAGGGCATCCTGAAGGATTTGAAATCGATATATGGAACGAAATCGGACGCCGCATGGGGAAGACAGTGCGTTTCCGCATGGGGACGCTGACCGGACTCTGGGGCATGCTGGACAGCGGATCCCTGGATTCCATTGCCAACCCCACAGCAGCTACCAAAGAGCGGGAAGAAAAATATCTTTTTACAGCACCCTATGATTATGATCCCTACGTCCTCGTTACGGCAGAAAGCGGAGAACCATTTTCTGATGAAGGAATACAGTCCTTTCAGGGCCGCTCAGTGTGTGTGGCGGCGGGAACCAATCTGTCCCTTGTGCTGGACCGCTGGAATGAAGCCCATGGAAATCCGGTAAAAACAGGATATCTGGATGATCAGTCAGTCCTCCTGCCGGCAGTGATGAACGGAACCTATGACGCGGCCTTTATGCTGCGCAGCGGAGCAGAAATTGCGGCGCGGGACCTTCATATGGACATTCATATCCATCCGTCCCGGATTCCGGTCCTGCCGGCTGTATTTGCTTTTCGGAAGGACGGGAGGGGACGGGATTTATCTGTCCAGGTCAGCCGCATTCTTCAGGATATGAAAAATGACGGCACACTCCGTCAGATGTCGGTGAAATGGTTTGGAACCGATCTGACAGTTCCTCCGCCGGAAGGAGTCAGCCAATAGAACGAAACAAAACAGCCTTCTTTCATAAAAAGGGAGGCTGTTTTGTTATAAATATAATAAACAATTATAATTTATATATTGACAGGACGGGCAGAAAGAGGTATCTTATATTTGAACATGTTCAATAAGGAGGAGCCATGACAAGAGAATCATCGGCCGTCAGGCCTGAAGAAGTGCGCTCAAAGATTCTTACCAGCGCTAAAGAGCTTTTTGTACAGCAGGGATACAAAAAAACGACAATACGCCAGATTGTGAAACGTTCAGGAATTTTAACGGGGAGTATTTACTATTTTTATAAAAACAAGGAAGACATTTTTCAGGCACTGATTATCTCTCTGCTGCAGAAATGCATTCATTTAATTATTCAGAATTTTCATGACGCCTCCCCTGCTTTCCAGTATGCAGCCATGTGTGCGGTGGAACTGAAGGCAGTGACATGGAACAATCTGGTGAGAGAGTGTTATTATGAGGGATATACCTCTAATATGATCTTTCAGAAAATGGCGGAGGAAGTGTCGGAAGTATCCGAAAAAATTTTCAGTCGGTGCATGCTGCATTTCAGCCATGAAGATTATTATATCCGCACACTTCTGATTAAAGGCGCCATGCGCAGTTATGTGGCAGAGCTGTACTTCAACCGGTCTATTGCGGCGGAAAATTATCAGGAACTGCTGCTGCGGGGCGCTTTGTTTGTTTTTGAGTTCAACCGGAAAGAAACAGACCAGGTGCTTACGGAAATTCGTGACAAGGATGATATTTTATCTGATATTGCCAGACAGCTGATTTCACTGTCTGCAGGAAAATAAAATAGACAGAACAAAAATAGTTTATTTTCCCCTGCATTTGAACAGGTTTCAATCTGGGGGATTAGGAGGGTGGCTTCATGGCTTACAAAAAAAACAGGTCAAAATTCTGCATTGTTCTTTTTCTCCTGGCGGCATTAGCGATGCTGGCAGGGTGTTCGGGACCTTTTTCCGCTCCGTCGGACAATTCGAGTGCCTGGGGGAGATCTGATGCCAAGGAAATTGACGTGACATCGAAAATTCCCGGCAGGGTGGTTATGCTCTCTGTCAAAGAAGGAGATAAAGTAAAAAAAGGACAGATTATCGCGCAGATTGACCAGCGGGACCTGCAGACACAGAAGGAACAGGCCGCCACGGCAGTATATGCGCTCCAGGCGCAGGCAAAGCAGGCAGGGGTGACTACTGACCTGCAGAGGGGAACTTCCTCCTCAGATGAGGATTCTGCCCTTCATCAGGCCGCTCAGGCCAAATCCAACCTTGATCTGGCTGCGTCCAATTACAAGCGTTTTCAGACACTGGTTGCAGAAGGCGCCATATCCCAGCAGACTTTTGATACCTATGCGACCCAGTACAAAGTAGCCCAGGATTCGTATGCAGCGGCCCAGGCAGCTGTCGACAAGGCTCATTCCGCCCTGCTGCAGGTGAATGCAGACCAGGCCAATGAAGAGTCTGTGCAGAAGAAAATTGATCAGGGCAACGCTGCTCTGCAGCAGATTGAAGTGGCTCTGGATGAAACGGAAATCCGGGCGCCTTTTGACGGCATCATCACGCAGAAGTATGTGGAAGAAGGATCCATGGTATCCCAGGGAATGCCTCTGATATCGATTCAGGATCCCACAGACAACTGGGTGGACTTCAAAGTGCCGGAGACAAATCTGTCAGACTATCATATAGGGGACAGCATGATTCTGGAGGCCCGTGACGGCAAGACCAAAGTCAAAGGCACCATTACGGACATCAGCAAAAAGGCGGATTTCGCCACTACCCGTGCCACCAGTGAACGGGGAGACAGCAGCGATATCATCAGCTTCAACGTAAAAGTCCGCACGAATTCCGAACTGCTGCGGCCGGGCATGCGGTTCCGCATTTTCCAGAAAGGTAGTCAATAAACATTGTGCTGAAAACCATTGTGAAGCGGGAATTCAAAATATTTCTGCAGGGACGTTTTTCCAGCGGAATCATATTGATCCTGGTGCCTCTTATCTTTGTCCTTTTATTCGGAGCAGTCTATCTGCCGAATAATGTCAAGCATATTTCCATGGTCATTGATGATGAGGATCAGAGCAGCTTATCCAGAGCGCTCATACAGGCTTATAATGACTCTGACAATTTCAGTATTGTTGATTATGCCTCTGACCAGGAAGAGTGGGAAGAGAAGATGAACAGCGGAGAGGTCCTGTCAGGGATTGTCATTCCGAAAGACTTCTCAAAAAATATTAAAAATGGAGACGGCACCTCTGTGCTGATGGCCGTGAATTCCACGAATAATATTTTCTCCAGTCTGACCCTGGTCTCTGCTGCTGAAATCAACCGCACCTTCGGACTGGGGGTCGCCCAGCAGCTGATGGAAGCGGCGGGACTGGCTCCGGAAGCGGCGCTGAGCGCGGTCAGCCCTGTGCTGATAGGCGTCCGTATTCTGCATAATCCCACCAATGGATATGTGCCGTTTATTCTGTCGGGGATTCTTCTGAACGGTCTGAATGTGGGGCTGCTGCTGACAGCGGCGCCGATGATCATCAGGGAACTTCACAAGCCCCGGTATAAGGACTGTTCCCCCCTTTCCATTATTGCGGGAAAATCTGTCCCGTGCTGGTGCACGGCCATGGTTTCCTACATACTCTCACTGCTGGTGATGGTCATGATATTCCCCATTTCCTGCAGGGGCAATATCATTGACATCCTTCTGCTGGGGGGAGCCTATGTATTTTTCCTGACAGAAGTGCTGTTTTTCTTTTCCTCATGCAGTCCGAATGCTGTCTTTTCTCTGCAGCTTCCTCTTCTTTATATTATGCCGGGTCTTCTGTTCAGCGGCATTACATGGCCGTCTATTGCCATGAATTCATTTGCCCATTTCTTTTCGTCCATCATTCCTCTGGGGTATGCGGCAGATAATTTCAGAGATCTCCTGATCAGCGGCTATGCACCCCATCTGTGGCAGGGAATCGGGAGCATGGTGGCGGCGGGATGCCTCACCGGAGCGGCTGCCGTATGTATTTTTTCAGTAAGAAGGAAGAAACAGCATGTCCATATGGAAAATCATTAAACGGGAGCTCAGACAGATTTTTCTTCTTGATCCCAGAAGAATTATATTTATTTTTATGGCAGGAATCATTTATCTGTTCCTGTTTGGAGGCCTGTATATGCCGCAGGCGGTCAAGCATATTCCCATTGTCATCTGTGATGAGGAACAGTCTGCTTTCAGCCGGAGCCTGACGCAGCGCTTTGAAGATGCAGAGGAATTTCAGGTGGTTGACTACATTCCCGAGCGCGGAGAGGCGGAGAAAATGCTGCGCAGCAAAGAGGCCTATGCCGTACTGGAAATTCCCCAGGATTTTTCCATGCAGATCAAAACCGGCCATCCTGAGAGGGCTCTCGTGCTGATCAATGGATCCAATATATTAATTACCACCACCACCATGCTGGCCGGCGAAAATATTCTGAATGAGTTTTCCGATGAAACAGCAGTGAAGCGGATTGCTGCCGCCACCGGAGAGAATCAGGATTATGCCATGCATCAGGTGGCTCCCATTTCCTTCGAATGGAGAGTGCTCAATAACCCGGTGCGCGGTTATTTCCCATTCTTTGTGATCGGTCTTTCGCTGACAGCCTTTCAGGCCGGTATGTTTCTGGAAATGGGAGCTTCCATCCATACGGAGCTGCGGAATCTTTCGGAACTGTCCAGAATATCGGTCCGCCGTCTGCTGGCCGTGAAATTCCTGATACACTGGCTCTTCTCTTTCGCAGCGTTCGGACTGATTCTACTGGCCCTTGTCACATGGGGACAGGTGGACAACCGTGCTTCACTGTGGCAGCTTCTCCTTCTGAACGGATGTTTTTCCTTTGCGGTTCTCAGTCTGGGAATAACCGTGGCACCTTTGTTTCATTCAGAGTTTGACTTTATTCGGACCGCTGTTTTTTATGCAGTGCCGTCTTTCATTCTGTCAGGTTATACATGGCCCAGAGAAGCTATGACGGGCATTGCAGTCTTCCTGTCTGACCTGTTTCCGCTGACATGGATGGCCAATGCGGTGCGTAGCATGCTCCTTTCAGGGACCTCGTGGAATCTGTGGGAGAATTTGGTCATCCTTCTGGTGATGGGAATCATACCGCTGTGCTTCCTGCCGGCAGCTTTCCGCCGCGGGGTGCGCCGTGCCTCTGCAGTTCATGAAAATATGTCTGAATAATATGCCCGGTGTCAATACATGGGGACCGGCCTGTATAACAGGATGGAACAGATGGCATTCACACAAAGAACTTGACAATCTCAAGGAGATAACGATAATATATAGGATATGGTAAAAGCGAAGACGAAGACGTTTTTTTCCGAAGTATATTCGCAGCGAGCCCTGTACGGTGAAAGAGGGCAGTATAGGAAAGAATCCATCACTTCCGAGCACCGGGCAACAAAAATCCCGGCGGCGGCAGCCGTTATCTGTTCCGAGTGGCCTGACAGGTCATGAGGGTGGTACCACGGGAATTAATTCTCGCCCCTTACGGGCGGGGATTTTATTTTTTTATAGGGGGAAAAGGTTATGGATTACAGCAAGACACTGCACTTGCCTCAGACTGACTTTCCGATGCGGGGCAATCTGCCGAAGAGAGAGCCGGAAATGCTGACATTCTGGCAGGAGCATCATATCTATGAAAAAGGACTGGAACAAAGGGACGGCGCACCGAAGTTTATTCTGCATGACGGACCTCCTTATGCCAATGGAAAAATTCATATCGGCCATGCGCTGAATAAAACACTGAAGGACATCATTGTAAAGTATCATTCCATGACAGGCCATTACTCCCGTTATATTCCGGGATGGGATACCCACGGACTTCCGATTGAACATGCCGTGCTGAAAGATTCCGGCATCGACAGAAATTCACTGACTCCGCTGGAACTCCGCAGAAAATGCCTGGAGTATGCGAAAAAATGGATTGCCATTCAGAAATCCGATTTCATCCGCATCGGTGTCATGGGTGACTGGGACCATCCGTACGTGACCTATGATCCAAATCTCGAAGCCCGTGAGCTGGAAGTATTTGGGAAAATGGCATCGAAAGGCTATATTTATAAAGGTAAAAAAGCCGTATACTGGTGTCCCCACTGTGAAACAGCCCTGGCGGAAGCGGAAATTGAATATAAAGACAGAAAATCACCGTCCATTTATGTCAAATTTCCTGTGGCTGACGATAAAGGACTGGCTCCGGCCGGCGCGGATCCGTCCAAAGTCTTTGCCGTAATCTGGACGACGACGCCCTGGACCATTCCCGCCAATATGGCCATCTGCGTCAATCCGAAATTTGAATATGTATGGATCCATGCCCATGAGACGGATGAATACTACCTCATGGCCAAAGAACTGGCTCCGGCGGCGCTGGCGGCCTGCCATATAGATGACTATGACATGGGCGACCGTGTCATGGCGGGCAGCGAACTGGAACTCATGACATTCCATCATCCTTTCCTGGACAGACTGTCTCCCGTGCTGGAAGGCAATCATGTCACACTGGACGTAGGCACAGGCTGTGTCCATACGGCTCCCGGACACGGGATTGATGACTTTGAAGTGGTGCAGAAATATAATAATGAAGGGAAAATCCATCTCGATGTAATCTGTCCTGTTGATGCCAAAGGCATCATGACGGAAGAAGCCGGGGAATTTGCGGGAAAGAGCGTATGGGAGGCAGAGGGACCGGTCATTTCCAAGCTGGCCCATGCGGGACGGCTGCTGGGAAAAGGCAGTCTCCACCATCAGTATGCCCACTGCTGGCGCTGCAAAAATCCCATCATTTACAGAGCCACTGACCAGTGGTTCGCATCCATTAATAAATACAGAAAAGATGCGCTGAAAGCCGTAGACTCTGTGCGTTTCATTCCTTCCTGGGGACACGACCGTCTCTATAATATGATCCGTGACCGTCAGGACTGGTGCATTTCACGGCAGCGTTCATGGGGTGTTCCCATCCCGGCCTTCTATTGTGAAGACTGCGGCAAATACATCATCAATGAAGATACCATGTCTTCTGTGGTCAAACATGTGGAAAAAGAAGGCACCGATGCCTGGTGGGCCCATCCGTCGGAAGAACTTCTTCCTGAAAATTATCACTGCCCCTTCTGCGGCGGCACCCATTTCAGAAAAGAAAAAGACATCATGGACGTATGGTTCGATTCAGGATCAACCTGGAAGGGCGTGCTGAGACAGCAGAAGGATCTGGACTATCCCTGTGAAATGTATCTCGAGGGGAGTGACCAGCACCGCGGCTGGTTCCACAGCTCCCTCCTGACCAGTGTGGCCTGCAATGACGTCAGTCCTTACAAATCTGTTCTGACCCATGGATTCATCATGGACGGAGAAGGACGGAAAATGTCCAAATCTGTAGGAAATGTTGTAGTGCCTCAGGAAATTATTGAAAAATACGGCGCCGATGTTATGCGGCTCTGGATTTCCAGTGTCGACTATCAGGGGGATATGCGTCTGTCTCCGGCCATTGTGAAGCAGATGAGCGATGTATACCGGAAGATCCGCAATACCTTCCGCTATCTTCTGGGGAACCTCTATGACTTCGATCCGGCCAGGGACAGTGTGGCTTATGAAGACATGGAAGAATTCGACCGCTGGGCCCTCCTGCGTCTGGAACAGATCCGCAGTGAGGTCTCCAAAGCGTATGAAGACTACCAGTTCCATGTGATGTATCATGCCATCCATAACTTCTGCACAGTCGACCTCTCCGCCATCTATCTGGATGTGCTGAAAGACCGTCTCTATACAGAAAGAGCGGACTCACGCCTCCGCCGCAGCGCGCAGACAGCCATGTTCCAGATTCTTACGACACTGGTCCGTTTGATTGCTCCCGTACTCTCCTTTACGGCGGAGGATGTCTGGCAGCACCTTCCGAACCGGGATGAAAGAAAAGAAAGCGTGCTTCTGTCTGACTGGCCGGAAGCACAGCCCCGGTATGTGGATGAAGCCCTGGAAGAACGGTGGAATAAGAGACTGGCGCTCCGCAGTGAAGTCATGAAGGTGCTGGAAGAATCCCGGCAGGCTAAGGAAATCGGCCATTCCCTAGATGCAGATATCACCATTTATGCAAATGATGACGCCTATGGGACATTGAAAGATATGGGCGCTGAACTGGCAGACTTCTATATTGTCAGTACAGTGACCTTAGTGCATGGGCTGGATCAGGCTCCTGAACAGGCCAAGCTGACAGAAGAAGAGGACATGAAAATCGTTGCTTCTGCCAGTACCCGTGAGAAATGTGAACGGTGCTGGAAGCATGATCCTTCTGTGGGAAGCATGGCGGAAGAACCCCATCTCTGCGCACGCTGTGCCTCTGTATTAAAAGACCGGCAGTAACATCATAGTCAAACAAAAAATCATGAAAAGGACAAACGGTCCTTTTCATGATTTTTTTTATATTATAAAAAAATGATTTCCCCATTGTGCAGACCGTAGAATAGAAGTACAATAAATGAGAATATAGTACACTTTTCAGGAGATTGGATCTTCTGATTTGATCAGGAACAGGTCTTTGCAAAAAGACAATAGAGAAGCCGGTGTCATTCCGGCACGGTCCCGCCGCTGTAACGATGAGTTTTTCTCCATATCCACTGGAACTATTCCGGGAAGGGGAGGAAAATGATGAATCCCAGTCAGAAGAACTGCCTGTTCCCTCGCTGCATCACCCCTGCGGAAAGACGGGAAGGCTTTTTTTGCATGCTCCGACCTCCTTTGCCCTCCCGCAAAGGAGTTTTTTTATATGATTATGCAGAAAGGTATATTACTGTCAGAAAAGAGAGGAATTTTGATGAAAAAAACATGGAAAGCAGCCGCGGCTGCAGCGGCCGTTATGGCCTGCGGATTTTCCGTATCGGCAGAAGAACCAGCGGTTTATTCTCTGGACCAGGTAGTGGTGACAGCCAGCCGGACACCGGAGAAGGAACTGGATGCCAATGCGGATATCAATGTGGTGACACGAGAAGAGATTCAAAAGCGGCACTACCAGGATGTGAGCGAAGCTCTGCGCCATATTCCCGGTGTCATGGTTATGAATAACAGCGCCAGCGGACAGAACTACAGCGCAAACAGTGTCTATATCAACGGATCTAATAATGTGGTGCTTTTAATTGATGGAGTACGTGCTAACACCAATGGCGTAGCAGGAGCTCATACGCCTTTGGGAGACTATATCAATATGGACTCCATTGAAAGGATAGAAGTGCTGAAGGGATCGGCTTCGACTCTGTACGGTTCCGATGCCCAGGGCGGCGTCATTAATATTATTACCCGTCACCCTAAAAATGGGGAGGTTCACAGCAGTGCAGGGGTTTCCTTCGGAAGCTTTGACGGGGAGAAGTACCATCTCTATAACGAAGGAAGCAAAGACGGTTATTTCTGGACCATCGAGGCGCAGAAACAGCTGCAGGGGGATTTTGAAGACGCCCACAGCAATTCTGTGATTAACCATCTGAATTCTAAAGCGCTGAATTTCAAGATGGGAAAGGACTTTGACAACGGGTCCAGTCTGGTGTTTAATTACCAAAAATATAAACTGGATTATACCAGGCCTGATGATGGATCCTTTGATACAACAAGGGATGACGGAAAAAAAGATAATGACAGAATCAGCCTGAATTATTCTGCTCATTTATCAGACCGGCTGAGCAACCAATTCACTTTGTTCCGCTATCACGATATACTTCATGACAATAAAAATCATGCGGATAATTTATGGAACTTAAATTTTGTGACGTCGGGCTTTAGTGATCAGATAACATATAAAATGGATCACCAGTTAATCACGGGCGGTGTCGATTATTATCAGTATAAAATTCGTAATTATTACAGTACGTCTTCGTATGAATTGGATGGAACAGAATATATTTCATCTGAAAGTTTTCAAAATAAAAAAACATCCAATACAGCCTTTTATCTCCAGGATATCTGGAATATCAATTCCAAATGGAATCTGATGCCGGGCATCCGTTTTGACCATCATTCCACCTTTGGGGACCACACAACGCCTGCGGTTACATTGGGATATAAGCAAAGCGGTAAAACAAATTACTATATCAGCTATAAGGAATTTTTTGTGGCGCCGGATCTCTATCAATTATATTCAACCAGTTATGGGAACCGTGATCTAAAACCCCAGGAAGGGGGAACAGCATCCATGGGTGCCAGCCACCAGTGGAATGACAGCCTGTACGGAACATTCAGCATCTACCGGCAGCATGCGAAAAATATGATTGCATATAACAGCAGTACTTACAGATATTATAATACTGGGAAATTAGATTCCTATGGCTGGAATGCGCAGCTTCATAAAAATGTAACTGATGCCCTCAGTATGTTCCTGGGATATACCTATACCCACGTAGACCGTTCCGCATCAGGGGCCAATTCCAATCTGAACGGATTCCTGCCCAAGGGAATGCTGGATGTCGGCATTGATTATCAGCATGATAAACTCAGCGCTTCTGTCACAGGGAAAGGGATTTTCCACAGAGAGGGTGCATGGGGGACAAATCCTGTTTCACAATATAAAAATTACTGGGTCTGGGATACCGTGGTCAATTATCAAATCACGCCGCAGGCTCAGCTTTATGTGAAGCTGAATAATATTTTCAACCAGTTTTATACGGAAACAGGAACCTACAGTTCTTACGGAGAATACTGGTATTCAGCGCCGGGACGTAATTATGAGGCGGGTGTGAACTTCCGCTTTTAACAGGTACCTAAAAATAGGTTCTTCCTAATGGGAGGGCCTCTTTTTTTTCTATGTCCGGTGATGTATGATAAGAACAGGAAACGATAGTTTTGTTTTTTATGAGAGAGGAGAATAGATATGGAAGGGAAGCAGGAACATCCGAAATTTGAGGTGCCTGATGATCCTCATGCAAAGCACCGCTATGAATCAGCGCTGAAGCATGCGGAGTATGCAAAGGCTGCCGGAAAATCGAGTGAAGAGATTCATGCGGTTTTCAAAAAAGTTATGGAATTTGACCCGAAAGATCTCGACAGCATTCCAAAGGATGAAGCCCATCAGAAGTACCGCATGGCTTTGATTCATGCACGGAAAGCGGCTGATGCGGGAAAGTCCTCGGAAGAGGTTCATGAAGTGTTTAAACGGATTATGGAAGGTACCGGAACCGGTGTCTGCAGCCATAAGAAATAAAAGAACAGGGTATCCCGCAAATGAAGGGATGCCCTGTTCTTTTCGTTTAGCTGTTTAAAATTCTTCGTATACAGCCGGATCCTGATTGAATGTGCGGCCGTCTTCCCGGGTGAGACTGTTGATTTTTTTCATTTCCTCTTCAGAAAGAGCAAAATTAAAAAGATCCAGATTCTCTTTCTGGTGCTCATCGGAAGCGGCTTTCGGAATAGGCAGCACACCCAGCTGGACATGCCAGCGCAGGATCGTCTGGGTGACGGTTTTTCCGTGGGCTTCGGCAATTTCCGTGATGACCGGATCATTCATCATCTGGCTGGCCCGTCCCAAAGGACTCCAGGCTTCTGTGGCAATATGATGCTCTTTATCAAAAGCACGCTGTGTCTCCTGATTAAAGTAAGGATGCAGCTCCACCTGATTGATGACGGGGGCAGTTCCGGTTTCTTTCATCAGCCGGTCCAGGTGCTCCGGGAGAAAATTGCATACGCCGATGGAGCGGACCATGCCTCTTTTCTTTGCCTCAATCAATGCCTGCCAGGCTTCTACATAGAGATCCTCACGGGGATTCGGCCAGTGGATAAGGTAAAGGTCATAATAATCCAGTCCGGCCCGGAATAAAGACTCCTCCACGGTGTACAGGGCTTCTTTATAGGCCTGATGCCGGCCGGGCAGCTTGGATGTGACCAGAAGATCAGCGCGGGGAATACCGCAGTCCCGTACGGCCGCGCCCAATGCGCCCTCATTTTCATAATTAAAAGCAGAATCAAGCAGACGGTATCCGTTGTGCACTGCTTTTTTTATGACTTCAGCCCCATTCCGCCCGTTCAGTCCATAAGTTCCGAACCCGACAGCCGGCAGGACAAGGCCGTCATTTAACGTAAAAGTAAAATCATTTTCCATGCAGCAGGCACCTCCTGGGTAAAATATACGGACATCAATAGATAAAACAGATGTCAACCAGAATTTCTATTTTCAGTATACACGATATGGAAACCGGAATCTACGGAAAGGACAGGAGACGCCGGATTTCAGATCCTGTGTACACAAAAAGGAAGGAACCGGACATTCCTTCCTTCTGCCGGAAGCTTACTGCTGTTTCACAACCAGCTTCCTGAATTTTCTTTTTCCAAGCTGAATGATCATGCCGTCTGCCGGGACGATATGATCGCCGGAAATTTTTTCTCCGTTGATTTTTACGGATCCCTGTGACAGGGCACGCTTGCCCTCACTGCTGCTGGATACCATATCCATATCCCGGAGAAGCTGGGGAATCCAGATATCAGCGCCTTCTGCTTCATAGGTGTCTATGACTTCCGGCATATCATTTTTCTGGAATATACGGATGAAATGATTCTGCGCCTCATCGGCGGCGGAAGTGCCGTGATAAAGACGGACAATCGTATGAGCCAGCTTCATTTTGGCATCTCTCGGATGAATCAGGCCGCTTTTAATGCCTTCTCCCATAGTCTGCTGCTCGGCGGCGGATATATCGGTAACGAGCATGAAATAACGCATCATGAGTGCATCGGGGATGGACATGGCCTTGCCGTACATATCATCCGGCGCTTCATCAATACCGATATAATTCCCCAGAGATTTGGACATTTTCTGTACGCCGTCCAGCCCCTCCAGGAGAGGCATCATGATGACGCACTGCGGTTCCATGCCCTCTTCTTCCTGCAGATGGCGGCCTACGATGAGGTTGAACTTCTGGTCGGTTCCGCCGAATTCCACATCGGCCTTTACGGCAATAGAATCATAGCCCTGCATCAAAGGATACATAAACTCATGGACGCCGATGGAACGTCCCTCCGTATACCGCTTGTGGAAGTCATCCCTTTCCAGCATCCGTGCTACGGTCATCTTTCCCGCGAGAGAAAGAACATCCGCAAAATTCAGTTTTCCCAGCCATTCACTGTTAAAATGAATTTCCGTCTTTTCCGGATCCAGAATCTTGCCGATCTGTTCACGGTAAGTCTTTGCGTTGGCCAGCACCTGCTCCTCCGTCAGCGGCTTGCGGGTAGCGCTCTTTCCCGTGGGATCGCCGATACGGCCGGTAAAGTCGCCGATGATCAAAACGATCTGATGCCCCAGCTCCTGAAACAGACGGAGCTTGCGGAGGACTACTGTATGTCCCAGATGAAGATCCGGCGCGGACGGATCCATACCTAATTTAATGCGCAGCGGCGTATGTGTCGCTGCAGAACGGTCCAGTTTCTTTTTCAGCTCATCCGCTGAAATGACCTCTGCCGTTCCGAACTGAATTTGCTTCAGCTGTTCTTCTGCAGATAACATCTCCATACCTCCCTATAATGCTATCATTATACCTGTTATCAGCCGTTCGGACAACCGCGCGCAGCCTGCGGCATACTGTATCTTTATATAGGGAAGACCGTCACTGTGTGGTATAATAAAACAGAATATAATAAATTAAGTGATTCCCGGATTCCGGGGAATCCTGTGTGTCATAGGTCATAAAGGAAGCAGGCATGTATGAAAAGCTCTGATATTTACCGTACCAGAAAGAAGAAGAAATCTCCTCTCAAAAAATTTTTTATTTCCATTTTTATTATCCTCCTGATTGTCATGGCAGGAACGGCAGCGGGATTTGCGGGAGCCGTTATGGGAGGTCTTCCCGACGTCAGCAAAACCATGCAGCCTGATGCATCGTCCCAGATTTTTGACATCAAGGGACGGCTGATCACCACGGTGCACGCGGAGGAAAACAGGCTTCCCGTCCCCATATCCCAGGTCCCGAAAAACCTGCAGAATGCTTTTGTGGCGGCTGAGGATGCCCGTTTCTATGAACATCACGGCATTGATCCCCGGGGCATTCTCCGTGCTCTGTACAACAACCTCGTTACCCATGACCCGACCGGCCAGGGCGGCAGCACCATTACCCAGCAGCTGGCCCGGAATGCCTTCCTCACGCAGGACCAGACACTGAAAAGAAAACTGCTGGAAGCTGTTCTGGCATTGGAAATTGAACGGAAATATGACAAAGAAGAAATTCTGGAAATGTACATGAACCAGATTTACTTCGGTCAGGGAGCCTACGGCATTCAGACAGCATCCCGCGTTTACTTCGGAAAAGACGTGAAAGACCTGTCCCTGTCCCGCAGGACTTTTTCTTCGGACCTTTCCCAAGTGCCAACCGTCCAGCATTTCAT
>ENA-OQIN01000711-OQIN01000711.1-human-gut-metagenome-genome-assembly--contig:-NODE-711-length-20130-cov-5.968733_pt1 | contig 20130 bp, 23 predicted proteins | sample MGYA00242581_ERZ504746 | MGnify/ENA primary metagenome ERZ504746 (study PRJEB26092, sample SAMD00036436) | human gut metagenome | host: Homo sapiens | study: EMG produced TPA metagenomics assembly of...
AAAGAAAAATCCTCTGTTAGCTGGTGAAATCTTATTGCTGTCTGGTCTTACGGATCTTGCTGATGGATATATCGCAAGAAGATTCCATAGGATTAGTAATTTAGGAAAAATACTTGATCCGGTGGCTGATAAACTGACACAGGCAGCGATGTTAATCTGTCTGTTTACTCGTTTTCCGCATGTGCTTCTTTTAATCGCAATAATGGCAGGTAAGGAGCTGTATATGGTAGTCAGTGGATGTCTTGTGATACGAAAGACAGGAAAAGTACATGGTGCAGACTGGCATGGAAAGATAGTAACCTTTTTATTATATGGAACTGCAGCGGTGCATATTATATGGTTCCACATTACACCGATGATATCAGATCTGTTGATTGGTTTGTGTGCTATAATGATGGTCATATCGGTCGCTCTGTATATTATCCAGAATACCAGGACTCTTAAGGGAGAGACTGTATAAGCAATTTTATATTGCAATGACTAGAAAAATATTTAGGAGAAGATAGATATAAACAGTAAGTCAAACACACAAACTATGGAGTCTTTAGTCGGTTTAATAAAATTTTAGATAGAAAATAAATCATTCAATGTCATTTAGATAAGGTTTTTTATGACAAAAAGACAGATTGCTTATCTGCCTTATAATGCAGTAGAATGGTAACGAGATTTATGCAACCCGATACATGAAATCCCTATTTCTCTTTGGACGGAGGTGGATAGGATATTTTCGATTGTACTTGACAGGTGTCAGATACTTTTGTATGAGAAGTATGGACTCTGTTTCGTTACCATCGTGTTTGAGATATGCCCTGCATATGTTTACTGCATTTGAAACGGATTTACTCTGCATCTGGTGCATAAACTGAATATACTCGCGGAAAGAAAGTTTGCGGTTCCTAGTAAAATCACTTTCCGGATTACGGCAGAACATGGAGTAAATTTCATCGAGTTCTGTGATGCAGTTGTCGAGTGTGGATTTTAAATTAGATAAGAAAAAATCAGCCATAATGAGCCTCCTTGAAATATGTTTATAATCAAGGCTTACGCAACATATATTGGCTTACTTGTCAACTGTTTTTTGTAATATTTTTAAAGTTTTTAGGTATAAAAACAGTGGCTTTCTATGACAGAAAACCACTAAAATGATGCTTAACTGAATGGCATTGCTTTATCACCACTTTGAAAATGGTTGTTTTATGGCGGATAGTCAGACAGTTTTGGATATAAGAGATGATCTTGGAGCAACCATGAATGAATGCAGGGAAGTGACCGAAAAGTACCGCACAGGACGGAGTGCATATTTACGGATCGGACAGTTGTTTATGAGATTGTTTGCAGGACTATTATAGCAGAAAGAAGAGGTGTTCGATATGTGTACAGCAGCAACTTACAAAACAAAAGATTTTTATATGGGCAGAACGCTTGATTATGAATTTTCTTATGGGGAACAGATCACGATAACGCCAAGAAATTACGAATTTGATTTCCGGTTTGCCGGGAAGATAAAAAGCCATTATGCTTTGATCGGAATGGCATTTGTTGCAGAAGGTTATCCGCTTTATTATGATGCTGTTAATGAAAAAGGCCTTGGAATGGCAGGTCTTAATTTTGTCGGCAATGCGGCATATGAAGAGGCTTTGCCGGAAGATGAAACAGAAGTCAGCCAGGTGGCACAGTTCGAGTTCATCCCATGGATCCTTACACAGTGTGCTACTGTAGCAGAGGCGAGAGAGAAGCTGGCAGCAATGAGACTGACAGGTACAGCATTCAGTGAACAGCTGCCGACAGCACAGCTTCACTGGATCATTGCAGACAAAGACTCCTGTATCGTTGTTGAGTCTATGAAGGATGGGCTGCATGTATATGATAATCCGGTAGGAGTGCTTACCAATAATCCACCATTCCCGAGTCAGATGTTTGCACTTAATAATTATGCCGGAGTATCCAGAAAACAGCCGGAGAGTACTTTTGCAGGAGTATTACAGCTTGATGCATATAGCAGAGGAATGGGTGGAATGGGAATACCTGGAGATCTTTCCAGCCAGTCAAGATTTGTGAAAGTTGCCTTTACAAAATTAAATTCGATCTCCGGTGAAGAAGAGGATGAGAGTGTAAGCCAGTTCTTCCATATCTTAGGATCCGTAGATCAGCAGCGTGGATGCTGTGAGGTGACAGAAGGCAAATATGAGATCACGATATACACGTCCTGTTGTAATACAGCAAAAGGTATTTATTATTATACGACTTATGATAATCATCAGATCACAGCGGTTGATATGCATGCGGAAAATCTGGATTCAGATCAGCTGATCTGTTATCCGCTTCTGTCCAAGGGCGAAGTCAGATGGCAGAATAAATAATACGAAAATGCACGGAGAAAGCATAACGCAGAACAACAGGAGGAAAGACCATGAAAGAAGTTAAAACACCGAAAAAACCACTGGCATATTATTATGGGATTGTGTTAATAGTGCTGATCGTATTTAATCTGGTTGTCACACCAATCCTTATGGAGCATCAGGTAAAGGAAACGGATTATGGAACTTTTATGAGCATGATCGAGAAGAAGAATATCGGTGAAGTAGAAGTTAAGGACAATCAGATCATCTTTACAGATAAAGATCAAAAAAATATTTATAAAACAGGTCTGATGAACGATCCGAACCTGACGGACAGGCTATATGAATGTGGAGCAGTATTCGCAAAAGATATCGATAAGCAGATGTCACCGATCATCAGCTTCCTGCTGACCGGGGTTTTGCCATTGATCCTTTTTATCGCACTGGGAAATTATATGGCGAAGAAACTGATGGAGCATGCCGGAGGAAAAAATTCGATGGCTTTTGGAATGGGAAAAAGCAATGCGAAGATTTATGTGCAATCCAGTGAGGGAATCCGTTTTTCAGACGTTGCAGGAGAAGATGAGGCGAAAGAAAACCTTTCAGAGATCGTTGATTATCTTCACAATCCGAAGAAGTATACCGATGTAGGTGCGTCTATGCCAAAAGGTGTCCTTCTTGTAGGACCTCCGGGAACTGGTAAAACAATGCTTGCAAAAGCAGTTGCAGGTGAATCAAATGTACCATTTTTCTCAATGTCCGGATCAGAATTCGTAGAGATGTTTGTCGGTATGGGAGCTTCCAAGGTTCGAGATCTTTTCAGACAGGCAAAGGAAAAGGCACCATGTATCGTGTTTATTGATGAAATTGATGCCATTGGTAAAAAGCGTGACGGACAAATGGGCGGAAATGATGAGAGGGAGCAGACCTTAAATCAGCTTCTTACAGAGATGGATGGATTTGAAGGAAATAATGGTGTCATCATTCTTGCTGCAACGAACCGTCCGGAGTCGTTAGATCCGGCACTTACACGTCCGGGACGTTTTGACAGACGTGTGCCGGTTGAACTGCCGGATCTTGCAGGCCGTGAAGCAATTTTAGAGGTTCATGCAAAGAAGATAAAAGCATCTGATGATGTTGACCTGCATACGATTGCACGTATGGCATCGGGGGCATCCGGTGCGGAGCTTGCCAATATTATAAATGAAGCAGCATTACGTGCTGTCCGTAGTGGAAGGACCATTGTAAATGAATCTGATCTCGAAGAAAGTATAGAAGTGGTTATTGCAGGATATCAGAAGAAGAATGCGGTTCTTTCAGATCAAGAGAAGAAGGTTGTTGCATATCATGAGATCGGACACGCTCTGGTAGCTGCATTACAGAGTCATTCAGCACCGGTCCAGAAGATTACGATCATCCCGCGTACCTCAGGTGCACTCGGCTACACTATGCAGGTTGAGCAGGGTGATAAATATCTGATGACGAAAAAAGAACTTGAGAATAAGATTGCTACATTTACAGGCGGACGTGCGGCAGAGGAGATCGTATTTGGTGAGATCACGACCGGAGCCTCCAATGATATCGAACAGGCAACAAAAATTGCAAGAGCGATGATCACCCGCTACGGCATGACAGATGAATTCGACATGGTGGCAATGGAAAACGTGACCAACCAGTATCTTGGCGGCGATACGTCTCTTTCCTGTTCTGCAGATACACAGAAGGAAATTGATGAAAAAGTCGTGCAGCTCGTAAAAGCAGAGCATGAAAAAGCAAGAAAAATCCTTGCTGAAAACAGGGAAAAACTGGACGAACTGGCTATGTACCTGTATGAGAAGGAAACAATTACAGGTGACGAATTTATGGATATTTTAGACAGAAAATAATGTAGTTAATTAGATAATCAATGTCATTTAGATAAGAAAAATAGTTAGTAGTTCTGAAAAATGGAATTATTTTATATAAAGGAGCGGACAAATTCTCATTTACAGGGAGCGGAAGATTGAGCTGGATAAAATACCCAGCTCAATCTTCCACATGGAATACATCTTCGACCAACATATTAAAGTACTTTGATATCCGCAGCATAAATTCGGCAGATGGGGTGCTGTCCCCACGTTCTATCCTGCCGACAGTTTTGGTGCTGTATCCGATAGCAGCGGCAAGGTCATCCTGGTAAATGCCACGCTGTTCCCGGATTTCTCTGATATTATTAGTAACCGCCATAAAAATCCCTTCTTTCAGTTCTATAGATATTTTCTTATTTTCAATTATGCAAAATAATGTGTCCAATAAAAAGGACTTGCAATTTTATCAGCAATGTCCTGTGATAGCAGAAGCATTAGATTTTCCAAGAACTTTTCCAAATATGTCTAAGCGGTCGTTTTCTCCAACCTTGATAGGTGCATACTTTTCATTAAGCGAGATAAGGAAAATTCCGTCTTTATCGTTTTGTAATTTCTTGATGTAGGCTTCTCCGTTTAGAGCGAAGATGCCGATTTCTCCATTAGCAACAGATTCCTGTTGTAATACCCATGCAATCTGACCATCGTGGAATTCAGGTTCCATACTGTCACCACTAATGCGGACACCGAAAGTAGTATCTTCCGGCAGGATAGATTCATCTATGCGTACAGTCTCTTTCGGTCCGTCTACAAGGAAGTTACCGGTTCCGGCTGATACGGCATTTTCAAAAATATCAATGCTACGGAATGGAATTTCATTAAGAATAAGAGAATATTCATATGTATTGAAAATGTGATTATGTGTGAGAAAACAGAATTGAATCTGGCAAGGAGATTTCTTAGCTTATATTATGGCACCATGTAAAAATATATCTTTTTATATATTAATCAGTTTGAAAATGACTTGTTAAGGTGTAGTAACAAGCCATTTTTTTTGTTACTGTGGTAACAAAATTTCTGATGAATATATGGATGTTACATACCTAAAATTTTAAGTGTAACAAAACATCTAATTAAAAGGACATATTGTAACAAATCTGATATAATAACTATATTGTTTTTAGGATAGGTGAATACGAATGAATTCTAATAGTGACAATCCAAAGGTAGGTAAGGATTTTCAAAGAAAAGTATTATCAATTGCTCAGAAAACATTTAATATGCCATTTGATGAGGAGAAAGTTGTGCCTGTAGGCAATCCGCCAAAGGAACATAGATTTGATGTTGTGTCAGCAGATGGAGACATTATTATAGAATGTAAGTGTTATACATGGACAAATGGTGGAAATGTTCCAAGTGCAAAAATGTCTACTCTTAATGAAGCTGTTCTTTATTTAAGGAGTGTTAATTATAATGCAAGGAAAATACTGGCAATGAAGAAAGATGTTAGGTTAAGGACAGGTGAGAGTCTTGCGGAGTACTATTGCCGTATCTACGGACATTTATTAGAAGATATTGAAGTTTGGGAAGTAGCTGAAGAAGGAATTGTCAATATAGTAAGGAAGAAGCAGATAAATGATAGTGAAATGTCCTAAGTGTGATTCAGAGAATGTAGCACCAATATATTATGGAATACAACCTGACAATAATGAAATCAGAGAATTAATTGATAACAATAAAATAATATATGGTGGTAGCATTATGCTTGATGACCAGCCGCACGAAGATTATGGATGTCAGGAATGCGGATACAGATGGTCGCTAGATTTGTTGCCGGGAATGTATATTAAGAAAATACGCTTTAAGGTAGAAGATTTCGGGTTAGGAACAATAGATATGAAAAGAAGATATGTGTATGAGATATATCCGGATGGTAGGTGGATTGAATATACATATCAAGGAGAATCTAATCGTTACACATACAAAGACATATGCGTAACAAAAAAAGAGAATGTATTAAGATTATACAATAAATATCAAAAGTTATTTGGTGCACCATTATGGAAAAAGAATATTATGGAAGCACAAGTTTGCGACGGATATGGATATACCTTGCAGATTACTTATAAGGATGGAAGAAAAAGAGTAATTGAAGGCGATATTGGCGGTGGTACAATTGACGGTATAATGGGAAATTATTTAAAGAAAATATTTGGGAGAAATTACGATGATTAAAACTGTTCTAGGTGATATAACAAAAATAGATTATGTTGACGTTATAGTAAATGCAGCAAATAACAGTCTCTTAGGTGGTGGCGGTGTTGATGGAGCAATTCACAGGGTAGCAGGTCCTGATCTTTTAAAAGAATGTAGGATGCTTCATGGATGTGAAACAGGAGAAGCAAAGATTACCAAAGGCTATAATCTGCCATGTGATTATATTATACATACAGTCGGACCTATATGGAGAGGCGGAAAGGATAATGAGGAGCAGTTGCTTGCCAGCTGTTATTATCATTCGCTTAAACTTGCAATGGAAAAAGGTATAAAAAGAATAGCGTTTCCATCTATATCAACAGGTGTTTATGGTTTTCCTGTTAAACTGGCAGCACACATTGCTGTAAATGTTGTGGCAAGATTTGAGCAGGAATTTCCAAAGCAAATAGAAGAAATATATTTTGTTCTGTTTGACAGAGATACAGAAGCAGCATATGAAAAAGAAGTTGATAAGCTATATTAAATGGAGTAACAGATGATAGAAAAAGTAGTATTCATGAACATGTGCATGATTAGTGATAATAAAGGAAATGTACTGGCCTTGGATAAAGTGGGCAAGAATTATTCTGGTACGACTTTCCCAGGTGGTCATGTAGAGGAAGTATCATTTGCAGGAAACGATTCAGTTGTGCCAAGTACGATAGAAGGTAAATGCGTGCAGGATGCGGACAGGCTGGATGCAATCGGAGCAATTGGAATTGTAAGAGCATTTGCTTATGGTGGTAGTAAAGGTAGAAAGATTTATGCTCCGGAGATAAAACCTTTGGTTAATATGAGTAAAAAAGAGTATCAGCAAAATCAAAATTCTACAAGCATTAATCATTTTTACGAAAAGTTGCTATTGCTAAAGGATATGATGAATACGGATACTGCAAAGAAGAAAGCTTGGCATAGACAATCTATCATGGAATCCTATCTTGAGGAATTCATGGCAGAGTGGGAAGGAGAAAGGTGATATGTTAGAAGTGAATTTTTATGATACAGTTGATGACGAATTATTGAAGTTTGCAGTGACTATTTCACAGAGTAATGGAAAGTGGGTAATGTGTAAACACAAAGAACGCGATACATATGAAGTTCCGGGTGGACATCGTGAAGAAGGGGAAGATATTTTAGAGACTGCTAAAAGAGAACTTCAAGAAGAAACAGGTGCCGTTAAGTTTGATATAGAACAGCTATGCGTATATTCTGTCACAGGTAAGAACAGTATAAATGAAAACGGAGAGGAAACATTTGGATTATTATGTTTTGCAGAAATAAGAGATTTTTCAGGTGAACTTCATTGCGAGATGGAGAAGGTGGTACTTATGGATGAATTACCAGAAAATTGGACTTATCCATTGATACAACCAAAGTTGATTGAAAAATATCTGCAAATACAAAAGCAATCTTATAGTCAGATACAACAGACTGCAAAACAGACTATAGCATATATAAAAAAGATTATTAAGCCGGGTATGAAGTTATTTGATATTCGAAAACTATGTGAGAAAAAATTGATGGAGTTAGGTGCAGATTCTTTCTGGTATTGGGATGTTGGTGCATTTGTATTTGCAGGAGATGAAACAACGGTTTCCGTATCTGGAAAGCAATATGTAACTTCGGATAAAATTATAGAAAATAATGATATTATAACCATTGATTTAAGTCCACAGGTAGGTAATATCTGGGGAGATTATGCGAGAACTATTATTGTGGAAAATGGTAAGGTTGTAGATGATATAGAATTAATTCAGAATCAAGAGTGGAAAAGTGGCTTGCAAATGGAAGAAAAACTACATACAGAATTATTTCGTTTTGTTACAAAAGAAACCACTTTTGAAGAACTATATTATCATATGAATGAGTTCATAGTTGAAAACGGATTTGTGAATCTTGATTTTATGGGTAATCTAGGACATTCCATTGCGAAAGTTAAGAGTGACAGAATTTATATTGAAAAAGGAAATAAGGCGAAACTTGTAGCGATGAATTATTTTACTTTTGAGCCACATATAGCATTTCCTGATTCAAAATATGGGTATAAGAAAGAGAATATTTATTATTTTGATGAAGATGTGTTGGTAGAATTGTAAAAGGGGATATTTGCTAATTGTCTAGTGACAAAGAAAGTGTGTGCTTTGAATTCAGGAGGCAAAAACAATGGATTGGAATGAAGTTTTAAAAGATATTGTGTCAGGAACAATACTGCTTGCTATAGGTGGTATAGGCGGATGGTTTGGTGGTGTGATTAAAGGAAAAAAACAATCATCAATGGCTGTTGAACGCAAAAATCAAATATATCAGCCATTACTTGATGAAATTAAAACATATACAACTTTTGACTGGTCAATATTGATAAATATAAAAGCGGACATTTTAAAACAAGTAGTTTGTGAATCGTATAAATTTGGATTAAATGAAGAAATACAAAATAAGTGTAATTATTTGTATGAAGTTATACAAGAGTATAATAATATAAAACCTGTTGCAGTAGCTAATCAAATTATTGTAGATATTTTTACAGAAGCTTATGAAAAAATATATGGGAATATTATTGATGGTATTGCTTATCATACTGATCGCGAAGGTAACGAATGGGAAGAGGAAGTACTAGTAGAATCGGTACAAATTATAAGAAAATTAAATCTTACTAAGCATATTGAGAACTTATTAAGAAATGAAGGTATGTATTCAAGTGAAGTTTGTGTTGATTATGAAAATGGATTATATGAGCCTATCTATCTAGAATTGAAGCGCATTTATGCATCAGCACTCCACGTCATTATAAATGGAAAGCCATGCAAGCATGCTCAGCCAGTAATAGAATTAAATATGTTACCAGAGGAATATATGGCGTATTATTATGATTTCTTTGATAGATATAATAATGATAAAAGGATAAAAAGGAAGTATGAATTAAGGGAGGAGATTATATATAGTAGCCAGTCTCTTGTAGAAGATATGAAGTCAATAATTGACAAAATTGTACGTATTTATGAAATTGAAGAAGTATAAAAGCGGACAGTGTTTTAGCAAAGAGAGAGGATGTCTGTATGCAATATGCAAGAAAATTAAGAAAAGGTGACAAAGTAGCGATTGTAAGCTTGTCAAGTGGAATGCTTGGTGAAGAATTCTGCAGTCATAATATTGAGATTGGCGTAAAGAGATTAAAAGAATATGGTTTGGAGCCGGTATTTATGCCAAATGCTTTGAAGGGTATTGAATATTTGCAAACTCACCCGCAAGCAAGGGCGAAAGACCTAAAAGATGCATTTCTGGATAATTCTATTGCAGGGATTATTTGTGCAATTGGTGGTGATGATACATACAGACTTTTGCCGTATCTAATGGAAGATGAAAAGTTTATAAAGGCGGTAGAGGAGCATCCAAAATTATTTACAGGATTCTCAGATACTACGATCAATCATTTGATGTTTTACAAACTGGGCTTGTCTACTTATTACGGACCAAACTTTATTTGTGATTTGGGAGAAATTGCAGATGAAATGTTACCATATACCAAAAGGGTATTTGAGAGTTATTTGGAAGGTAATGAATCTGATGAAATTATATCCAGTGATACTTGGTATGAAGAAAGAGAAGATTTTTCAAGAGCTGCAATAGGAACAAAAAGAAAAGCTCATAAGGAAGAACGTGGGTTTGAACTTCTCCAGGGAAGTGAAATTTTCCAAGGAGGATTATTAGGTGGATGTTTGGAAAGCCTTTATGATGTATTGACCAATAGCAGATATGAAGATGAAAAGGAAGTTTGTGAAAGATATGATCTGTTTCCAAATAAGGAAGAGTGGATTGGGAAAATTCTATTTATAGAAACCTGCGAAGAAAAACCGACTCCTGAATTGTTTGAAAGAGAAGTGTTATTACTGAAAGAAAAGGGAGTATTCGACGTGGTAAATGGTGTATTAGTTGGAAAACCACAGGATGAAGCTTATTATCAGGAATATAAAGATATTCTTATTAGAGTGATAGATAATGAGAAACTTCCGATTGTTTATAATGTGAATTTCGGACATGCTATGCCACGATGTGCGTTACAGTATGGTGCTGTTGCAAAGGTAGATATGAAGCAGAAAAAGATTTATGTGAATAGGTAGGAACGAATATTATGGCTGTATCATATAACAAATTATGGAAATTATTAGTTGACAAAAAAATGAGCAAATCTGATTTGCGTAAAAAGGCAGAAATTGCCCCGAATACAATGACAAAATTGCGACGTGATGAAGAGGTAAGTCTTACAATTCTTAGCAAAATCTGTAAGACTTTAAATGCAGATTTTGGCGATATTGTGGAGTATGTACCGGATGCAGAAATTTGGGATTTGTATGATGAAAATAGGGAGCTTCTTGGGAAGGACCATGTCAGGGGTGAGCAGTTACCGATAGACGGATATCATCTGGTGGTACATGTTTGGATTCGCAATTCAAAGGGAGAGTATCTGATTTCGCAGCGCTCGGCAAACAGACCAACATTTCCGCTGATGTGGGAATGTGTAGGTGGCTCGGTTGTGAAAGGCGAGGATAGCCTGTTAGGAGCAATCAGAGAAGCAAAAGAAGAAGTTGGTGTTGATTTGAATCCGGAAAATGGACAAGTTCTTTTTACAAAGACACGAAAAATCATAGAGGGTAAAATCTTTAATGATATTATGGATGTTTGGCTATTTGAATATGATGGAGAGGTTGATTTGAGTAATGCTACAACAGATGAAGTGGCGCAAGTTGCGTGGATGAACAGAAGTCAAATAAAAGAATTATTTGATGCAAATATGTTTGTGGATACATTGGAGTATTTTTTTACGGAAGTGGAGAAAGAAGGGAGATAAATGTTTAAGTTTATATTTGATTTAATAACAGAGCCATTAGGGTTACCAATTGAATGGTACTATGAATGGATTATTCTATTAGTTATTGGAGAAATGGCATATCGTGTGGCATATAATAAGGTGGGTGTTTTGTATCAAAGCGGTTCTATATCTGGAAAATCTGCAGGCTCATTTTTTCATTGGATAATTCGTACTGTTGTATTTGTGGCAATATGGGCAGTGACATATGGAGTGATTTGGATTGGCAAATTTGTTATGGCATATAAAATACAAGTCGCTATTGGTATATGTAGTATTGTGGCGGTTGTTATAGCCGTAAAAATATTTGTTTGGTTTAAAGAACAAAATGAATTAGTCAAAGTCTCAATAAAAGTTGAAGATAAGGATAACCGGTAAAATACTTTAGAAATAAAGAAAGTTGGTGGATATATGAAGGAAAAAGAACATCAATCCATAGAGTGGAAGGAATCATGGCAGGATGAGTATTTAAAATGGATTTGTGGATATGCCAATGCCTACGGTGGAACAATATACATAGATACGGATGACGATGGTAATGTTGTAGGTATTGATAATGCAAGAGATTTATTAGAACGAATTCCTAATAAGATTACAGATACAATGGGAATCATTGCAGATGTGAACTTGTTATATAAAGGCGAACTTGAGTATCTGCAGATAATTGTTGATAAATACCCATCTTTAATAAGTTTTCGTGGAAAATATTATTGTCGTTCCGGAAGTACCATGCGTGAGATTACTGGAAAGGAATTGGAAAGAGCTTTGTTAAAAACGCAGGGAAGAACATGGGATGGTGTGCCTCTGCCAAAACTGTAAGTATCTGACTTAAAGCAGGATGCAATACAGTTATTTAAAGATAAGGCAGTGAAAAGAGGAAGGCTTACGAAGGAAGAAGTCAGTGAGGAAGATACTATCTTGATGGATAACCTGCACCTAATTGATGAAGATTTGAAAAAAAATCCGGGATATAATGGTGCATACTCATATGAAGAGTTTATGAGGGTTGTTAAAGAGTTGTAGTAAATAGAAAGGAAAGTACGTATTGATGCGTAGAGAAAATCCAAGATGGGAGTATAGAAGAGAAACATCAGCATACGATAAGTCTGATTATAGGAGTAAATTTTATAAGGGTAAATGGGAAAAAGCTTGGATAAAAAATAGAATCCAATATGCTTTAGATAAAAAAATAGATTTATATGAATCAATGTGGGAAGGTTATGTAGATAAAACAGAACATATGCCCAAAAGTTTGTTTAAATTTTTTCCATTTAATCATAATAGTTTAAAATGTATTGAAACCAATTCTGTTTTTATGAATAACCCTAGTAACTTTAATGATCCATTTGATTGCTTATTGTGCGCAAATGAAAATGAATTTCTTAAATACTGTTTATTGGATTATCTGAAAGAAATGGACGCTGTTGGACGAGAGATATTATCACAAGATGAATTGAATAAATTGGAACATAGTTATTGCGGTGATTGGGAACAGCATAATGGAAGTATATATAATACTTTTGATAGTGTTGTTACTCATATCTGTTATGATCCTGAATTAAGAAAAGAACGTAAAGGAAGCGATGAAATTAGTCGGAAACTATATTATGATAGGATAAAATATGAAAATGGACTAAAAGAGCTAAGAAAAAATATGATACAAGTAACTTCATTTGCTAATATTGATGATTTTAAGTTGACTTCTTATATGGAATTATGGGCACATTATGCACAAAATCATGAAGGTTTTTGTGTTGAGTACGATTTAACACGACCTATTGCAGATTCAAGAGAAAATGCAATGATTCTAGGGGGATTATTGCCTTGCGAATATGGAGCAAAACAGATTATTTTAAGTAAAAGAAAAATATACAAGTATATAAACAAAATCCCGCTTACAGCATATGAACAGATGGAACTTGATAAAAGTTTAATGCTGTCATTTATCACAAAATCTTCATCGTGGAAATATGAAAATGAATGGCGACTTTTGCTGCCTGTGGATATATGTAAAATATATGACAATATGATACCATTCTTCCCAATAAAGGCAATTTATATTGGATGCAGAATGCATAGGGATAATAGAGAGTATTTGTATTGTTTGGCAAAACATAAAGATATTAAAGTTTATGATATGTCTATGCATAAATATAATTTTGAACTTGAAGGTGAGTATTGCGAAGCCGATATAAATAATTATTTTCAATCAAAGGAAGAGAAGAGACAGAGAGAGTTAAGAGATAGTAAATATAAGTTTTGGAAATAAAAATCAAATATGATACTAAGAAAATTAGAAATGATAATTATGTTTAGAATATAGTTGTGTAGGAATGGAGATGACACTATGGAACTTGAAATGGATGTAGAGGACTTATTAAACAAAAGAAAATTAGAATCAGACCGAATAGAGTTTAAGGCTGGGTGGAATCCTGATGATATCTACCATAGTGTCTGTGCATTTGCAAATGATTATAATAATGATGGCGGCGGTTATATTGTTGTAGGCGTTGAGGAAGAAAATGGTGTTGCCAAGCGTCCGGTAAAGGGCTTACCTGAATATATGTTGGATTCAATACAGAAAGATATGTTGGGTTATAATAATCTGATTTCTCCACCCTACTTTCCACAGGGTATACCAGCAGAAGTGGATGAAAAATGGATTTTTGTAATTGTTGTCAGAACAGGACAGCAGCGACCTTATAAATCACCAGAGCATGTAACAAGTAAGAAAGAGAAAAAGTACAATTATTATATTCGTTATCAGACAAGTTCTGTTAAGGCAAATAGTGAACAGGAGCGAGAACTGATTAATATGTCAGATCAAACACCGTTTGATTGCAGAGCAAACCATAAGGCAACATTTGAGGATATTTCACCTGTACTGTTAGAAGATCATTTGAGAAAAACCGGTAGTAAGCTTGCTAAACAGGTAAGGGAACGTGGTGTTGAGGAAATACTTAATGATATGCAGTTATTGATTGGTCCGCCAGAACTCAGATATATTCAGAATGTGGCAATTATGATGTTCTGTGAACATCCAGAAAAATACTTTGGATATACTTATGTACAGATGACATCCTTTCCTAAAGGAAGTATTGAAAATCCAAGTATTAGTGAAGATTTCCCCAATATTACAGGTTCTGTGCCACAGATGATTCAGGCAACAATGGAAAGATTTCGTAATTTGATTATTCGAGAGAAGGTAATTAAAGTACCAAATCAGATGGAGGCGTTAAGGATATTCAATTATCCATATCAGGCGATAGAGGAGGCTGTTGTAAATGCCTTTTATCACAGAGATTATATGTCCTTTGAACCAGTAACTATAGAGATAGAGCCGGATTGCATAAATATTATGAATTTTCCGGGGATAGACAGATCTATTTCAGAAAAAACGATAGCTGAGGGAAAGAGATTTGTTTCGAGATATTATAGAAATAGACGACTTGGAGAGTTTTTAAAAGAACTGGATTTATCAGAGGGACATTCTTCTGGCATACCAACAATACAGGAAGAACTTGAGAAGAATGGCTCACCAAGAGCGGAGTTCTTTACGGATGAAGATAGACGAGCTATGAGAATAAGAATTCCAATCCACCCGGCATTTTTGGAAGCGGATGATGAAGTTTTGCTGCCAGATAGCTATGAGAAAGCAACGAAAAAATCATCAAAGAAAAAGATAGAACAATATGAAAAAATCTTAAAATTATTAAATGATGGAGAATGGCACAAAACAGCTGAAATAGCTGAAAATCTTGGACTAAAGGATACTAGGACAAAAGAATTGTTAAAGGAATTAATTGTACTTGATAAACTCATCGATAATGGGAAAACAAAAGGCAAGTTGTATAGATTAAAATAATTCGTCGCTTTTTTCGTTGAAAAAGCGACGAAAAAAGCGACGAAAAAAGTTATTCTATCATTAGGACTACCTGATAGATGTGCGTGTGTTGATGGTAATTAAGTGTTGAATATAGTACAGAACAGGTGGCGGAAATACGATACAGGAAGGAAAAAGAGATGTTGGTACAAATTGGTAATTGGCTATATCAAAATTCAATGGCTATTTTCATTTCTGCGATTGCATCGTTGTTAATATCGAAAAGATATTATGACAAAGCAAATCGAGAAAGTGTATTGATGATGGTGATATTTCCAATCGTTAAATTATTGAATGAAAAATATTATACGCGTAATGATTATGAAGCACTTTTTGAAATCAATTCTTCTTATGCGGTTAAATATCTTAGAAAAAAGGAAAGAAATAAGTTGCTTGAATTATTAAGTGCTTATAGAGATGTATGTAAATATAGTAAAGAGAATGCAGATACAAGTTGTATTATGGAATATTATAACTACAAGTTGAAAGAAAATGGCATTAATCCGAAACCTTGTGCAATAACAGATGATGATGGAGAAGTGGTAGCAGACGATTTTCCACCAGATTATAATTATCTGCAGGATTATGTGTATAAAATAGTTTCTTCATTTAATTTTATAGAGTCACCAGAAGAATGCACCATAAAAATTGCAGATGCGTTTAAATGCTATACAGAAAAGTATTATACGGGGGAAGAAATAACTTATTTTAAAGATTATTCCATCGAGAAAGTGATAGAATTATCTGAAATTTCTAAAAAGTGGAATGACAAATTTAGGCGAGCAGATAAGAGTAAAGAAGAATTTTTAAATTTACCTATTTGTAAGAAAGTGAAAAGTATTATTGATGAGTCAAGTATCAATGAATATGTTAAAAATAAGGGAATTGTTAAGAAGCATAAGGAGAAATTCACAGATAAGTTTAAAGAGGGAATAAATGCATTAAAGAATACAAAATATTCAAGTATTTATGTTGTAGTTTGCCTTATCGAGCAAGCAGTTTTCTTAGAATTGTTAAAAGACCTTACACAATTGATACCAAATGATAACATAAGATTATTGTTTTATGCTGGTGGAGGTATTTTATCCTTCGTTATTATGTTGAAGATTCTTGATATGCTTGTAAAAAAAGCAGGAAAAAAGATTGAAAACGATGTATTAATGGAAATGCAAAGTAAGGGAGAGTATGTACCTGAAAAAACTGATAAAATAGTAGAATGTGCGACTATGCTGGGTTATATGAGTCCTTTGTTATGTGTTAGTACATGGGTTTCTGGAATTGAAAATGCTCAGATTTATAAGTGGGGGATTATTATTTTGGTACATATTTTGGGAATAGGAATTCCTGTACTTGTTAAAAAGAAAAAGTAGAATATACATGTGTATTACTAAAAATGTCCTATTACCAGTTTTTGATAATAGGACAAACCATGATTGGCTATTAACTTGGGTTAAACCAATTCATAGCATCCACATATTCCTGTAATCCATTAGGTTTGCAAGCCAATTCAGCATACAGCAGAGGATTTTCCTGTGCAAGCCGATATAGATATGCAATATCATCAGGTGTATAAAGCAAGACAGATGAATTGCATTTTTCACAACTGATAGTATGAGGCGTGCCGGAATATGTATCATTGATAGCATTAATGATAACGGAATTAGTATCAGGTTCATACATACCAAACAGGTAACAAGAATTATTTTGTTTCATGGTGTTCTCCTTCCCACAGATACTTAGCACCATCAAGCAGATCAATGATGGCTGTAAGCATATTGTTATAGTCGGTCAGTAGTTCTTTGATTTCATTGCTTGTAGGAAGATTGTTTAAAGTTTGATGTTCATAGCATTCAATAAATGATTTCTGCATTTTAAGTAATTGTAGATACAGTGCATTAACAGTCTGTACAAGAGGATATATGGTGTCTTTCTTGCCGACAACGCAGATGCGGTTATAGATGCAGGAACGGACAAAGTAATCTTTCTTCATCATGCCGCTGGCAAGGATGCGGGCTTCGATTTGCTTGCGTTCAGCATCGCTGATTCTAAAACTTATAGTTGGATGTTTGTGTTGATTGCTCATGATAAAGCTCCTTTCATAGAGGGTGTAGCAGCAGGCACAGTTAAGCACCCGCAAGCCACATTTGATTATTCGTTTTTAGTAGTAAAAGTAGATTATATCTGCCATGGACTTCGTAGATGCAATATTGAATAATTGCAACTAATTTGCTACTAAAGTTTTTGAAAACGACATGAAAAGAGTAACATAAGATGAAACAGATGCGGTGGAATGCCGCATAAAATCAGCATTTTTGATTTGATGATACTTCCTTTGGGAAGAGGCAGGGGAGACTTTTATAGAGTCAGTTATCAGGGAAGTATTTGAAGAAACTGGACTTACAATTAAAAATCCTAAGTTAATGGGAATATATCATTGGATATCAGGTGATGTACGAAATGTAGGTTTTTTATACAGGACAGATGAGTTTGAAGGCAAACTTATTTCATCAGATGAAGGAATTATAGCAAAGATACAGTAAGATTTTAAGTGAGGGAATAAGGAATGGGAAGAGCATCAATTAAAGAGAATAAGAATGTATACCAGTTAAAAAGAGAGAAGCTAGGACTTAGCCGAGAAAAGGCAAGTGAACTTTTAGAGTGCGTGCCTCCAGAGAGAATTGAAAAAATAGACAGTGAGAAGGTGCTGCCACATCCGGAAGAAGTACTCATAATGGCTGATAAGTATAAATCACCGGAATTGTGTAATTATTATTGCTCAAATCAGTGTCCAATTGGACAGCAATATGTTCCAGAGATTAAAATGAAAGAGCTCCCTCAGATTATACTTGAAACGGTAGCTTCTCTTAATAAGATGAACAAGAAGCAGGAGCGCCTCATTGAGATTACAGCTGATGGTATAATTGATAACGACGAATTAGATGATTTCATATATATTCAGGAGGAATTAGAAAAAATATCGGTAAATGTTGAAACACTTCAGTTATGGTCGGAAAGAATGTTGGCTTCTGGAGCTATTGATGAAGATTCATATAATAAAAGAAAATTACAAAGGAGTAATAACTAATATTTCTGTAAGATAAGCTGTATTTGATGGCTGTGTCGAGCGGATAGCCTATAATGTTGATTTTGACTATGCATTTTTAGCTAATGCAGGAATTAGGTTTAAACATGGTACTATAATATACGATCCAATGATAGAATTTGCTAAGATATATGGAGAATGAAACAATTATTATGGTAACCATACATATCAAAAGCTAACAAATGCGGCATGTTATTATGGTTATAATTTTGATGAGTTGGCTCACGATAGTTTAGAGGATGTCAAAGCGACATTAGTTGTTTATAATGCGCTTAAGAAAAAATTGCCTTCATATGTGTGGATGTAAACGCAGTTGTTAAACAAAGAAAAAGAGGTAATATTTGAAAGTGATGATGTTACGGAAGTTATTGATAAGGTAAAAGAATTATTTGGTCAATGCGAAAGGAATATGATTAACAATAACATCAAAAGTGGTTTGAATTTTGAACATTTTATTTGCTAAAATAGAAATTGTTAGGTTAGATAATATGGGCGATTTCTGTATTACCAATATAAAGAGTTTGAAAAATCAGAATTTATCAGAAAATGAGGAATAGTTGAAATGGAGGCGCTATAATAACATGAAGATTGAAGGGAACCAGAAAGAACTGGATGCAATGGTAGAATTTCATAAGGGAAACCGTGTCGAGGGACTGAGACTGCAAGAAGAATTTGCAGCGGAATTTCGTAAGGAGTATAAAGACAAAGATCACTGTCCTTGCCTGAAAGCCTGTCGTTATCACGGAAACTGTAAGGAATGTGTAGCAATCCACAGAGCGCATCAGGAACATGTTCCTAATTGTATGCGACCATTGATTAATAAAAAATTGAAATTGATGTCAGAATTAACAGAGCATACCTTGGCAAATGAAATAGAAGCTCCACATGAGATTTTAAGAAAATAGGCAAGTCAAATTCAAAATTGTAGCACTATTTACTTACTACTGGTTTGCCGTCTTTATCAAGTAATGGTGTAAATCCCGCTGCATTTCCGTTTCTATGGAAAACATAATTCACACCGGTTTCTGTATCAACCCAAATTTCCACTACATCAATCGTACCTTGTTGATAAATCTTCTTAAAACGATCCATAAGTATTCCTCCTTAAAAATTCCAGCTTGTCGAACTGAAAAACACTGTAATAACATGTGTAAAACAAAATGTAAAACACCCCACTGAGTAGGTAGGACTAAATACTCCTATGATTTCGATTTTGAAGTCATAGGGGTATTTTTTTGTGCAGAAAAATAAAAAATTTCCTTTTCCACCCTGTATTTTCCCCTCTGAGCCTTTCGTTATATGAGAGCAAAAAAATAAAATTCCTTTTTTATTTGTAAAAACCCCTCTCTACGTTCTGATATATGAGGAACAAATTACATTTGCCTTAAAAGAATCGGGCCTGATTCAAGAACAAAGAAAAAATGAAAAGAGAAAGGAGAAACTACATGAACAAAACAATCTTAATGGGAAGACTGACAAAAGATCCGGAGGTGAAATATCTCCAGAATGAAAACAGTACTGCAATGGCACGATACACGCTGGCAGTAGACAGACGATATCGAAAGGATGGAAAGGCAGAAACAGATTTTATTTCTTGTGTTACCTTTGGGAAGAATGCTGAGTTTGCAGAAAAATATCTGCAAAAAGGTTTGAAGATTTTAGTAAGCGGACGGATCCAAACAGGAAGCTATGTGAATCAGGAGGGGAATAAAGTTTATACCATCAATGTGATCGTAGAAGAACATTATTTCGCAGAAGGGAAGAATCCAGAGGAAAAGGACAGTCTGCCATTGCCAGTGCTGCTTACCGAGCCGGTACAAAACTGGAATGTACGTATTATG
>ENA-OQIN01000720-OQIN01000720.1-human-gut-metagenome-genome-assembly--contig:-NODE-720-length-19866-cov-3.654353_pt1 | contig 19866 bp, 22 predicted proteins | sample MGYA00242581_ERZ504746 | MGnify/ENA primary metagenome ERZ504746 (study PRJEB26092, sample SAMD00036436) | human gut metagenome | host: Homo sapiens | study: EMG produced TPA metagenomics assembly of...
GATTCTGCCCGCCTCCAGATGCAGCTTTCCGGGCAGCTCCATATTTCCCGCCGGTCTCTGACTGCTTATCTGCTGGGCGAACACGGCGACAGCAGCATGATTCCCTGGAGCCATGTCACAGCAGCCGGAAAGCCGGTTCTTGAACTGGTCCGGGAAAATCCCGGAGTGTATCAGATGGATCCTCCCGATGTCATCCTGGAAAAGGTACACAGGGGCGGTTATATCGAAAATGCAGGAAAAGGATGCACAGAATTCGGCGTAGCCTCTTCCACCTGTGAAATTGTCCGTGCAATTCTGCACAATGAGCATAAAATTCTTCCCTGTTCCGTTAAACTGGAAAATCTTTACGGAGTCCGCTCCGATTTTGCTTCCGTTCCTGTCCGTCTGGGCGCCTGCGGCGTAGAGGATGTTCTGGAAATTCATCTGACGGATACAGAGCATGAGTCTTTCATGAATTCAATGAGGGTTCTTCATGAGCATTTTGAGAAAGCTTTGACATTATAATGATCAAGACCAGAAAAATCGGAATTATGGGAGCCGGCCATGTAGGATCCCATGCAGCCCTGCTGCTGGCTGTCCGGGGAATCGCTGATGAAATCGTTTTTTATGACATCAAACAGGAAAAAGCGGCCGCTGAAGCCATGGATATACGGGATGCCGTCAGTTATTTTCCCCATCACGTCGATGTCTATGACGGCTCTATGGAGGACATGAAGGATGCCGATATTTTGATCAATGCTGCAGGTAAAAGGGCTTTCCCCTGGCAGACAAGGCTTGATCTCCTTGAAGAATCTGTACGCACCTGCCAGGATCTGGTTCCCCGTATCGCTGCTTCCGGGTTTGACGGAATCATCATTTCTATTTCTAATCCCTGCGATATCATTGCCGCTTATCTTCAGAACCGCCTCGGCTGGCCGGCGCAGAAAATCATCGGATCCGGGACAGCTCTTGATTCTGCCCGCCTCCAGATGCAGCTTTCCGGGCAGCTCCATATTTCCCGCCGGTCTCTGACTGCTTATCTGCTGGGTGAACACGGCGACAGCAGCATGATTCCCTGGAGCCATGTCACAGCAGCCGGAAAGCCGGTCCTTGAACTGGTCCGGGAAAATCCGGAAGTATATCAGATGGATCCTCCCGATGTCATTCTGGAAAAGGTTCACCAGGGCGGATATACTGAAAATGCAGATAAAGGATGCACAGAGTTTGGAGTCGCTTCTGCCGTGTGTGAAATTATCTGTACAATTCTGCACGATGAGCATAAGATTCTCCCCTGCTCCGTTAAACTGGACCTCCATTACGGGGGCCCCTCCTGTTTCGCTTCTGTTCCTGCCCGCCTGGGAGCCTGCGGCATAGAAGACATTCCTGAAATATCTCTGACAAAATCCGAATCTGTTTCTTTTCAGAAATCCATTCAAGTGATTCTCAAGCATTTCCAATGGGCGCTTTCTCTATAAAAAGTGATTATTTTTCTGTAATTGTTTTTTTTCTGTACAAAACTTCGTTTTCTCCTTATAATAACAGTAGGGGACAGTACGGAGAATCTGCGATGGATTCTATTAAGAAGGAGGATGTATTATGAATAAAAAAGTTCTTGCCGCTGTAACGGCCGGTGCTCTCTTCGGCGCTGCAGGCATGGCACAGGCTGCTCCTGTGACCTATGTTCCGGCGCTGCACGGAAATATCGGATACAGTTATAATAATGCCGCTGACGGGATTCATAATGTGTATGCGGAATATTCACCTATTAACAAGGTTGTGGTTGGTGCTGAATACAGAGATTGGATCAACAGAGGACATGAAACTGATGTATATGCAAAATACCGCATTACACCCCAGATTTATGTAGGACTGGGCAACCGGAATTATTATGACCGTGATGCAAAAATTTACGGGCTGGTTGAAGGCATGACCAATGTGGCTTACCGTCTGGATGCATATGCCAGCTTGAAATTCAGCAGTGAAGAAAGAGAATACAAGGTAGGTGCCCTGTATGATCTGATGCCTGCTATTGATCTGGATGTAAATTATACGTATTATGACCGTGATGATTCTCATAATCAGGACGGCGTAGGCGTAGGCTTAAATTACCGTTTCTGATCAGGCTGCAGGATGGTTAAAAAGAGGCATCTTCCTGAATGAGGAAGATGCCTCTTTTCTGTTAATTTATCAATCCTAATAAGAAAAATCCATTTCAAGAGATGAGTACAGGAATAAACCGGCTCATCTTTTTTATGTCTGTTTTTCCCGTCTGGATTCCTGTAGCAGTCTATTCATTCCAGAAAAAACGGCGGTCTGCGGTTTTATGTTCATTGACCGCAAAATTGAACCGCATTTCATCCCATGCCACAATCATTTCACTGCCCAGAATAATCACCACCGCTGACAAATGGAACCAGATGAAAAGGACCATCAAACCTACCAGAGATCCATAAGTGACCCCCATGTTGGATATATTCAGCATATAGTACCCATATCCCGCCGTCAGAATCATCCAAAGAACCGTCACCGTAAAAGCCGACAACAAGGTCTGTACCCATGAGGTTCTTCCCTGATGGGGAAGAAATTTCGGTGCATACCTGTAAAAAACCGCCAGTGTAATCACAGTATTGGTAAAAGGGATTACATATTTCAAAAGCGTCCATGTCCCCAAAAATACCGGAGGCAGGGCAAAGTAATAATTCAATGCATACACAACAGCATTGGCAAACACCACCATGCCCAGTGATAATGCCATGGTAAATGCCAACAGCATGGTAAAGAGAAGAGATTTGCATTTTACCCAGATCCATGTCTGAATATTACGATCTGTGGAAAAAGCTTTGTCAGCAGCCCGTATCAGCACATCAACTCCCTGCGATGCAGACCATAATGCCACAATCAGCCCCATCACAAGAAGTGCAGAACTGCGCCCTTCAATAATCCGGTAGACATTTGTCTCCATAGCACTTGCCAGATCCTTGGGCAGATACTGCAGAAGATGCAGTATCTGGGGCACCTGGGGCGCTGCAAAGAAAAGGACACTGTTAATAAGAAATATGAGAAACGGAATCAGTCCCAGTATGAGGTAATATGTGGTTTCTGCCGCCATAGCCCCCACATCATCCTGAAGAAACCGTTCCCCCACTCTTCTAATGTAAAAGAAAATTCTTCTCCTTACCCGTTTTTTATCCATGATACGCTCCGGAAGAGACAGTATAAAGAGAACTGCTCTTCTCTTTATGACTCATAAAATCAGGATTTCTTCTTGGCATTTTTGTAGCGGGACTGACGGCTGATCACCATTTTCCGCATACGGATGCTCTTCGGCGTCACTTCAACCAGTTCGTCATCATTAATCCATTCCAAAGCTGATTCCAGCGTAAACAGACGGCACGGAGGAAGACGTATGGCATCATCCGATGAAGATGCACGGGTATTGGTCAGATGTTTTTTCTTGCATGGATTGACATCCATATCATTCTCGCGGCTGTTTTCTCCGATAATCATGCCTTCATAAACTTCTACTCCCGGTCCCACGAACAGTTCGCCTCTTTCAAGAACACTGTTCAGTCCGTAGGCTGTCGTAATGCCCGGTTCAAAGGCCACTAAGGATCCCCGTGTACGTCCCGGGATTTCGCCCTTATAAGGTGTATATCCCTGGAATACATGATACATGATGCCCGTTCCTTTTGTCGTGGTCAGAAGCTCATTTCTGAATCCCAGCAGTCCGCGGGCCGGAACAGAAAATTCCATTTTCATATATCCTGCCAGTTCATCCATGGAAATCATTTCTGCACGGCGCGGTCCCAGACCTTCCATAACAGCTCCCATATATTCCTGAGGAACTTCTACGGTCAGTCTTTCCATAGGTTCGCATTTTTCTCCATGGATGGTCTTATAAATAACCTGGGGTTTGGAAACTTCAAGTTCAAATCCCTCTCTGCGCATCATTTCAATAAGAACCGACAGATGAAGCTCGCCTCTTCCTGATACAAGGAAAGAATCTGCTCCATCCATATTCTCCACACGGAGAGCCACATTGGTTTCCACTTCTTTCAAAAGACGTGCACGGAGATGCCGGCTGGTAACAAAGTCGCCTTCCCGTCCTGCAAAGGGACTTTTATTAACGTGAAATACCATGGACAGTGTGGGTTCATCGATCTTAATGGATGGCAGCGCCTCCGGATGCTCCGGATCTGTCACTGTTTCCCCGATATTGATATTTTTAAACCCTGCCAGTGCGATAATATCACCGAACTTGGCATCATTGGTTTCAACACGTTTCATTCCCTGCCATGTGAAGAGTTTCCCAATGCGGTCAATCCGGAAGTCTTCCCCATCCATAATGCCTACCTGCTGCCCGCTCCGCACAAAACCGCGGACAATTCTTCCAATGGCAATTTTACCGAGATAGTCATCATGATCCAGAGTGGTCACCATGATCTGAAGGGGTGCTTCTGCATCTCCTTCAGGCGCCGGGCAGCTTTTCAAAATGGTTTCAAAAAGCGGCGTCAAATCATGACTGTCATCATTCATATGATATTTAGCAATACCTGCCCGGGCAGATGTATATATCAACGGGAAGTCCAATTGTTCATCCGATGCATTCAATTCCACAAACAGATCCAGGATTTCGCCCTCAACTTCAGAGATTCTCTCATCCGGACGGTCTATTTTGTTGATTACCACAATGGGCTTCAGGTTCTGTTCCAAGGCTTTGCGCAGTACATATTTAGTCTGCGGCATAGGTCCCTCATGGGCATCCACCAGCAGCAGCACACCGTCTACCATATTTAAAATACGTTCTACTTCACCGCTGAAATCAGCATGCCCTGGTGTGTCAACAATATTGATTTTGACTCCATCATGCATAATGGACGTATTTTTGGCCAGTATGGTGATTCCTCTTTCTCTTTCAATAGGGTTGGAATCCATAACCCTTTCTTCTACCTTCTGATTTTCACGAAATATATGACTCTGCTTCAGCATCGCATCAACCAGTGTTGTTTTGCCATGGTCGACATGTGCAATAATGGCTATATTCCGAATGTCTTCTCTGATCATTCTTTTCCCCCTGCTTTATTGGATAGTAAACAAACAAATGCATTATTTATTATAGCATAAACCGCCGCTATTGTCTGCTATTCTCTCTTTTCCGTAAAAAAACGGCTTTTCCATGATATTTCAAAGAGGAAGTTTTATCAGAAACAGATGCTTTCCAAACTTTTTCCAACGGATTTATATACTAAATGCAATAAGCCAAACAACACCCTGCCGGTAAGATATAAATTTGTAATTTTCCCTCTTCTGTTTTTTTTATCTCTTTTCGGAATCATTATGCATCTAAAAATTTCTGCATGTTATAATATTCATAGATCTTGGATTAGTAGAGGAAAAGAAAGCGAGTGATTGTGATGAAGAAAAAATTATTGGTACTGGCAGCCATAGCTGCATTGGGTACCGCCGGATCGGCGTGGGCCGCTCCGCAGACCACATTTGAAGAAGGGCAGACCCAGATTGATCTGGCTGCCAGCAATGTCAAAGCTTCCACCAACTGGGGATCCACTGATGATAAGTGGAACTTCAACGGCGGGCTCACCTACGGGCTGAGCGACCGTTGGGGCGTGCAGTACAATTATTATGGGCTGAAGACAAAATCACCGTCTCTGGACAGCAATTCCCAGGAAGTCAATGCCATTTATTCTCTAGATCAGAATCTGGCCGTTTATGCCGGCTGGAACCGGATTCATAACTCCCTGGATGACAATTATTTTGGATCCAAAACGAATAATGTCGCTCAGATCGGTGTTATTGCCAAGGCAAATCTGACTGACAAGCTCGATGTATACGGCAAGGCTGCCCTCGGCACCCAGAAGACTTCTCTGTGGGAAGCCGGACTGGGATACAGCATCACACAGGATTTGGATGTAAATGCAGGTTACCGTTATCTCAATACCAAGCTGACCAACAATGACAATATTTCTTATAAGGGATTTATTGCAGGCGTATCTTACCGGTTCGGCGGAAGCACAGAAAGCCGTTCTTATGAACCGGCTCCGGCTCCCACACCAGCCCCTGTTTATGAGGCGGCCCCGGCTCCGGCTGCAGAAACTCATGAATATAAGGATTATTATGTAAACAGCATTCATTTTGATACGGATGTGGATACCCCGAAGGCGTCTGAACAGGCCAATCTTGACCAGTTCGTGAGCACTGCCAAGGACAATCCGAATAATACGTTCAAGCTGGTAGGGAATACTGATTCACAGGGCAACAGTGCCTATAATCAGGATCTGTCACAGCGCCGTGTTAATAATGTCAAAAATTATGCTGTGAATCACGGTGTCTCTGCTTCTCAGTTAGTGACTGCATTCCGCGGTGAAAATGATCCGGCTTCCACCAATAATACCGAAGAAGGCCGTGCCGACAACCGCCGTGTCGATGTATATATTGTAAAATAAGCTATTCAAAATCATTCACTTTTGAAAACTTTAAGGAGCAGCAAAAAACAGGGTTTATCCCTGTTTTTTGCTGCTCCTTTTATGATAAGAAATAAATCCACAGCACAGCTGCCGGATAAAGCACTGCCATAAAAAAAGCATTGATCTTTGTAAAATTCCATAAATACCGGATCCGCTGCGCTCCTGAAAGAGATGCATAAAACCGGAACGAAATGAGGCTTGCCATGGAGGCAATGATTGTTCCCAGCCCGCCTATATTGGTCCCGGCTACCAGCGCCGCACTCTTTTCCGTATAGGCTGACAGAAGGACTGCTGCCGGCACATTGCTAACCACTTGGCTGATCAGTATGGCTGTACCTAATTCCGATCCATGAAGAAGCTGTGCCGCCCATTCTCTGAAGCCCGGTATTTTTTCCATATTTCCCACGGCGGAAAAAAGAAGCAGGAACAGCAGGAGAAGTTTATAATCGGTTTCTTTAAAAAGACGGATATTGATTATACATACAGCTGCCAGACAAACCGGAAAAAAGAACGCGGCAGGAATGATTCTGAATACAGAGGCCATGGCCCCTGCCAGGAGAAGCAGCCAGACAAAATTCTGCCCTGTCAGAAATGGTCTTGATTCCAAGACCGGCTGGCTCCGTACCGGGTCATTATGAATCCAGTATAAAGAAATCATGGTCAAAATACCTCCCAGGACTGTCAGAGGCAGTGTTATCTCAAAAAAAGAAGACGGATTCAAAGCATATCTGTTATACAGGAATAAATTCTGCGGGTTGCCAAAGGGTGTCGCCATACTTCCCAGATTAGCCGCCGCTGTCTCTAAAATCAGGATCTGCATCATCGCCCGGGCATTCCCATACCGGAAACATACTGATATAGTTTCCGGCACTATCATAAGAAGGGCCGCATCATTTGTCACTGCCATGGAGAGAAAAAAGCAGGCATTTACAAAGAAAAACGCAACCTCCCTCATACGGGTGCATCGGCTCAGAAAGAATGCGCAGAAAACCGAAAAAATACCGTTCCTCCGCAGCCCCGACAGAATCAGCATCAGGGAAAGGAGCTGCATGAGTACTGTCCATTCTATGGAGTCCCATAGGGATGCCTGTCTGCCCGCTGCGGCATAGGCCATGCAGGCAAACAGTAACGCTGCCAGCAGATCAGCCTGCTGCATAATATGGGAAAATTTCAGTTGGTTCATAAATTTCTTTTACCTGTCATTGAACCAGACGGGTAATATCCTCTCCGAAATAGGTTTGTTCAAGTTTCCGGTAGGTACCGTCACTCATCATCTGCGACAAAGCCCGGTCATAATCACGGACCAGATCCTGTCTTTTTTTATAGAACATCGGGTATGTGGGAATGGCCCGGTAACGGACAAATGACAGTCTGTCGGCAAAGGGATGATAAGGCCCCTTTTCCGAGGTAACATTTTCCTGAAATAGTTTTTCAAGATCAAAATAGCCGTCATATCTTCCCTCGAGAATCCATGTGTAGGCATCATTTGCCTGAAATGTATCCGCCGCATTCAGCTGGATCTGCTCTTCAGGGTGGTTCTTATTAAAATCTGAAATGACTGTATACTGGGCACTCTGGGGTGAAATGGGAACCAGCCGCCCTCCTGTTTTTCCAAAGTCTTCAAGGCTGTGAATTTTCCCGCTGTCTTCTGTACGGAAAACCAGTCCCACCACTGAAGCCGCTGAGTAATGCTCCGGAAACAGGAATTTCTTTTCTCTTTCCGGCGTTTTCCATATTCCTTTAATTCCAATATCATATTTTCCTGCCTCGAGACCGACTAAAAGATCTTCGTCTGAGGTGGGAATCATCTGTATGTCCCATGAAGGATTTCTTTTGGCTACTTCTTTTATCACAGCGACTTCCATGCCGTCAGCTTTTCCCTGGCTGTTTTGATAGTCATAGGGAACATAATATGTCACATAAGCCACTTTCACTTTCTGTGAACCGTCCCCTGCCGGTTCTGATGCTGTCTGCTGTGTTTTTCCGCATCCGGCAGTTACCGCCAAAAGAGCGCCCACCAGAGCCAAAAGCATGATCTTTCCCTTCTGTTTTATCATTCCGTTTCCCTTCTTCCTGTTCTTCCCGCTGTATATGGATTTACTGTCTGTGCTTCAGTCCGTTTAAAAGTTCCTGCGCTTCTTTTCTGGCTGTTTCTTCACCTTCTGGATCTTCTGTGATCTCTATTTCCAGTGCCATGCCTTCTCTGGCATGAGCTATCCAGCTTTGCGGAATCACGGCTTCCTGTTCTTTTTCATCCACCAGAACCGCTTTCCCGCTTTCCAGTCTGTCGATGACTGCATGCATTATGAATGCTCCTTTCCCAGGGTATATTTTATACCATCTGTGCGGACAGTTATTGTCCCGTCCCTGTCTGTTCTATAAATGGAAACTGACATTTTTTCCAGATTTTTCAATGTGATGTCATGAGGCAGTCCGTAACTGTTGCCCGCACCGGCAGAGATAACGGCAGCCTGCGGCTTGACTGCCGTTAAGAAAGAAATCCCCGAACTGGTTCTGCTCCCATGATGACCCACTTTCAGCACATCACTCTTCAGATGGGACCGGTATGTCTGCAGAATACTGTTTTCTTCTTCTTTTTCTGCGTCTCCAGTCAAAAGCATGGAGAATTTCCCATAGGTAATCCGTCCTACAATGGAACAGTTATTCAAATCCGGATGTCCCTGTCCGTCTTTTGCCGCTTTCACAGGCCCCAATATTTCAAAGGGAACCCCTTCCACCAATGCCACGGTTTCTCCTGCCTTCAATGTGTCATAAGGTATGTTCCTTTTTTTGATTTCTTTTAAATAGTTTCTGTAGGTGCTGGTCGTTGTAATCTGTCCGTCATCGTAAATTCGGTCTACTTTGACTGACTGAAAGACCGCATACATTCCGCCCAGATGGTCTGCATGGGGATGGGTAATGATCACAGTCTTCAGTTCTTTGACCCCATATTTCTGCAGATAGGCTTTCATTTGGGTTCTATGATCCACATCTCCTGAGTCAATCAGTGCCCATTCTCCCGCTCTGCCGATCAGTATGGCATCTCCCTGCCCGATGTCCAGTATATGAACTGACATCTCCTCTGATGACGGAGTCTGCTGTACTGTTCCTGCCTGCGGACCCGGCTGTTTCTGTCCTGTTCCAGGAGTACATCCTGCTGTCACGAAAATTCCCATAATAATAAAAGACAGAAGAATCCATAATCCAATAAGGTTTTTCTTCATTCCCGGCTGACCTCATATCTTGCCCGGGGAATCATTTCCGCAACTTGTGACGCTGTAAAGCCCACCGGCGTTTTCTCCGCCAGCAGATCGGCCGCCAGTCCGTGAAGATAGACTGCCGCCGCTGCTGCCTGGGGCAGTTTCATTCCCTGTCCTGCCAGCGCCGCCGTAATTCCTGTCAGTGTATCTCCCATGCCTCCGGCTGCCATACCGGGGTTTCCTGTGGAATTCAGCCAGGCTTGTCCGTCGGGAAGGGCTGTCACTGTAGGAGCTCCTTTCAGTACAAGGATCACCTGATGTTTCTGTGCGTAATCCCGTGCAGATTCAATTCTATTTTTTTCTATCTCTTCTCCTGTACATCCGCACAGGCGTGAGAATTCTCCTACGTGGGGTGTCATAATCCAATGCCCCGGACAGTCACGCGGCTCCAGTTTTAAAGCTGCCACTGCATATAGGGCATCAGCGTCCACCACCAGCGGTGTTTCTGTAAGGCGGAGGAATATCTCAACGAATTTCTGTGTCTCCGGAGACCGTCCTAAACCGCATCCGACCGCCGCTGCATCAAAGCCGTCTGCCTGTTCTGCGGCGGTTTCCGCCATGGAAGAACAGAACATTTTCGTATGACCGGCAAGGGATGTCACCATGATCTCAGGAATAAGCCCCGCCAGTTCCCGGGCCGGTTCTTCCGGCGTCACCAGTGTGACTTTTCCCGCTCCTCCGTACAGAGCCCCCTGTGCTGCCAAAAGTCCGGCTCCCTCCATGCCCGATGAGCCGGCAAAAATTCCTAATGAACCATTTTCCCCTTTATGGGAAATTCGTGATCTTATGGGAAGCCATGCTGCTACATCTTCTGTTTCAGTCATTGATACGGAAGACAGCACGCCGCTCCTTGCCGCATCGGGGATTCCTATGGATGAATAGAGTACTTTCCCGCTGTATTCACTTCCAGGATACAGCACATGGCCCCGTTTCCATGTCCCCAGAGCAATGGTATAGTCTGCCATGATTACAGGACCTTCTGCTCTTCCTGTATCTGCCGACATTCCACTGGGGATATCCACAGAAATGGTTATGGCCTCACAGGTATTTACCGCGGATATTATCTTTGCTTTTTCTCCCCCAAGAGTTCCCTTCATTCCTGTTCCCACCAAAGCATCCACAATAATGGATGCTTTTTCCAGATAGGGAATGGCTTCGTCTGCCCTGCTGACAGGAATAACCGGTATCCCCATGGCTTCAGCCGCTTTACGGAAATGCTGTGCGCTTTGACCCATATGGGCAGGATTTCCCATAAGCAGGATCAGGACCCCAGCCCCCGCTTCTGCTGCATAGCGGGCTGTTACCATACCGTCTCCTCCGTTATTTCCTGTTCCGCATAAAATTGTCACTGACGCTCCTGCCCAGCGGATGGCGCCTTCTGTAAGGCGGACAACGGAAGCCCCTGCATTCTCCATTAAAACGTCCTCAGGAAGTCCGTACTTCTCCATTACGCTGCGGTCCAGCGATCTTGATTCCTCAGCTGTTGTGACAATCATTTTTTTCTCCTTCCGTCATGATAACAACAGCAGCCGCTGCTGATCTTTCATGTGTCAGCGAAACGGCCATGCTTTTTATTCCTAAAGACTCTGCCTTATTTTTGAATACGCCTGACAGAATCAGGTCAGGTTCTCCGCAGTCTCCATAATGGACAGAGGCATCTTTCCACGACGCGCCTCCGAAACCGATTCCCAGCGCTTTTCCCGCTGCTTCCCGCACCGACCATAGAGCTGCATAAGATTCGGCTTTGGAATGCCCTCTTTTTTCACAATGCCTGATTTCTTCGTCTGTAAATATCCGATGTCTCATCATGGGATATTTTTCAAGCATTTTTTTTATGCGCCCAACGTCTGTTATATCAATGCCTATCCTCAAATCCAGCCCCTCCTTTTGGTTTCTATTATACATGATTTGCCATTTTTCAGCAGATTTGTCTGTATCAGATTAAATCAAAAAGCTGTGTTGCATACTCTCCATTCCTTCTTTATAATGAGATACAATCAGTTTGATATATGTTGTAAGAAGATTATTTTCTTGGAAAGGACCGTATCGTGAATCGAGAAGAACGAATCAAAGCGGCTTTGGCCTGCCGGCCGGTAGACCGCGTACCTATTTCTGCATGGATGCATTTTTCAGCAGTCGATCAGGATCCTGTCTCTCTTGCAGAGGAAGAAGTTGCCTTTACTGAAAAATATGATTTTGATTTCATTAAGATGATGCCTTTCGGTCTGTATTCTGTACAGGATTTTGGCACACAGATCCGTTTTTATTGCACGCCTTATCAGGAACCAACTGTAATCCGTCCTGCTGTATCAGCACCGGAGGACTATGAAAAAATCACGGCTATTCCTGCGCTCCAGGGTACTTATGGAAAGCAAATTGAGTTTGCCCGTGAGCTCGCAAAAAGAGTACCCCGTCATACTCCTTTTATCCAAACTGTTTTCAGCCCGTTTTCAACCCTCAAAAAAATGACAGGCGACCGCCTTCTGGAAGATATCATACGATGCCCCCAATCTGTTCACCACGCACTGCAGGCTATTACAGCCACCACTGTGGAATTTATCAAGTATCATATTGACATCGGTGTAAGCGGTTTCTTTTTTGCCACCCAAAATGCTTCCCGGGATATTATGACTCCGGAACAGTTCCGTGAATTTGGTGAAGCTTATGATCTCCAGGTCATCCGGTCTTATCAAGACCAGACATGGTTCAATGTGCTCCATATACACGGGAATAATATCTACTTTGAGGAGTTATCCCGCTACCCCGTTAATTGCCTGAACTGGCACGACCGGCATACATTTCCTTCTCTCCGGGAAGCCCGGAAAATTACATCAAAGTGTCTGTTAGCCGGAATTAAGTCTGCCCCTTATTTTGAGAACGGCTTTTTAAAGTATGATGATATTGTTACGGAGGGAAATACGGAGGATATTCTTCGCCATGTACGGGAAGCCATTGCTTCTGCCGGTGAAAAGGGCCTCATTATTGGTCCAGGATGTGTTGTCGATCCCCACGCTTCTGCAGAACATATGTCCGCCCTGCGCCGTGCGGCAGACAGACCGCATGACTGATGCTGATGATTCATCTTATAATTTCCGGCATTAGATCTCATTCTTGCCAACTTCGAATAAATATGATAAAATTGTACGGTATGAACAAGGAAGACGGGAGGTGAAAACATTGCCGCAAATCAAATCCAATCTGAAAAGCATGAAATCTGATGCTGCCAAAAAAGCTGTAAATGCCGCGGTGAAATCTCAGATCCGCACAGCGATGAAAAAAGCAATCGCCGCCGCCAATTCTGATGAAAAAGATGCCGTTCTTCGTAATGCCGTCAGCGTCATTGATACGGCTGCTTCTAAGGGCGTTATTCATAAAAATAATGCTGCCCATAAGAAATCCCGTCTGAATGCACGTGTAAAAGCTGCTATCTCGGAAGAGGATGCCCGTAAAGCCAAAGAAGAAGCCAAGGCTGAAAAAGTCGCAGAAAAAGAGGCTTATAAGGAAGCTATTGCCGAGGAAAAATCTGACAAGATCTGATTTTTCCAAAAGAACAGGGGAATGTTCCCTTGTTCTTTTTTATTATATTTATGTTTTTCAGGAGGTTTTCCATGAAATTAAAGCTTCTTTTTCTCTCTTTATGTACGGCTGTTTCCGTCCTCGGCGCCTCTGCACATGCTGATGCCGCCCACTTGGAAGATATCCAGAAAAGAGGTGTGCTTCTTGTGGGAACTACAGGCGATTACAAGCCTATGTCTTACCTGAATCCCCAGTCAGGACAGTATGAGGGATTTGACACTGCCCTGTCACAGCTGCTGGCACAGTCACTCCATGTTTCTGTCCGGTATGTCCCTACAACCTGGAAATCATTGACGGCAGATACGAAGGCCGGACGTTTTGATGTGGCCATGTCCGGTATTACCCGTACCTTAGACCGTGAACAGGTAATGAATATGTCTGACGGATATATTGTATTCGGAAAAACAATTTTATGCCGGCAGTCTGACAGCAGCCGTTTCCATACGCTCAGTGACATGAACAAAAAATCAGTTCGTGTCATGGTCAATCCCGGCGGAACCAATGAAAAATTTGCACGTGCTTTTTTGCCTCAATCCACGCTGATTATCCATGAGAAGAATGCTGAAATTCCTAATCTGATAGCAGAAGGAAAGGCCGATATCATGATTACAGAGACAATGGAAGCCGCTCATTATATAAAGGCCGACAGCCGTCTGTCCGCCCCTTTGCTGGATCAGCCTTTTACAAAAAATCAGTTTGGGATTCTCACGCAGAAGGGTGATCAGGATTTCCTTAATTATTTGAATTTTTTTCTCCATGAAATGGAGTTGAACGGTACTATCGAAAAGCTGGAAAGTCAGTATATCCTCTGATATTTTTATCCATTATATGAGAGAGATTTTCCCCTGGTCAAAAGAGACAGCCTGCGGGCTGTCTCTTTTGCTTTTTACATCTCTTTATCAATGCCAAAGATTCTCCTATGCATTTATTTCTCATATAAAAATCCCTGGATTTTCAAGTTCATTGAAAATCCAGGGATTAATAAACCATAAAAACAGTTTATTATTTTACTTCTACAGTAGCACCTGCATCAGAGAGCTTTTTCTTCATAGCTTCTGCATCTTCTTTGGATACGCCGGTCTTGACTTCCTTCGGTGCACCATCAACAAGTGCCTTTGCGTCTTTCAGGCCCAGTCCTGTAATTTCACGAACTGCCTTAATAACCTGAATTTTGCTTTCGCCAACATCTTTCAGGATGACGTCAAATTCAGTTTTTTCTTCTTCAGCTGCAGCCGCTGCTGCTGCCGGTGCTGCTGCTGCTGCAACCGGTGCTGCTGCAGAAACACCAAATTTTTCTTCCATGGCTTTTACGAGTTCGCTCAGTTCAAGCACAGACATATTGCTGATCGCTTCTAAAATTTCTTCCTTCGTCATTTTGTGATCCTCCGATGTATAAATAATAATTTGATGTAATAGTTATATCAGGCTGTAGCCTGAGATCCTTCTTCTTTCTGTTTCCGCACTGCATCCAATGCATATACGAAATTGCGCACAGTTCCCTGCATGCACTGGGCAAGTCCTGTAACAGGAGCCAGCATTGTGCCGCATACCATGGCAAGAAGCTGCTCTCTGGACGGAAGATCCGCCAGGGCTGCCACTTCCTTGGCAGAAATGAATTTACCTTCCACGAGTCCGGCTTTCACCTGAATCGCTTCTGTTTTGTTTTCCTTCAGGAATTCCTTCAGCGCCGCAGCAGCTGCCACGGGATCTTCTGTGCTGATAGCCAGTCCGTTAGGTCCTTCCAACTGGGAAGCCAATTCATGCATTCCCAGTTCATCGGCCGCAATATGGGTCAGTGTATTTTTAATAACGGCATATTCTACACCATGTTCACGGAATTTACGGCGCAGAGCCGTAGCATCCTTTACACTGAGTTTGTTGTAGGAAACCAGAACGGCGCCCTTGGCTCCGGACAGTTTTTCTTTCATTTGATCTACAACCGCTGTTTTTTCAGGACGAATTTTCACTTCAAAATTTTTTCCTTCACTCATGTAATCATACACCTCCTTCTTTATGGATTCTGTATTCATCACTTTTGCTAAAAAACGACCCCGCAAAGCGAGGTCGTGTACTGATCGTCATGCCAGTACTCAGCCTCGGGAGGCGGGCTTCCGCCCATTATACATACCGCCGGTCTTAAGCTAAGTGTAAAACAGCTGTATTATTCAGCCTTCGGAGCCGTCATCTTGGACGGATCCAAATGAATGCCTCTGCCCATTGTTGAGCATACGGTGACACTCTTGATGTAGGTTCCCTTCACAGTGGAAGGACGTGCTTTTACAATATGATCGAACATCACACGGGCATTTTCCTTCAGTTTTGCATCATCAAAGGATATTTTCCCGATAATTACCTGAACGTTGCCTGCCTTGTCTGTCCGATACTGCACTTTACCTGCTTTAATTTCCTGAATGGCTTTGGTGACATCCATGGTAACCGTTCCCACTTTAGGGTTTGGCATGAGGCCTTTAGGTCCCAAAATACGGCCCAGACGTCCTACAACACCCATCATATCCGGGGTTGCCACAACGACATCAAAGTCAAACCATCCTCCCTGGATTTTTTCAGCCAGTTCCTGTCCGCCTACGTAATCAGCACCTGCATCCAATGCTTCTTTTTCTTTTGCATCTTTTGCAAATACAAGTACTTTTTTAGACTTCCCTGTTCCGTGGGGCAGTACAATTGCTCCGCGGAGCTGCTGTTCAGCATACTTCGGATTCACATTTAAGTGAAACGCCAATTCAACAGTTTCATCAAATTTGGCAGCTGCTGCCTGTTTCATAGCACTGACAGCTTCGTCGAGATCATAGAGTTTATGACTGTCAACGATGGCCGCCGCTGCTTTTTGCTTCTTTGTCAGTTTTGCCATTGTTTCCTCCTTATGTGGTCAAACGGGATTTCTCCCTTCCACCTGCAACCAGTCTGTTACTCTACGACTTCAATTCCCATGCTTCGTGCTGTACCTTCTACCAGACGCATACCCGCTTCTACTGTATTGGCATTTAGATCAGGCATTTTTGTCTCGGCAATTTCCTTGACCTGGGCTTTTGTGACTTTGCCGACTTTTTTCTTGTTCGGCTCTCCGGAAGCTTTATCAAGGCCGGCCGCCTTTTTCAGAAGAACTGCTGCCGGCGGTGTTTTGCAGATGAAGGTGAAACTTCTATCTTCATAAACAGTGATTTCTACAGGAATAATAAGACCTGCCTGTTTCGCTGTACGGTCATTAAAGTCTTTTACAAAGGCCATAATGTTGACGCCAGCCTGGCCCAGTGCAGGACCTACGGGCGGTGCAGGAGTTGCTTTCCCTGCCGGAACCTGAAGTTTTACCACTTTACTTACTTTTTTCGCCATCGTGTTACACCTCCTTACACGCTAAGATGTGGTACATGCGGGCATAGCCCTCCCACGCGGGATAAACCCGCTTAGAGTATATTTAAGAAATCGGTTCAAAAGAACCGGCTTCCAGCTCTATCGTTGTAACATTGCCAAAAGCTACCAGATCTGCTTTAATTCTTCCTCTATCCGGAAGAATTTCCGAAACAGTTGCCAGATGTTCAGCAAAGGGACCTACGGTAATCCGAATGCGGTCACCCTTTTTGACAGTAATTTTGACAGGAACTTTTTTGCCCCCGTTTAAAATTCTTTCAGCTTCTTCATCCGACAGAGGAATTGGTTTTGTAGTTGTGCCGACAAAACCGGTAACTCCCGGCGTGTTTCTGACAACATACCAGCTTCTGTCATTAACTTCCATTTCAATTAAGAGGTAGCCGGGAAAAACCTTACGGGATACAATCCGTTTTTCTCCCTCTTTCACTTCTTCTTCTTCATGCATAGGAAGCAATATCTGCCGGATGGTGTCTTCCATTCCCATGGACCGGACCTTCCGGTTCAGGGTATCCATAACTTTATTCTCATATCCTGAATAAGTATGAATGACATACCAGCGGATATTGCCTTCTTTCTCTGCCTGATCCGACATTCTGTTCCTCCCTTCAGCCTACCACATTAATCAGCAGTTTGGAGAAACCCATGAACACGAAATCTACCGCCATGATCAGCAGAGACACCAATATGACAGAAATGACGACTGCCACAGAATAACGAAGCATTTGCTGCCTGGTCGGCCATATGACTTTTTTCATTTCAATTTTTGTTTCGCGGAAAAATTTTACTGTTCCCGCATTTTTATCTTCTGCTGCTGTACGATGACCTGCCATGTCTGCACCCCTGTTTAACAAATAATCCTACAAAATTATTTTGTTTCTTTATGCAGGGTATGCTTTTTGCACCATTTACAGTATTTCATCATTTCCATACGTTCTGCGTTATTTTTTTTATTCTTGTTTGTACGATAATTGCGGCGCTTGCATTCCGTGCAGGCAAGAGTAATTCCTTCTCGCATCTCTTACACCTCGCTCAAAGTTCTTCTAGAATCAGATTCGTTCACATAACATGCTTATATACTATACCATATGCACTGTATACCGTCAACATGTCCATTTAAAAAGGCCGGGCAATCCCGGTTTTCTTTATTCTATCACATAATTTGTTCAATTTCAATCAGTTGTATCTGTAATTCAATCCACTTTATTTGGAGCCAACTGCAGCATCAAATGCACAGATTCAGAACTCAAGCAGACCCGCTGATCTTATTAGAAATTGCGCAGTATTTCCATTATCTCCCGGAAATTTTTTCAGTTAAATATTTTTCTGTCCATTTTGTTGAGCCATATCTCTATTTTTTTGACTTCTCCATCACTAATGGGGATCCATCAGTGTTCATTCGGTAATAAAATAGGACGCCATCCCGCTTTGTTCCCCGTTGATCCCCTCTCTGCAGCTTGCTTCTTTAATATTTATCACTGTGTATTTGATCCCCCCTTCATATCTGATACACCAATATCAAAATACCTCTTGACATCGAAAAGCGAATTCCATTATAATAATGTTCAGCACAATTGGGGGTATAGCTCAGCTGGGAGAGCGTCTGAATGGCATTCAGAAGGTCAGCGGTTCGATCCCGCTTATCTCCACCATAAAAAAATATGTACCCTGCAGATTGACTGCAGGGTTTTTTATTATATAGTATTTATTTGGGATGGAAAGAGGCTTTTGATGGATAAAAAATCTGTACTGCTGCTCTCTATGGGCCATTTGGCCTGTGACTCAGCCAGCGGTGCCATACCGGCGTTATTAACATTTTGTGTAGCGCATTTGGGGTATACTTATGAAATGGCGGCAGGGCTCACTTTTGCAGGATGTATTTTATCTACTGTAGCCCAACCTCTTTTTGGTCTCCTCTCCGACCGTCTCACAAAAAGCTGGCTGATTCCTGCAGGTATTCTTATCAGCGGAATCAGTCTTGGTTTGACCGGTTTATTTTCTTCTTATTGGATGATATTTTTGCTGATTATGATTTCAGGCATTGGCGGTTCCATTTTTCATCCGGAAGCCGCACGTCTTGTGAATCAGGTGTCCGGGCCAGGAAAAGGGACGGCTCTTTCTCTATTTTCTGTAGGCGGCAATGCAGGATTCGCCATAGGTCCGCTGATTATGGCTACTTCTCTGTATTTTTTTGGTGAAGCAGGCACACTTGTCACTGCCCTGCTTTCTTTTTTAGCCGCTGCAGCTTTATTGCCCTACTTGAGAAAAATGAAACTCCATGCCGCGTCTTTAGACAAAGGATTGGCATCTTTGGGCAAAAATGACTGGAATTTGTTTTTCCGTCTTACTTTCTGTATCTTTTCCCGGTCATTGGCTTTCACTTTCGCCAATACATTTATTCCTCTTTTCTTTCTCCGCATACTTCATACAGATGCACTGACGGCATCGCACCTTCTGACCTTTTTGTTTTCCATCGGGGTGGTCACGACATTGATCGGCGGATTGCTGGCCGATCGTCTGGGTTATGTCAGGATGGTACAAATTTCAGCTTTTATTCTCCTTCCTTCCATGTTGGCCCTTGCTTATGTTTCTCATCTGTGGGCAGCTGTTATTCTTCTCGTTCCCATTGGCTTTTCTATATTTGCCCCTTTTTCTTCCATTGTCGTATTAGGCCAGCAGTATCTGCGGCGTTCAATTGGCTTTGCCAGCGGAGTTACTTTCGGAATTGCATTTTCATTCGGCGGTATTCTGGCACCCTTTATGGGCCGTTTTGCAGACATTCACGGTATTTTCCCACTTTTTTTCTTTATGGCTTTTATAAATCTTCTGGGACTCTTGTTTTCTCTCACACTCCGGGAAAAAAGGAGTGTATCCCAAACATAAATATTTCAATTGTTTGTTCACACTTTTAAACCAGAAATAATAACAGGGAAATCCGCCCCGTGTCAGTGGTGGATTTCCCTGTTATTATTTTCTCAGCATTTCTTCCAGAATAATATTATCTGTTTCTTTCATTCCGTCATGAGCAATCACTGATACTGTATGTATGGTATCATCAACATCTTTTTTTACGATACCGTCTCCTGCATGAAAGGTATTTCCTGATTTCGCCTGACGGTATGCAATTTCGCCTGTTCCGACTGCCATGCCAATTTTCATGGCACATGACGGTTTCGCCCCATCGC
>ENA-OQIN01000722-OQIN01000722.1-human-gut-metagenome-genome-assembly--contig:-NODE-722-length-19838-cov-9.601083_pt1 | contig 19838 bp, 21 predicted proteins | sample MGYA00242581_ERZ504746 | MGnify/ENA primary metagenome ERZ504746 (study PRJEB26092, sample SAMD00036436) | human gut metagenome | host: Homo sapiens | study: EMG produced TPA metagenomics assembly of...
TAAAGCACTATTTTGTTAGCTGAAATATTGAATTTTCAAGGTGCGAAGCCCTGTTTAGGTGTGGGAAGTTTTAGTTACTAATAATGTATACCTGTTCTTTTTGCATTAAAACATATTGAAGTATTTTTTCTAATTCAATCCATTTTTCCTTAGTTATTAAATTTTGAATATATCTATTACCAAAACAATAATCATTTAATATTAAATTGTTCAACAAAACGGATGATTTTTGGGAAACCTCAACAATCCAATTACTAATTTCTTCAGTACATCTATAACTCAAACATTGTTTTTTATACTTCTTGCAGAACAATTCAACATAATAAATTAATTCTGCATCAGATAACAAAAATCTATTTACGTATAGCATTTTGCAATAATCTATTACAAAATCATTACTAAAGTATTCAGCATTACATATACCGCTCTCAACAATCCATTCTAAACAACTTTTTATTTTTTCTTTATTTATAAGTTTATTATGCAAATTCAATTTAATTTCAAAAATAGTTGTAAAATAATTTGATTGATATTTGTCCATACATTTTTCATAAAATAAATTTATACGTTCTTTTAGTGTTACATCATCTTCAGTTATATTCTGCTCGATTTTTACGACAATTAATTTTATACCCTCAAGCATAGAAAGTCTTTTCTCATATTTTTCTACTAATTCAATCACCATAACGGCTTCCTCTATCATATTAGAATTAATATATCCAGAAATAACTTCATATGCTCTGAAAGAAATATTTGTATTTGAATATGCATGCTTAAACAATATCTCTACACGTTTTTTATCCATAATTAGTAATTTCCATGTTGATTTGTAATCTAATTGAATTATCTTAAGTAATCGTATAACATAAAATCTGCCACCAGATATATCGCTGTATTTATCTACAAGATACTGCCACATATCACTTGCAAGTTTTTCATTTTGAGAATATATGCAAGAAAATATTTCTGCAAACTCATTTAATCGTTCGGTACTTCTTTTATCTTCATCTTTTATTATCTCATATCTGTTTTCTGCACTTTCAAATGTCAAATTATTGTCTCCTTTACTGTAAAGGCTAAATTCTCCGGTCCGCGCCAAATACAGCACTGCAAATAAGCGGCGCTTATAACATTCAGCCGGAAGATTTTTTTACCATGGCATAAGTGGTTTTAAATTTTTTTATCTATACTTCCATTGGCACGAGCAACCTATATCAGCTCTGTCAGCATAGACATTCAGACCATTTGCCCGGGCAGTCTCCGTAACACTGTAGATGATTGCACTGGCATTGGAGCCTCATACTGTATTGATGGTCATACAGTTCTTACGACCAATCGTGAAAGTACTCAGCGCACGTTTACTGGCAAGGCTATCAATCGGCACTTCTCCATCTGACATTAACATCTTCAGGTATTCTTTACGATTCAGGCAATAGTTAATGCCTTTGGCTGTTGTATACTTTGGAAGCACAGACCAGTCCGACTGTATTATCCTTTGTTTCTTTCCTTTTATTTCTTAAACAAGCAATATTTATTTTCCATAAGGCAACTCACAAATCAAGGAAAAATGCGGATTTGCAGTCTTTGTTTACGATATGAAAGGAAAGCGGTGAATTCAATTTTATTCGCTTGTTTGCGATATAAAAGGAATATTCGCGAAATAAAAGGAATTAAACATCCTTCTGAGCCAGGAAAAGTTTTGTGATTCATCTTATTCAGTTCATTTGGAGTGAATTTTTTATACATTATATCTGCCTTTCTTCTTGGGAAAAGTATAACAGAAATCCAGGAAAAAAACAAATCAGCCCGTAAATAGGGATCGTCATTTTTTTTCTTGTTAGAATGCAGTAGGATACTTATATCAGCTTTTGAAAATATTCATAGGGTTTTCAAGGTGAATGATACGGTCTTCTATGTAGTGGAGGACGGTTTTTAATTTATCTTCTTGCGTTATGTATTTATCATGAATCTATGCAAAACAAGGGTAGAGATAACTGAGCTCTGGATACTGATTATGCTTGTATTCTGTACTAAGGAAAATGTTTTTAGAAGTAGGAGTGTAGCGAAAAGGAAGAGAATACTTTGTTTCACTCCATTTAGACAGTCTGAATTTTTCTGAGGCGTACACTTCATTATTCATCCCTCCCTGCGTTTGCGTAAAATTTTGTTTCGGCTTGCTTTAAAACTTCTTCATAACGAGTAAGCTGTATTTGATCCATACGTGATAAAGACATCTTAGCTTCAGATGCAGGGACAATCCCGGTATCGGTTCCAGTTCTATCGTTGCTTCTTTGGCATCTGGTAGACCAGTAATCATGAGTTGTAAGCCAGGGGAATTTACGAAAAAGGGGCATTTCATTGTACTTTCTGGAATTACAGAAGATGGATATATCGTAGTTAACGATCCGGCGCATCCTGATAAATCGTATAAAAAGTATCCGGCAAGTTTTATTGCTGGGCAAGGAAAAGCTTGGTGGAGCTTTAGTAAATAAAGAATATAGGTGTTGGTGTAAAAGCCAGCGCCTTTTTCGTGTAAAAAATTTTGTGCCAGAGTTTTTACCCTAAATAATGTCCTCCATATTACAGATAGGAGAAGCAATTTTTGAACTTATTTGAAAAGCCATTCTCCATATTATAAACGTAACAAAGATGGATTAATTGAGAGGAGATTATTTATGAACAGAGAAGACGGAACGATCAGTATTGAAAAAGTTGGAACCAGCTATAGAGCATATTTTGAGTATGATAAGGACTTTATATCCTGGGTTAAGAAGGATGGTCATGGCAGCTGGAACTCAGCAGGAAGATACTGGAGCCTGACAGCAAAAGGCGTTCTCAATTTACTGGATCAGCATAACGATAAGTGGTTTAACGTGGCTGATGATACCATGGAAGCTGCAAAAGCCGAGATTGAGGCTGAGCAGGCCGAGGCAGAGCACCGCCGCCAGAAGATCGAGGATGCACAGCGCCGCGAAGCAGATTACTGGGCTACGCCGGCTGAGCAGAGACTGGCAGGAATTAAGCCAATCGAGAGGTATGATTTTAAATCTACTCCTTATCCGCACCAGATTGAGGCTTTTAACTATATCTTAAAAAGGGAAAAGATTCTGGTGGCCGATGAGCCAGGACTTGGTAAGACAGCGGAGTCCATCTATGCATCCGATTATATTAAAAAGGCTGGAAAAGCGAAAAAGTGCTTGATCGTTTGTGGAGTTAATACGATCAAGTATAACTGGCTGGACGAAATCCAGAAACACTCCGATCAGAAGGCTATCTTAATTGATGGCACAGAGAAGAAGAGACTGGAGCTGATTGATCAGTGGAAGAAAGAGGATGACATTTACTATGCAGTCATTAATATCGAGTCTCTACGAAAAGATAGAATTTTTAATGCATTGAATAATGTAGCAGAGTTTATCATCTGTGACGAGATACATAAGGCAAAGAACGGCCGCTCTAAACAGGGACATGCTTTACGGTGCCTTAAAGCCCCATTTAAAGTTGGCCTTACTGGTACTCCGGTTGATAATAAAGTTGAAGATCTCTATAACATTCTGGTATGGCTTGATGCAGAAAAGCGCAGTTTCGTAGATTTTCGTGATGCATACTGCATTCTGGATGAGTGGGGCTCTATAGTCGATTATACGGATTTAGGAAGCCTACAAGAAAAACTTAGCAAAGTCATGATCCGTCGTAAAAAGAGTGATGTTGTGGATTTACCAGAGAAGATTTACAAAACAGAGTACGTGGAGCTTTCTAAAGCGGAAGAAAAGAAATATAAAGAGCTGCGTGATGGTATCCTGGATGACATTGATAAGCTGATTGATATGGATAATCCGCTTTCCAGCATCTTCCATCTGCGGGAGGTAACCGGCGGCCTGTATACAGAAGATAGCGAAAACGCAAAGCTGGCCCGGATCAAAGAAATTATCGAAGAAGAGATTATTCCAGCGGGAACGAAAGCTATCGTTTTTAGTAAGTATGAAAAAGTGGCTGAGATTTATAAACGCCAGCTGGCTGAGTATCATCCGGCCTACATGACAGGAAGTGTTAATCCGGAAGATCGCCAAAAAGAAGTGGAGCGTTTCCAGAACGATTCAGACTGCAAAATCTGTATTGGAACCATCGGAGCAATGGGAACTGGCATTACCTTAACAGCAGCAAGTACTGTTATTTTTGCCGATAAAGACTGGACAGTATCCGCTAATCGCCAGGCAGAAGATCGTGCGCATCGTATCGGAACCACAGAAAATGTCAACGTCATCACTGTAGTTGCCAAAGATACCATTGATGAGTATGTTGAAGGAATTCTGAAAGATAAAGAGCTGTACACCGACCTCATTATGGAAGGAACCGATGTTGTTATGGATAAAACTAAGCGACCACAGCTGATTGCTGATCTTCTTGGCATTTCTGAAGCAGAGCTTAAAAAGCGAGTTGCAATAGCGAAAAAAGAAAACAAATCAAAACAGGAAAAGGTTGCGTAAGAATGTAGGCGTTGGTATAAGAGCCAGCGCCTTTCTTTTGACATATAGTTAAAAATTGCTTATAATACTATTATCAGACAGAAATCCATATTTTCAAATATCTTTTAGTACATTCATTGTATTGACATTAGAAAAATGGTATACTTTTATTAAAGAAAAAAAGAAAGGATGTGTCGATATGGTAGCTACTGAATCTGTGACAATTAATGTCCCTGTTGAAATGGCGAAATATCTTGTTGACAATGCGAACCCGATTTCTGAGTTGACCAGAAATGCTATGATATTATACCCATATATTGTTAATCAAACCATATCACATGGGCGTGCAGCAGAGATTTTAGGTATACGTAAATCAGAACTAATAAGTCTTTATGATAAAATGGGATATTCTTATTTTGATATGACCATGGATGACTTGGAAATGGAACTGGATAACTACAGAGCTGCAAAGAAAAAGGAGTCTGCTGTATGATAGTTGTATCAGATACAACACCATTGATTTCACTTTTAAAAATTAATAGTTTGAATATACTGGAGAAACTTTTTGGAAAAGTTCTGATTCCGCAGGCTGTATTTGATGAGTTGACCGTGGATGAACGTTTTAAACTGGAAGCAGAGCAGATTATGAGCAATAAATTTGTATCTGTAAAACCGGTCAGTAATGTAGCATCTGTGAGTATTTTAAAGAGAGCGACTGGGCTTGATCAGGGTGAAAGTGAAGCTATCGTGTTAACAGATGAGTTAAAAGCTGATTTGTTATTGATGGATGAAGCAAAAGGGAGAACAGTGTCTAATCAGATGGGGTTAAAAATCATGGGTACAATAGGAATTTTAATGGTAGCTTATGAAGAACAGGTTCTTACAGCTGATGAAGTTCGAGAGTGTGTAGATGGATTGCAACGAGCAGGAAGACATATAGGGCAACGACATTATCAAATGTTGTTGAACAGACTTAAGGACTAAATTTTAAGGTGAGTTAGAAAATAATCATAACTCAAATAATGATTTTTAAGCACTGGCAGAAATTAAGTCAGTGCTTTTTTTGTGCGCAAAAATATGGTATAAATCCGCTTCTGATTTTATTTCGATTTGTATTCTCCATAAACTTTTTAGAAGCAAATTTTTTAAAGAAAGGAGATTATCATTATGAAGAAAAAGTCTATATTTATCATGATGCTGATGTCTGTTATACTCAGTTCTGTGTCATTCCCGGCTTATGCCGCTACAGATTCCTTTGGTAACAAAATTGACTGGGAGGAAGATTATGGATATGAAGATGCAGCTGGATCAGAGATTTTAAAAGAGACAGAAATTGAAGAGAGTACAGAGTATAGTTTTTCCGAACAAGTAAAAGTTTTGGAACAGATGCAACAGTACGAAACAACAGCCCCCGCAGAAACTGGCTATGTCGCAGCAGCTCTTCAAACTCCGTCCAGAGATTGGAGCGAGAGCAATATCCGCATTATCTTATATGACGGCAGCAGAAAAGAAGAGTTCTGGCTTTACAGACAGAATGATTGGTCCGGCAGACAGGAATTGCCAGTTGGCCTCTACACCATAGCGAAAGTAGAGACAGCTGATGGTAGCTACAAATTTACAGCAACGCCATCCACTTTCGATTTAGGCGAAAATGCTTCTGTGCCTATTACACTAACGCTTGGAGCTTCTAAACCTAAGGTTGAAATACCGGATGATCTTGCCACGGCCTCAAATACTACCTCAGAGTCACCGAAAGAAGATACCTCAAGATCAGTTATTCCGTTTATAGCAATCATAACTATAACAATAATAGCGGTTGTTGGCATAGCAGTAGTTAGTATTATGAAGATTCGCAAGGATAAGAAAAATGGATTTAACAACAATTTATTTAATTAATCCAGGAAAGAGGTACTCATAATGGAAACAGACATAGAAATTTCGCTGCAAAACCTTCTAAAGTTTTTATGTGAAGCTGATACCTCTGATACAGAGCAAGAAATTTTTGCTAAGTGGATAAGTGTATCTGAAGAAGTCCCACCGTCAGAAGGTCTACCGGAATACTTCCAGATGATTCGTAATATCAAAAAATCCGCAACATCAAAAGAATTAATGCAGAAATGTTGTAGATTCGTTTGTTGATGTAATAGTGGTAGATTCGTAGTATACTGTAATCAAATATACTTTATGGAGGGTTTACACATGGACGCATTGGAACGGTACTATAATGAATATCTTTTGGATTATGCGCAAGATAGCAATTTTGCAAGTTATGATGCAGATGCACAGATGACAAGAAATCGAATTGAAAACATTCTTGAAGCCGGATATATATCAGAAGAAGATATTGATTTTCTAAAAGTGATACTTCCTGATATTGAAAATAACAGTATTCGAGAAGATTTAAAAGATTACATAGACAGTATTTCTTAATGCCGATATCAATTTTTTCCCACCAGCCATTTTCTTTGGTTGGTGGGATTTATTTTTGCTATTTTTCCTTTAAAAGTCCTCATTTTGATTTTATTTTCTATTTCATTCTCCATTTTATGAATAGATACCAATCAATATTTTTTCATTTAACAAGGGAGAGATGACTTATGAGGACAGAAAACAAATTTGATGAGGAAAATGAAGAAAAAAGAGAACTTAAAACGTTAATGGATTATGAAATGCTGTTACAGGAGATCCGTTTAGCACATGTTGAGAAAGACAAGGAAAAACTTGATCAGCTTTTTACAGAGTTGTATGCCGCGGTGATGAAGTCTGAGGACGGTTATAAAATCCAGCAGACTCCGTTCAGATTCTTAGTTTGGAAGCAGTACAGCAAGATATCAAGGCGATTTACGCTTATGAGCGATTCTTTTGAAGATGTACTTCAGAGCGTTATGACAGGAATTTATGACGGCAGTCTATTTTTCAGAAGACTAAATAGTTGCAATGCTGAAAAGAAAGACAAAGTGTTAGAAAAGATATTAAAAGTGGAATGTTGGCACCAGATCAACGATTTTATTTGCAATCGCACTGGCGGAGAAGTAGGTAAATATATATGTACTGATTTAGGGATTCCAGATGAAAGATTTAAAGTGAAGCATGATGGAAAAGTTTATTATAAACAGGTCCAGACAGTATCAATGCAAAAAGTATTAGACGGGGAAGCTGCTGAAGGTTCAGGAGAAAATGAGCTGAAGAGTCTGGTTAATAATACCTTATCTTGTAATCCGATTGATACGCTATTTAAGTCTGAAAATGAGAAAAGTCCTATGGAAGAGATTGCGGTGAAGCTTGCTTATATCTTTTATGATGCAATCATGCGGTATAGTTTTGATGATATGCAGAGAGCAGATATTCTCCTTTATGCACATCAAGTCCAGAACCCTGTTAAATCGGGGCTGAGAATAGAAAACCTGGAAACATATAAATCGCTTCCTGCAGCAGATAAATTCTTTAATCAAACTTTAAAGAAGACAAAGTATTTGGGCAAGGCTATAGCTGGATTATCTCCAGAAGATATGAAAAAGTTTAGCAGCCAACTGGATATCATTTTAAATGGAATCGATGATTACCAGGGAAAGAAAAAGCTTGTAACTGCATGTCTGGCATACATAAAAGATAAGCAGGAGGAGGTGGCATAGAGTATGTCAGTTATCTCTACGGTGCATTCTTATATAGATACCGATCCGGATTTGCTTTTCCGTGTTGCAGCCGCTAACTATACGTTGTCCATTGACCAGATTGCAGCTGTCCTTATGCAGATTAAAGATCAACAGGAAGCGGGGCATTTAGTCACTTTACAGTGTATAAAAAGTATGAATATCAATCCAGAGATATGCAAGCGCTATATTATTCCGATTAAAAAGGAAAAACCCATCTACTTATATGATATACCATCTGATCTGGGATATGAAATCTTTCCGGATTTTGATTCCCTTGTAATCAGTGCTCGTAATGGCAGTTCTTTTGACTCTTTTTTAAGTTCTTTTAGCAAATGTACAAGGCTTCAGATTATGAAAACTCGGATTGATTCGGATGATGGAAAGACAGTTTTTATGATGGGTGATGATAAAGTGTGCCTGGCTCCAGATGCAGATATGCACGATACGATTCAGGGCTTAATATTGATAGCGTTGGATGTTCTGGGAAAGCGCATTGAAAGCGAAGCACCGTTAGCAGTAGCAAAGAAGATCTTTTCCATTATTGCGAAAAGCTTTGAGATGATAGATTTAGAAAGTTTATATGATTTGAGGCCAGAAGCACAGTATGAAGCAGTAAAGATAGGTTTAGGTATGGTATCCAGAGTGATGTACTGGCTTTTTCCAACACTGTCGCTTAATGCAGTAATTGGGTTACAGAAATATTATGTACCAGGAAAAGATGAAATAGATTTACTGGGGGATATCTGCGATTTTGATGAAGATACATATGATTTTTTAGATATGTGTGGTCAGGCTAAATTAAGGCTGCTTATAAAGTATGTCGAAGTGGGAAAGCTCCGTTATACGCCACCAATAAAGCTTTAAGTAAAAATATCATGGGAGGTTTTTTTTTATGAAAGGTAGTATATCCATATCAGAAAAAGCAGTTTTATCAATCATTGAAGCATCTGAATATTCTGAAATAGGACAAGATCGGCTAAAAAAGCTTTGTGATAAGCCGAATTGTTCGTTTTCCTTTAGAGTAGGTAACCGAAGGATGATTAAAAAGAAGGAGTTTGATAATTTTATTTCAAATGCCAAGTTTATTGAATAGGATGGCTAAGCTGATGATTCACGTAAGGAAAGTATTGATTTAAGAAGGGTGGTGACCAGCATGAAAACGGATTTTTCAGACCGAATTCATAAGGCTTTGCAATCAAATGCAAATGAAGAGGAAGATATACTGATTCGCCAGTCTTATCAGATGGGATATGCTGAAGCTGAACGAAGAGTAGAAAATGCTTTTCAACGAGGAATTCATTTAGGTGTCTCGGAGACAGTGAGGAGTTATGAACGGATTTTATCGGGTAAGAAGTAGACGCAATTTATTGATTATTTACTGTAATTCATTTTATATTTGATTGCAATATGTCAATTAATATTGATAATTTACAAATGTTAGCATATAATTGGTATTAGATATATTGCAATGATTGGGGATGAAATAAATGAAAACTTGTAAAGAAAAAGCCGCTGAGTGGGGGATTTCCTACCGTTCCGTAAACAACATGTGTAAAAATAAAAAAATTCCTGGAGCAGTTAAAGTAAACAGCTCTTGGCAAATTCCGGATGATGCAACAAAACCTACAGATGGTAGGATATCTTCTGGAAAATATATCAAAAAGTCAATACAGATTGAAAGAAAAGCTTTGCCAATCGGTATTTCAGATTATGTGCGTGCCCAGTCAGAGTATTATTACGTGGATAAGACTCTGCTTATAAAGGATTTCTTAGATCAGAAGCCATTAGTGTCCTTATTTACAAGACCAAGAAGATTTGGAAAAACTTTGAATATGGATATGATTAGAGTGTTCTTTGAAACTTCAATGGTAGATACGTCTAAATATTTCAAAGATAAAAAAATCTGGAATTGTGGCGAAAAATATCGTTCCCATCAAGGGAAATATCCCGTTATTTTTCTTACGTTTAAGGATGTAAAATTTGATTCTTGGGCCGCTACACTGGATAAGATTGGAAGCCTTCTTCAAATAGAATTTGGCAGACATATGGAGATTCTTGCAGATGATAAGCTGGCAGAATATGAAAAGGACTATTTTAATCGGATATTAAATGGTAAAGCAAATGAAGTTGAATTGTCTTCAGCCATGGAAAACCTGTCAAGAATGCTGACCCGCTATTATGGGAAGGCACCCGTAATTATTATTGATGAGTATGATACACCTATCCAGGAAGGCTACGCAAAAGACTTTTATGATGAAATCATAGGATTTATGAGAAATTTCTTTTCCGGAGCATTTAAAGATAATAAAAATCTTTCCTATGGCTTTCTGACAGGAATCCTTAGAATTGCACAGGAAAGTATTTTTAGTGGTTTAAATAATCTGACCGTTAATTCAGTTATGGATGAAGACTACGATCAGTATTTCGGATTTACCGAAAATGAAGTTGATAAAATGCTGGATTATTATGGTGTATCCAATAAAAAAGAAGAGTTAAAAGGCTGGTATGACGGCTATTTATTTGGTGATGAAGAAATTTATAATCCATGGTCAGTGATCAACTACATTGCAAAAGGCTGCACTCCTCAGGCATACTGGGTCAATACTGGAAAAAATGAAGTTCTTGAGGATGTTTTGAAAATTGCTACGGATGATATAACACAAAAGCTTTATTCATTATTGCAAGGCGAGAGTGTGATTGCCAGAATAGACCAGAATGTTGTTTACAGGTCATTATCTGAGGATCCAGCAAATATTTATAGTCTGCTATTGGTAGCAGGTTATTTGAAAACAACAAAGAAAGAACTACAGGCAGATGGTTCTTATCTATGCGAAGTATCAATTCCCAATAGAGAAATTGCGGCAGTCTATAAAGGAGAAATTTTATCTCATTTGTTGCAGATTGGGGCTATTACAAGAACTACAGCGAATAAAATTGCAGAAAGCCTGTATGTAAATGATTATAAGAAACTGCAGAAAGCTATTGCAGAGTATATGGATAGATCTATTAGTTTCTATGATGCTGGTGCAGAAGGATTTTATCACGGACTGACTCTTGGCCTCATTGCATTGATGGATAACCAGTATAAAATTAAGTCAAATAGAGAATCTGGCGATGGAAGGTATGATATCAGCTTGATTCCGAGAGAAAACGGATACCCAGGGATTATCATGGAGCTTAAGTGGAAGAAGGCTTTAGATGAAGAAGCACTTGATAAACTTGCAGCGGAAGCATTAGGTCAGATTGATAAAATGAGATATGATGCTGAAATGAAAGAGGATGGGGTTCAGGATATTTTGAAATTCGGAATCGCATTTTCAGGTAAGAAAGTAATCATTAAATCAAAATGATATATTAAATAAAGCGAAAATATATAATCAAAGCTACTATAGTCGAAATATATATGGTATAATCAAGAAAATATTTAATATTTATACGGGAGGACAAAATATATGGCATGGGATGATGTTGCAGGCAGAGCTGCAGGTGGACACGGTGACAAGTATGTAGTTTTGCAGGTGGTACTTACTGAAAAGCTACTTGGTACAGGATCAGGAACATCAAGCTTAACGAATTTACAGGCAGAAATCAACAAGCAGGCAGCAAAAGGATACCGCTTGCATACAATTTCTACCACTTCTTCAGGCTCGAAAGGCTTTTTAGGTGGTGATAAGATTCAGGCTACCATGGTTTTTGAACGGATTGACGATTAAACAAAATAATAGTTTTTTAGAATAGTTTTTTAGAACCTTTCCAAATTGACAGGAAGGGTTCTTTTTTTTGTGTGTTCATCAGGCTTAAGTATAAGTATTTTTGTTCCAGAGTTTTTATTTTAAGTCTCAATTTCCATATTTAGTATGTGACGCAAAGTAACAGTGTTTATCAGTTATATACATATAAAGCAGGAAAGGGTAGTAGTAAGTATCGAGATGTTAGCGAAACCACAAGTTTTTATGAGAGGATACTGGCTGAAAAAATAAATTCAAGAATAAAAACAGAATTTTTCTGTGATTCTGATTTTATTTTTTAACCTATTTCCCATGATTTGTATGTAAACATTGTTTGTTGGAAAGGAGAAATATATATGGCATTGATAGAATTTAAAGACGGTCGCCCCGTGGAGGGTAGCTTGGAAGGCGTGGAAGTTGTAGAAATCCCGGAAGGTGTCGAGAAAATTGCGGAAAGGGCTTTTGAAGGGCAGACTAAAATCCGGGAAATTATTATTCCAGATACTGTGAAAAATATTGAAAATTGTGCTTTTAGACATTGCGAATCTCTGGAAAAACTGTATATTCCAGACAGTGTAGCCAATAAATGTGAAAGATCTCTTATATATGGTGCCTTCACACATTGCAAAAATTTAAAAGAAGTGCGTTTACCGTATATGAACCGGGTTGCACGACATATGTTTTTCGACTGCCGAAACCTGGAAAAGGTAGATTTATCGGCTGGAGTTAACGTTATCGAAGAGCGCACATTTTCTAATTGTCCAAATTTAAAAGAGGTTAATTTGGGAGAAAAATCAAAAGTTTATAGTATTGCAGGAAATGCTTTTGAAGGCTGCCCTGAGGATTTACAGATTAAGTATGCTGGTATATCAATGCCTTACAAACATTTGGCTTTTGCACGAAGTCTTTCTGACGGATTGACTTTGGATAAAAATTTTACAGTTTTACAGAAGGCACATGATATCTTGCAAGATGAAACTTTTTCACCGATTCTGGTAAAAAAACTTTGCAACGCAGAACACGCTGGAAAGTTGGATGATACGGCAGAGAAAATCAAGAAAAGCTTTCAGACCATCGGATTTTACAATATCAGTGATGATGTTGACATAGAAGCGAAAGAAAAACTCATTGAACTTTTCAAAAACAACTCCGCCAGCCGTGGCGTAGTGCCTCGTATCATAGATGCCCTTACCATTGCATCCACTACTCTCAATATCCAGCCGGAAGATTTGGTAAAGTCTTTTGAGAATAAAAAATTCCGTGATGCCATCATTGCAATGCGCACCTGCCACGAAGGGAATCATTTCTTTGACGTAGAAGCAGCGTTATTCGCGATGACATTTGATGTAAATACGGTGAAGCAGTTTATCCTGGAAAATCCATATAAGGACTATGCGTCCGTCCTTCTCTGTAAAGGATACAAGACTGACGATGAGAAGTTCTTAAATCTGGCAAAGTGGATCGCGTATCATCCGGACAGCAACCGGGAAATGATAGAAAAGCTGTATGATAGTCAGGATTATATAGATATCCGTCCGGATATGACGGTGAATCAGGTTCGTGCGCAGGTATCATACGGTGAGGGTGAACTGGAAATTCACAGAATTGAAGACCAATACAATGGCAGATTTTCCTTCTGGAACTGCGTATGTAATCTGCCTAAAACAGAGGTTGAGCTTGGCCGCTACCGGGCCTATATCATGGATGGCCAGGATCCGCGCCAGGTCATGCTTGGATATGATACGAACTGCTGCCAGCATCTTAATGGCGCCGGGGAAACAGCCATGATGTACGGACTTGCAAACCCTGACGCCGGCTTCTTTGTCATTGAGGATAAGGAAACCGGGAAGATCCTGGCTCAGGCGGAAACTTGGGAGTGCGCTCCGGAATATAGAAGCGTCAGAACAGAGGAAATCAATTTACAGACGGTTTTCAATGATGATATAAATCTCGCAAATCAGCTCTATAGGGGAGTCGAGAATTATATTGAGGAAGGGTACTGTACTGACAGATGGGGCAGCAGTGAATATGCAGATGATTACCTGACTGAGGAACTGGGCTTTGAATCCTGGGAAATTGTCGATGACAAAAAGGCATACGGACCGGTCGAAGGGGATGACGAAAATATTGTTGCAATTGTCGATCATAACGATTCCGTTGAAATTCTGAATTTATCACTGATTATAGAAAAAATTACAAGAGAATCCAGATTAATTAAAAGTTTTAACGAATACGCGGTACATGGCATGGAACTGACGGCTGACGGCGAATTATATAAAATCGAATGCCGGAAGAACGATGATAAGATCCTGGTATTCGATAACATCGAGTTTGCTGACGACCGTCAGATCAACCAGTTTGCTCCGATCCTTGGAAAGTGGTGCGAAGCATCTCCATACCACGATGTTATCATGGGCGATGGGTGGAATGCGATGGATAACAGGAAAATCAACCATACGAATGGCGTTGAACCTCCTGTAGACGGAAAGATGGTTTGGCTTATGGATAAAGACAGTATCATCGACTGTTCAAAAGATATGCTAAGTGACCAGTATTCGAGTTCTGATCTTATTTATGAGGCCATTGCAAACAAAGAACTTGATCTTGAAGAGTATGGTATCTACGGATCTGACGATTGTTGTATATCATCTGCTGATTTTTTGCCATATACCGATGCTGATGAAAGCTGTTCCGTGCTTAAGTCAGAGGGAAAAGTGGAACCGTATTTTAAAGATGCGCTGGAAGAGTATGTATCCAACCAGAAAGAGAACGAACAGAGTGCCCAAGATAAGCATAAGTCCCGCGGACGATAAGCAAAGTAGAGCCAGGAACTAAAAAAGTTCCTGGCTTTTCCATACAACCTCAAATCTGATTTTATTTTCCAATTCACCCTCCATATTAAATATGTAAACATTAAACAGATTGCTTTATATGGAGGTATAAATTATGGATAGAGATCAACTAAAAATAATGGAAAAAATCGTTTCAGCAGTAAAAAAGACTGGCGTAAATGTCGAATACACTCCGAACAAAAACTTAAGACTAACTTTTCGCGCAAAGGAAGATTACGGAGACGGTCATGCGCCATCAGAAATCAGCATCACCGGTCAACCAATTGAAAACCTGCATGCCATGCCGCCGACTTTGGTTCCCAGCATGATTGCTTGTAGCTTCCCATATCAGGACAAACAGGCATTCATAAAAAATGGCCTTTCTGGTCTTACTGGCAGCGGCGTGGAGATTACGCCAGCCATCACAAGACTTTTGGAAAAATCCTGGGATCAGATAATGTCTCAGTGCAGCAAAGCAGAAAAGGCTGCACTGGCAGCCGTGGCTCCTTACGAACAGAGCGAAAAGAAAGTGCCGCAAAGTGCCCTGACCTTCGGTCAGCTTCACAAAATTACAAAGCTGTACAAAACATCACCAATTACTTAAAAAGTGAAATCAAAAAAGAAGCCGAAAAAGACATTCCCGCACCAGATAAAAGGAGGCATCCATGCTTCAAGTCATCAAAGATCCATACAAAGACCGATATATCATCATCGGCAATCGTTCCGAATCATACCCAGAACGCAATGGCTTAAACTATACCAAATCTGAGGCTGAATGCATCATGCGAAAAATCTGCCTTCTCTCAGCTGCGGAAGAATTAGAAAAAGAGAGGTATGAAAATACGGATGAATATTTGAGCAACTTCGCAGGTAGACCTATTCGGATCTTTGGGAGTTCTTCTGAGATTTATAAAGATGATGTAGATGCATTGAAAAAGATAGCTGCTGCATTGGAAAATCATTGCTATGACCGGACTGTAGGTGAGCAGAAAAGGATAGAAGAGCTGCGCAGAGGAGTGAGAGAAGGGGAAGCGCTGGGGACATTGGCAGATGGTTTTGCAATGCATAAGAAAAAGACTTTATCAAATCGCTTATAATATAGAAGAAACAGACCAGAATATTTGTTCTGTAGTCTGTTTCTTTTACGTTACAGAGGGGATTATCTCATTTGTCTTATAAAAACACAATTAATGAATTTTCCATTCTCCATAATATAAGTAGAAAAGAATTTATATTAGGAAGAAGGGATATTCACTATGAAAAAACAGCTCACATTACCTTTTATCAGAGATGGACCAGCAGCATCAATTCAACTTGGAGTTTATTCAATTAATTCAATATATCAATTAGAATTAGAGTATAGAAAAGGAGACGATTATATGATAGAAGAAAAAGCTTTATTAAATGTGGATGAAACCAGGGCGTATTTAGGATTAGGCGACACTATGACCAGGCAGCTTATGAGAAAAGAATACTTTGGCTTACGGATTGGATGTAGATTGTATTCCAGTAAAATACTGCTTGATAAGTGGATCGGAGAACAGGCAAAGAAAAAACGTTAGGAAGATGTGGGATAGTTGCAGTAGCAGCTGTCCCACGAAATTAATGAAAAGAGGATCTTAGATATTTATGGGAAAAGATTTAAACGGAAAAGAATTAGGGACAGGCATATCACAACGTCCGGACGGGATATATATGGCCCGGGCTCAATGTTGTGGGAAGCCGATTTGTATTTATGGTCGAAACTATCAAAAATTAAAAAAGGAACTGGAAGAGAAAAAGAAACTTGCCAGGGAGAATAATGGAAGAATTCCAGAACAGTATACCTTATCAGAATGGTTTGAAATATGGTTTACTACATACAAAGAACCTACTGTAAGCGAACAATCTGTAGGCCCAATGCGCAGTAAGGTAAAGGTGTTCCTGGATCGTATAGGTGATAAGAAACTTGCAGATATTAGTTCAATTGATATTCAGCAGATTATAAATGCAACCATGATCGAGACGGAATATGCCCGCAAATCTATTAATGAAGCATCTAATCGTTTGAAGGCTTGTTTTGACAGCGCTGTTAATAATGGCCTTGTACAAAGAAATCCTTTTGTAGATGTGATCATTTCTACATCTAAAAGTACTGTTGAAGATCCACCAGAGCAAATCCGCTTTTTAGATCAAGAGCAGATAGCCGAGTTTTTAAATCAAATAGTAGACAGTTGGTGGTATGAGTGCTTTTATATTATGATCTATACAGGGATGCGCATTGGTGAGGTTGGGGGCTTAAAATGGTCAGATATTGATTATGAAAATAAATGCATTCATATTAATCGAGGTCTGCTTTGCTATTATAAAAAAGGTGAGAAAGTGATAAAGCTTGGACCGCCAAAAACATCCAACAGTTATCGGACAATCCCTTTTATTGGGAACGTAGAGACGATGTTTAGAAGACAGAAAGAAAAACTGGAAGCATATAAAAAGCGTTATAAAGGACCGATAGATTTACCGGATGATATGCAGGACCTGGTATTTTTAACACAGAAAGCAAGCCCTGTAACACGCTATCCAGCAGAGCATGCTCTTACAGACATTACAAAAGCGATAGATATAAATAGAGCCTATAATGCAGCAAAAGCTGGAAAAGAGTTTGTGCCTTTTGTAAAACTTCATCCTCATGCATTGCGCCACACATTTTGTAGTCTATGCTATGAATCGGGAGTAGATGCAAAGGCTTGTCAGACTTTAATGGGGCATGCTAACATTTCCACTACAATGAATATCTACACTCATTTAAGTGGTAAAAGGATTCGTACTGAAACCCAGAAAGTAGACCAGCTCATTAAGGCAGAACCAGTTAAAGGAAAAGGTAAGAATTACCAAAAATCAAATGTTATATAAAAGAAAGAAACTCATAGAAAATTCAGAAATCTTTCCTTGAGAAAAATGGATTTTGATGATAAGATGAAATTGGGACAGGATGCATTTTAAATCCATCCTGGCATCGACGAAGAATGGAGGTTACAGTGACGAAAGAAGAAATTGTGAAAACAGAAGCGTTGGAAGCTCGCTATAAAAGATATAAGAGTATCTTAAAAGACCTTACCATCATGAGCGATGTGTTTATGCGGAATGTATTTAAAAAGCGGGAATGTACAGAATATGTTTTGCAGGTGATCATGGAAAAAAAATCTGAGGATTATTGATCAAGTTTTGCAGAAAGATTATAAAAACTTACAGGGACGTTCAGCTATATTGGATTGTGTTGTCAGAGATTCTGATGGAAAGCAGATGGATGTGGAAATTCAGCAGGATAATGAAGGTGCATCCCCGAAGCGGGCAAGATACCACAGTGGATTGATGGATATGAACACATTGAATCCGGGGCAGGATTTTGATGAGCTCCCGGAAAGTTATGTTATTTTTATTACCAGAGATGACGCACTGGGTTATGGACTTCCAATTTATCATATACATAGAACGATTGAAGAGGTCAGTGAGGATTTTAAAGATGAGGCCCATATCATCTATGTAAATTCCAAGAAACAGGATGACACGGAATTAGGACGTCTGGTGCATGATCTGCATTGTAAGAATGCAGGAGATATGCACAATAAGATATTGGCTGACCGAGTATACGAATTGAAAGAAACACAGAAAGGGGTGGAATTCATGTGCCGTGAGATGGAACAGATTTATAGTGAAGGAATTGAAAATGGTGAAAAGCTTGGTATTGCGAAGGGCGAAAAGCTTGGTATTGAAAAAGGCGAACTGAAGAAAGCGAAAACATCAGCACTGTCTATGGCTGCGGACGGAATGCAAGTTAGTAAAATTGCCCACTATCTTAATGTAAGTGTTCAAATGGTTCAGAAATGGATTGATGAGAATGTATAGGCAAATCATAAAAAGAATCAATGTTTAAAGAGCAGACACCGAGTGATTGTAGGAGCCATAGAAAAGATGGAATTCATGTGCCGTGAAATGGAACAGATTTATAACGAAGGCTTTGAAGTTGGCGAAAAACTTGGTATTGAAAAAGGCGAATTGAAGAAGGCAAAGGAAATTGCGCTTTCTCTTGCTCAGTCAGAATTTCCTATTAATAAGATTGCGCAGATAGTGCAAATCAATATTGATGTAGTTCAGAAATGGATTAATGAAAATAAGAGCGTTGCCCAGTAATTTTAACTCGGATTTTGAGTAGTATATAAAGATATATTATATATTAGTATAGCTTATATATCAAAGGAAAATTATTGTAAACTTACACGACCTGTAGTTGTGTAGTGCAAAAGAGAAGCCGCTTCTGAAGCCATTATTTTATAGAACTTTGCAGAAGAAGTTGCTAAGCAGATGGGTAAATAATCTGATAGTTGCATGAAACTTCTTAAAAAATTGACATCATGGTATAGACTGATAATGAATGATATAAGTCCGGAAACTGCGTAGGAATGCGGGTTTCCGGGCTTTTTCTTTGTCTATTTTATTATTATATGTGTTATAGATTAAATATCACAAGTTAGCAGGGAATATTGCGGGTAAATATTTGAAATTGTGTATTGGTTGTGTAGAAGTTGTGTAGTGGTTTTGAAGGTGAGTTTTTCGATTTCTTCTCTTGTCACTGACCTGCTCTTGTTATTGTCTTCCATCTGTTACTGGAAGCCGGGGCACATGCCCCGGCCAGAACCTACCCGTTGATGAGTTCATGATCTGCAACATATTTCACCATGTAATCATCAATCAGGCGGTTTTGCTTTTGAAAAGCATACATGAGCGTCTTTTCGCAAACACGGTTGATCATTCTTGGGATACCGGTTGAAATGCGATAGATCTCATCAAGTGCTTTCTCAGTAAATATCGTTTGCGAACATCCTGCATACTCCAGATGGCTGTTTACGTACTGTTCTGTTTCACCGCCTGTACTTTGTATTCATGGTCATATTGTCTGTTTCCTGCCATTTTGTCCACTCTCCTTATCCTCTTGATTATATCTCAAATCCTTGAGAATGGGGTGTCATCTTTTTTTATACCACATCAGATTATATTTGGGAGTAAATCCGCACAAAAAGTAAGCGGACTGTTAAAGAAATATGAGATAAAAAATAGGCTTCGCCTATTCAACTCCCCTGCCCCTCAATCTTGAGGGGTTAGGGGTTTCTTTTTTCTAAAATC
>ENA-OQIN01000732-OQIN01000732.1-human-gut-metagenome-genome-assembly--contig:-NODE-732-length-19522-cov-3.403240_pt1 | contig 19522 bp, 17 predicted proteins | sample MGYA00242581_ERZ504746 | MGnify/ENA primary metagenome ERZ504746 (study PRJEB26092, sample SAMD00036436) | human gut metagenome | host: Homo sapiens | study: EMG produced TPA metagenomics assembly of...
AACGGACCAAGTTCTGAGATTTTTATCTCGTTAACACTCTTATTATTATATCAGAGTATTCGATTTTGTCTATACTTTTTTTCAAAAAAAATATTAAATTTTGCTAAATTTATTCGAATTTTACGTTAGTTTTTATCTTGCTTTTACAAAGTATTGACATGTTGCTATATATTTTGTAAACTAATAGAGTTATTGGTCCCATAGCTCAGCTGGATAGAGCATTCGCCTTCTAAGCGAACGGTCGCAGGTTCGAATCCTGCTGGGATCAGATAAAAAAACGCAATCTAGAACCTCTAGTTGCGTTTTTCTTTTGCCTCGATAAATAGGAAATAATTTAAAACAAATAAGGGAAGCAAAGTCGTATATAGGCTGTATTCATGTAAATATTGAGCAAACCAAGTTGAGGCTGCAACTCCTACCATAAATGTAAAGATGATAATAGTAGTGTAAGAAGCTTGTTTAAGCACTTTGGGATCCCCCTCGTCAATAGCCCTGGCAACGGTTAAAGAGGTATTCGTAATATTACCAGTCATCATGAAGGAAGCATAATTTACCCCTCTGACGCGTTTAAAAATCCCTACCTGAAGAGAGGCAAAAAATGCCAAGCCCGCAATCGTAATAGTAGAATCAACGTAAGGTGTAATGATGGCGAGAATAGTCATCAAGAGAAAGGCAAGTCTAATCGCTTGCAAATGCCATCCCCATTTATGGTTAATGAGCCACTTCTTAACAAAAAAAACAAAAAACTGACCTAAAACAAAGAAAAAAATAGGTATCACATAGCTGAAAGCTCTTGCAATATGCCCCTCAACAAGATGAATAACCAAATAAAGGAGATTACCTGTCTGAATACTTGCAAATCGTCCGTCTTGAGTATTGTAAGTATAGGCATCAATGAAACCCCCTATATAACTTACTAGAGTTGCTACCCGTAATCCTTCAAAAACACGATAGGAGCGTTTTTTCATTCTGAACATGTCTGTTTCCTTCTTCTACTTATGGTAAGGACTTCCCTGCTGAATCATGAATGCGCGATAAATTTGTTCTACTAATACAAGGCGCATAAGCTGATGAGGGAACGTTAAGAGACCAAAACTCATTAATTGATTAGCCCTCTTTTTCACTGTAGGAGAGAGTCCCAAACTTCCCCCTATAATAAAAGTAATATCTGAATAGCCTCTAAGAGTCGCTTGCTCTAACTCTTTAGCAAATTGCTCTGAGGGAAATTGTTTTCCTTCAATAGCTAAGGCAATGACATAATCACGATCACCTACTTTAGCCAAGATACGCTGTCCCTCTTTGTCTAAGATAGCTTTATTTTCAGCTTCGCTTGCATTATCTGGCGTCTTTTCATCCGTTAATTCTATAGACTCAAATTTTGTAAAGCGTCCTAGTCGTTTGACATACTCCGCAATGCCATCTTTCAAATATTTTTCTTTCAATTTTCCAACGGTAATCAATTTAACTTTCATAGGCTTATTATAGCACATATCCACAATCTTTTAACACCTTATCCACACCTTTTTAGTGTCAAGCATCTATAGTTATCCCTATAAAATCGCTTTTTATCTACACTTTTTGAAACTTATCCACAGACTGTTGATAACTGTTCTTTAAAATCACTTTATGATATAATTAAGCTTACTTTGATATGCTTATCAAAAAGGAGGACTAAACGTGAAAAAATTTAACTGGAAAAAAATAGTAGCGCCAATTGCAATGCTTGTTATTGGCTTGCTCGGTGGTTTGCTAGGTGCCTTTATCCTACTAACAGCAGCAGGGGTATCTTTTACCAATTCAACAGATACAGGTGTTAAAACAGCTAAGACCGTATACAATAATACAACAGATACAACTAAAGCTGTTAAGAAAGTACAAAATGCCGTTGTTTCTGTCATCAATTACCAAGAAGGGTCATCTTCAGATTCTCTAAATGAACTTTATGGCCGTATCTTTGGTGGAGATGATAGTTCTGACTCTAGCCAAGACAAATCAAAAGATTCTGATGGGTTACAAGTCGCTGGTGAAGGTTCCGGTGTTATCTATAAAAAGGATGGTAAAGAGGCTTATATCGTAACCAACAACCACGTTGTCGATGGCGCTAAAAAACTTGAAATCATGCTTTCAGATGGATCAAAAATTACTGGTGAACTCGTTGGTAAAGATACTTACTCTGACCTAGCAGTTGTCAAAGTTTCTTCAGATAAAATTAAAACCGTAGCGGAATTTGCAGACTCAAACTCTCTCACAGTCGGTGAGAAGGCAATTGCTATCGGTAGCCCACTTGGTACCGAATACGCCAACTCAGTAACAGAGGGAATCGTTTCTAGCCTTAGCCGTACCGTAACTATGCAAAACGACAATGGTGAAACTGTTTCAACAAATGCTATTCAAACAGATGCTGCCATTAACCCTGGTAACTCAGGTGGTGCCTTAGTCAATATCGAAGGACAAGTTATCGGTATTAACTCAAGTAAAATTTCATCAACGTCAGCAGTCGCTGGTAGCGCCGTTGAAGGTATGGGATTTGCCATTCCATCAAACGATGTTGTCGAAATCATCAATCAATTGGAAAAAGACGGTAAAGTTACACGACCAGCCCTAGGAATCTCAATGGCCGATCTTAATAGCCTTTCTAGCAGTGCAACTTCTAAATTAGATTTACCAGATGATGTGAAAGCTGGAGTTGTAGTCGGCAGCGTTCAAAAAGGTATGCCAGCTGACGGTAAACTTCAAGAAAATGATGTTATCACTGAAATTGACGGTAAGGAAATCAGCTCAAAAACTGATATTCAAACCAATCTTTACAGCCATAGTATTGGAGATACAATCAAGGTAACCTTCTATCGTGGTAAAGAGAAGAAAACTGAAGAACTTAAATTAACAAAATCTACAGAAGACTTGTCTGACTAAGTCATTGACAAATCTGTCAAAAGACCTTTACAATAATGTAAAGGTCCTTTTTTGGAAAGGAATAACATGCAAGAACAACTCAAAGCTTTACCTATTAGTGACATCTATCCCAATCCTTTTCAACCTCGTATAGAGTTCTCTGATGAAGAATTAGCGGAGCTAAGCCAATCGATTGCAGAAAATGGACTAATACAGCCAATCATTGTCCGAAAATCGGATATTATTGGTTATGAACTAATTGCTGGGGAAAGACGTTTACGTGCCTGTAAACGTCTAGGAATGACAGAAATCCCTGCAGTTGTAAAGGAAGTTACAGATCAAGAGAGTCGTAAACAAGCTATTATTGAAAATTTACAACGATCGAATCTCAATCCCATTGAAGAAGCAAAGGCCTATCGTAGTTTAATTAATGAGCTAGCTTATAGTCACGAGGAACTGGCGAAAGCTATGGGGAAATCCAGACCCTATATCAGTAACGCTCTTAGACTCCTCCAACTTCCCCAAGAGATACAGACAAGTATCGAAAATGGCAAACTGAGTCAAGGACATGCTAGAGCACTTTTAGCTGTTGAGGATACAAAAAAGCAACTAACTATCTATCATCAGGTCCTTACTGAAAAATGGTCTGTTCGTACCCTGGAAAAAAGACTTCAAGAACTTCCAAAAAAACAAAAATCAAAAAAAGATATTCATATAAAAGATAAAGAAAAAGAACTTGAAAAATCACTTGGTCTCCCCGTTACTCTTCGTTATCACAAAAATCACTCTGGAACTATTCAGATCCACTTTTCGACAGAAGAAGATTTTAACAGAATTATCAACAAGCTTATTTGACCTGTGAATTGAGGAGAAAAAAGAAACAAACTTATCCACATCATAAAATGGTTGCCCTCCCTTTATTTGAGAGGGTTTCTTTTTTTATTCACAACTTGTGGATAACTCTTGTGCACAATGTGAATTGCCTTTTTTTAGCTTGTGGATAACTTAAGGAACTTTTATCTCCGGACCTGTGGAAAACTTTTTTGTTTTATGATAGAATCAGAGAACAAGAATAAAGAAGGAGAATTGATGGAATGACCGAAAAAGAGCATTTTTTTTGGAATAAGCTCTTAGAGCTGGCCAAAGAGGAACTAACACAAGCCACTTTTGATTATTATGTCCTAGATACCAAGCTCATCAAAGTTCAAGATAACGTTGCTACAATTCTGCTTGAGGAAGTCAAAAAGCTATTCTGGGAAAAGAATATGCAATCTTTCATTTTGATGGCTGGTTTTGAAGCCTATAATAGTGAAATCAAAGTTGAGTACGTCTTTGACGAAGCACTCTTAAACGAGGCAAATTCAACTGTAACAAACAATGACTTTGGCAATAAAAAGGAACAGCAAACACCTGCTCTTCCTACATTGGACTCTGACTTAAATAGTAAGTACACCTTTGATAATTTTATTCAGGGAGATGAAAACCGTTGGTCAGTTGCTGCATCTTTAGCTGTAGCTGATTCACCAGGAGCTACGTATAACCCTCTATTTATTTATGGAGGACCTGGTCTCGGAAAAACTCACTTACTCAATGCCATTGGTAACAAGGTCTTACATGATAATCCTCAAGCACGTATCAAATACATTACTGCAGAGAATTTCATTAATGAATTTGTTGTCCATATCCGTTTAGATAAAATGGATGAACTAAAACTTAAATACCGTCATCTGGACGTTCTCTTAATTGATGATATTCAATCATTGGCTAAAAAATCAACGCAAGCCACTCAAGAGGAATTTTTCAATACTTTCAATGTCCTTCATAATAATAATAAACAAATTGTCCTGACTAGCGACCGTAATCCAGATCAATTGAACGAGATGGAAGAGCGTCTTGTCACGCGCTTTAAATGGGGGTTAACCGTCAACATCACACCACCTGACTTTGAAACGCGAGTGGCCATTCTTACTAATAAGATTATGGACTATGATTATCATTTTCCTCCTGAAACAATTGAGTATTTAGCTGGCCAATTTGATTCAAATGTCCGTGACTTAGAAGGAGCCTTAAAAGATATTAGCTTAGTTGCCAATGTTCGCCAATTAGATACTATCACAGTTGAAGTAGCTGCTGAAGCCATTCGCGCACGTAAAATGGATGGTCCTAAGTTAACTCTTATTCCGATTGAGGATATCCAAACTGAGGTAGGAAAATTTTATAATGTCACTGTAAAAGAGATCAAGGCAACTAAACGAACACAAAATATTGTCTTGGCACGTCAGGTAGCCATGTATCTTGCGCGTGAAATGACTGATAACTCCCTTCCAAAAATTGGAAAAGAATTTGGCGGAAGAGACCACTCAACTGTCCTACATGCATACAATAAAATCAAAAATATGATTGCTCAAGATGACAGTTTACGCATTGAAATTGATACCATCAAAAACAAGATAAAATGACACTTGTGGATAACTATTAAAAATTATCCAAACTTTTCCACAGGCTGTGCACAAGTTTAAAGCCTTGATAAAACTATGTTTTGTAGACTTATGCACAGTGTCCACAAGACCTACTACTACTACTAAAATAATACTAATAAAATAAAGGAGCATCATGATTCAATTTGCGATTAATAAAGCTTATTTCTTACAAGCACTTCATACAACTCGCCGTGCTATTTCTTCTAAAAATGCTATCCCAATTCTATCAACGATTAAAATCGAAGTTACCAGTGATGGTATCTATTTGACAGGATCAAATGGGCAAATCTCAATTGAAAATAGTATCTCAGTTTCAGAAGAAAATGCAGGCCTATTAATTACACAACCAGGTAGTATCCTTTTGGAAGCCAACTTTTTCATTAATGTTGTCTCAAGCTTGCCTGATGTTACCCTTACTTTTGAAGAAATCGAACAATACCAAGTTTTACTGAAGAGTGGTAAATCAGAAATTACCTTGAAAGGGAAAGATGTCGAACAATATCCCCGTATTCAGGAAGTTGATAGCTTGACGCCATTACTCATGGACACAAAAGTGTTAAAATCTATCATTGCTGAAACTTCATTCGCAGCAAGCACACAAGAAAGTCGTCCAATTTTAACCGGTGTTCACTTCGTTCTTTCAAATCATAAAGATCTCAAAGCTGTAGCAACTGACTCTCACCGTATGAGCCAACGCCAACTTGTTTTGGAGCATTCTGCAGATAACTTTGATGTTGTAATCCCAAGTCGCTCACTTAAAGAATTATCGGCAGTCTTTAGCGATGATATTGAAAACATAGAGGTTTTCTTCTCAGCAAATCAAATTCTATTCCGTAGTGAAACAATTTCTTTCTATACACGTCTACTTGAAGGAAATTATCCAGACACGAATCGTCTCTTGTCTGATTCATTTGAAACAGAAGTTGTTTTCGAGACAGCTAGCCTTCGTTCTGCTATGGAACGTTCATATTTGATTTCTAATGCTAGTCAAAGTGGTACCGTCAAACTCGAAATCATCAATGGCAGTGTCAGTGCCCATGTTAATTCACCAGAAGTCGGAAAGGTGAATGAGGATATTGATGTGCAAGATGTTTCTGGTAGTGATCTGGTCATTAGTTTCAACCCAACCTACCTAATAGATGCTTTGAAAGCTCTTAAGAGTGAGACTGTCCGTGTACGTTTCATTTCACCGGTGCGTCCATTTACTTTGACGCCAGCAGATGACAGTGAGAATTTTATTCAATTGATTACACCTGTAAGAACAAACTAAAATCGAAAAAGTTATCCACTGTGGATAACTTTTTTACTAGAAAGGGAGTTTATGTACCAAATTGGAAGTTTAGTTGAAATGAAAAAACCACATGCTTGTACCATCAAAGCAACAGGAAAAAAAGCTAATGAATGGGAAGTGACCCGTCTTGGGGCTGACATTAAGATCCGTTGTACGAATTGTGATCATGTGGTTATGATGAGTCGTCATGATTTCGAAAAGAAACTTAAGAAGGTTTTATAACAGACATTGGGGAGTCCGTATAAGGCGGTTCTTGTCTTTAGAAAATTAGTTTACTAGCAATATAAAAACTTTCTAGAGTCCCCAATCATCTTCTTTATAGCATTTTTTGCCTTGCTTTCCTTTTTATGATTCTCAAAGGGAAGTTGCCTATTTTTAACAATTTTTGTGTTATAATTAACTGAATTACTTTTTTATGGAGAAATAAATTAATGGCTTTAACAGCAGGTATCGTTGGTTTGCCAAACGTTGGTAAATCAACTCTTTTCAATGCAATTACAAAAGCGGGTGCGGAAGCTGCTAACTATCCTTTCGCGACAATTGATCCAAACGTCGGAATGGTTGAGGTACCAGACGAGCGTTTGACGAAACTGACTGAACTTATTACCCCTAAAAAGACTGTTCCAACCACATTTGAGTTCACAGATATTGCGGGTATCGTAAAAGGAGCATCAAAGGGTGAAGGTCTTGGAAATAAGTTCTTGGCGAACATTCGTGAAGTAGATGCGATTGTCCATGTGGTTCGTGCTTTCGATGATGAAAATGTTATGCGTGAACAAGGGCGTGAGGATGCCTTTGTAGATCCTATGGCTGATATCGATACAATCAACCTAGAATTGATTTTGGCTGACCTTGAATCAATTAACAAACGTTATGCGCGTGTCGAAAAAATTGCGCGTACACAAAAAGATAAAGATTCTGTGGCAGAGTTTAATATTCTTCAAAAGATTAAACCTGTTCTAGAAGATGGTAAGTCTGCACGTACGATTGATTTTACTGAGGAAGAGCAAAAAATTGTTAAGGGACTCTTCCTCTTGACAACAAAACCAGTGCTTTATGTGGCTAACGTTGATGAAGACCAGGTCGCAAATCCTGATGATATTGACTATGTCAAACAAATTCGTGAGTTTGCAGCGACTGAAAATGCAGAAGTAGTTGTTATCTCGGCACGTGTTGAGGAAGAAATTTCTGAATTGGATGATGAAGACAAAGAAATGTTCTTGGAAGACCTTGGTTTGACAGAATCAGGAGTTGATAAACTGACACGCGCAGCCTATCATTTGCTTGGTCTAGGAACTTACTTTACTGCTGGTGAGAAAGAAGTGCGTGCTTGGACCTTTAAACGAGGCATCAAGGCTCCACAAGCAGCAGGAATTATCCACTCTGACTTCGAGAAAGGATTTATCCGTGCTGTAACCATGTCTTACGATGATCTCATTAAATATGGTTCTGAGAAAGCTGTTAAGGAAGCTGGTCGCCTTCGTGAAGAAGGAAAAGAATACGTTGTTCAAGATGGCGACATCATGGAATTCCGTTTCAATGTTTAGAAAATAAAAAATAGTGCACAAGACTGAAAAGTATTTTTCAGTCCTTTTGCTGTTTATCAAAGAGGAGAAATAATGACAAAATTAGTAGTTGGCTTGGGAAATCCTGGTTCAAGATACCATGAGACACGTCACAATGTTGGTTTTATGGCCATTGACCTGATGGCTAAGGAACTAGGATTAACTTTTTCTGAAGAAAAGACCTTTAAGGCTGAAGTGACTTCGACCTTTTTAAATGGTGAGAAGGTTTATTTTGTGAAACCAACAACCTTTATGAATCTATCAGGTCTAGCTGTTAGAGCATTACTAGCTTATTACAATATTCCTATAGAGGATTTTATCGTCATTTACGATGACTTAGATATGGAAGTTGGAAAATTGCGCTTTCGTCAAAAAGGTTCAGCAGGTGGTCATAATGGGATTAAATCTATCATTGCTGAAACTGGCACTCAAGAATTTGACCGTATAAAAATTGGTATTGGTCGCCCACAGAAAGGAATGACGGTCGTTAATCATGTCCTTGGAAAATTTAGTGAAGATGATTATGCCACAATTTTACTGACTTTAGACAAGGTAGAGACGGCCCTAAATCATTACCTTAAAACAAATGATTTCGAAGACACTATGAGGCGTTATAATGGCTAATACCCTATTAGATCTTTTTGAGAAGAATCATCAATTGCTTGAGTGGCGTGATAAAGTAACCTTATTGAGTAGGCAGTTGGTCATGGGATTTTCTGGTTCCAGCAAGGCAGTTGTCATGGCATCTTCCCTTTCTGAGCAGGTTCCCAAGATCCTAATCGTTACTTCAACACAAAATGAAGCTGAGCAACTAACAGGAGATTTGTCAGCTATCTTAGGAGAGGATAAGGTTTATTCTTTTTTTGCAGATGATGTAGTAGCTGCAGAGTTTATCTTCGCTTCTCCAGAAAAGACCCATTCTCGTCTCGAAAGTCTTAACTTTTTAATAGATAAAGAGGCAAGTGGAATCTTGGTTACGAGTTTAGTTGGTACTAAGTTACATTTGCCGAATCCTGAGGTTTATAAAGACTCTCGCATTGACTTAACACTAGGGGAGGAACATGATTTAGAGGCTCTCAGTAAGCATCTGACTCATATTGGATACCAAAGGGTAGAGCAAGTTCTCTCACCTGGTGAGTTCAGTCGTAGAGGCGATATTTTAGATATTTATGAACTGACTGCAGAACTCCCCTACCGTTTAGAATTTTTTGGAGACGAGATTGATGGTATTCGTCAGTTTGATAGCGATAGTCAGAAATCTTTAGACAATTTAGAGCATGTTATCGTATCACCGGCAGATGATATTATCTTAACAAGAGAAGACTACCAACGTGCTGAGAAGGCCCTAGAAAGTGCGGTCTCAAAGGCAGAAGGTTCTCATAAGGCTTACCTTGAGGAGGTTCTGTCGGTTACGATTGATGGTTACCGTCATAAAGATTTGCGTAAGTTTTTATCTCTCTTTTATGATAAAGCTTACACCTTATTTGACTACCTTCCAAAGGAAGCTCCTGTATTCATTGATGATTTTCAAAAGATAGTGGACCGCAATGGACGTCTTGAGTTGGAGGTGGCTAATCTTTTAACTGAGGATCTTCACCAGGGCAAGTCTCTGAGTCATCTAAATTACTTAGTGGATTCATTTAAGACTTTACGTAACTATCAGCCAGCTAGTTTCTTTTCGAATTTTCATAAGGGATTGGGAAATCTTAAATTTGATAAGTTGTATCAATTCACGCAATACCCTATGCAGGAGTTCTTTAACCAGTTCCCACTTCTAGTTGATGAAATACATCGCTATACCAAGAATAAGGCAACAGTTATTTTACAAGTGGGGTCTGAGAAGCAGCTCAAATCTTTGAAGGAAACCTTGGAAGAATATGATTTAGATTTACCCCTTAGTAGTTTTGGAGATTTGATACCTCATAAGCCTCAGTTAGTCTTAGGTAACTTATCCAATGGTTTTTACTTTGCGGATGAAAAGCTTGTTCTTGTCACTGAACGTGAGATTTTTCATAAAAAAGTAAAACGTCGTGCGCGTGCCAGTCACGTTTCCAATGCTGAGCGTCTCAAAGATTACAATGAACTTGAAAAAGGTGATTATGTTGTACACCAGACTCATGGTATCGGTCAATTTAAAGGTATTGAGACTATTGAGATTAAAGGGGTGCATCGTGACTACTTGACCATCCAATATCAGGATGCGGCAACAATTTCTCTACCTGTTGAGCAGATTGAGAGTCTCTCTAAGTATGTGTCAGCGGACGGAAAAGAGCCTAAAATTAATAAACTCAATGATGGGCGTTTCCAAAAGACTAAACAAAAAGTAAGCAAGCAAGTAGAGGATATTGCCGATGATCTCTTAAAACTTTATGCTGAGCGTAGTCAACTTAAAGGTTTTGCTTTTTCACCAGATGATGATAACCAAAGGGATTTCGAAGATGATTTTGCCTATGCTGAGACAGAGGATCAATTGCGTTCTATCAAGGAAATTAAGGTAGACATGGAGTCAGACAAACCCATGGATCGTCTCTTGGTGGGGGATGTTGGTTTTGGTAAGACAGAGGTAGCTATGCGTGCTGCCTTCAAGGCGGCCAATGATGGAAAGCAAGTTGCTATCCTAGTTCCTACAACAGTTCTTGCCCATCAGCACTATTTGAATTTTAAAGAACGTTTTGAAAATCATGCTGTTGAGGTAGATGAACTCAGTCGTTTTAGAAGTAAAAAAGAGCAAAATGAGACTATTGAAAATCTAGCTAAAGGGCGTATTGATATTATTATTGGTACTCACCGCCTGCTGTCCAAAGATGTTAAGTTTTCTGATTTAGGATTGCTAGTAATTGATGAAGAACAACGTTTTGGCGTGAAGCATAAAGAGAAACTTAAGGAGTTGAAAGCTAAGGTTGATGTCCTTACTCTAACTGCGACACCTATTCCTCGTACGCTTCATATGTCTATGTTAGGTATTCGTGATTTGTCGATTATTGAGACAGCACCTACCAACCGTTATCCAGTTCAAACTTATGTTATGGAAACCAATCCTAGTCTTATTCGAGAAGCGATATTAAGAGAGATGGACCGAGGCGGCCAGATTTTTTATGTTTATAATCGTGTTGAAACCATTGATCAAAAAGTTTCTGAACTACATGAGCTGGTCCCTGAAGCACGTATCGGATTTGTTCATGGTCAGATGAGTGAGGTTATGTTGGAGAATACCCTCTTGGATTTCTTGAATGGTGATTACGATGTTTTGGTAGCAACGACTATTATCGAGACAGGGATTGATATCTCCAATGTTAATACTCTCTTTATTGAGAATGCAGATCATATGGGCTTATCTACTCTTTATCAGTTGAGAGGTCGTGTGGGGCGTAGTAATCGAATTGCTTATGCCTATCTCATGTATCGTCCTGATAAAGTGTTGACGGAAGTCTCTGAGAAGAGATTGGATGCTATTAAGGGCTTTACAGAACTGGGATCAGGTTTCAAAATTGCCATGCGTGATTTATCAATTCGTGGTGCCGGGAACATTCTTGGTGCTTCTCAAAGTGGATTCATCGACTCAGTCGGGTTTGAAATGTACTCACAACTCTTGGAAGAGGCTATCAATAAACGTCAAGGTAAAACTCAAGTTCGACGTAAAGGAAATGCAGAGTTCAATCTTCAGATTGATGCTTACCTCCCTTCTGACTATATTTCTGACGAGCGCCAAAAAATTGAAATTTATAAGCGTATTCGAGAAATTGAGAATCAGAAAGACTATCAAGACCTTCAAGATGAGCTTATTGACCGCTTTGGAGAATATCCAGACCAAGTTGCCTATCTCATTGAGATTGGTCTGGTTAAGGCCTATTTGGATGCTGCCTTTGCAGAATTAGTCGAGCGTAAGAACGATACTATTATTGTTCGTTTCGAAAAAGCCTCTCTTAAATTCTTCTTGACTCAAGACTATTTCGAAGCTATCTCTAAAACGCATTTAAAAGCAAAAATCAGTGATAATCAGGGGAAAGTAGAGATTACTTTTGATGTTCGTAACAAGAAAGACTATGAGATTCTTGAAGAATTAAAGATTTTTGGACAGACATTTATGGAAATCAAAGAACGTAAAGAAAAAAAAGAAGCTTAAGGAAAGTTTAAGTAAGTTTCTCTATACTATAAAACATCCTAAAACTTTTCTTTTTCATAAATCTCCTGAGAGGGTCGACTAGTGTCGATTCTCTTATTTTTGTACTTGAAAAGGCTTTAGTCCCCTATTTTCTCAAAAAAATGCTATCATAGAAGAGATATCCTAACGAAAAGGAAACAGTAACATTGAGATTAGACAAATATTTAAAAGTATCACGAATTATCAAACGCCGTCCAGTTGCTAAAGAAGTAGCTGATAAAGGACGTATAAAAGTAAATGGTGTACTCGCTAAGTCATCTACAGATTTAAAAATTGGTGACCAAGTGGAAGTTCGTTTTGGAAATAAACTTCTAACTGTCCGTGTTTTAGAAATGAAAGACAGTACTAAAAAAGAAGATGTGGCAAAAATGTACGAGATTATAAGTGAAACAAGGATTGAAGCAGATGAGCAAGAAGCCTAATATTGTACAGCTTACGAACGATTACATTGATAATGCCAATCAAGAGCAACGATTAGAGCGTGCCGAACACGAACAAAGGAATCGCTTTATGGGGTGGATTCTCTTTGTGGTTGTTTTACTCTTTATCTTGCCAACCTATAATCTGGTTGAGACCTATATGAATATCAAACAGCAAGAGAAGGAAGTCTTGTCGCTTCAGAAAGACTATGATAAATTGTCGGATCAGACAAAGGAACGAAAGGATTTGGCTAAGAAACTTAAGGATGATGCTTTCGCCGAGAAATATGCGCGTGCTAAGTACTATTATTCACGTGAAGGAGAGTCAATCTATCCTGTACCAAGCTTATTACCCTAATGAAAGATTTACTAAAAACTGTAGAAACTTTTTTAACCTATTCAGAAGCCAAGTTAGAGGAACTATCAGAAAAAAATCAGCAACTTAAAACGGAATTACCGAGGAAAGAGGAGGTGAAGAAGCAAGCATGAAAAAGCTCTTAATAGCTGCAACTGTTGTGCTTGTATCTTCTAGCCCCCTGGTCTTACTTCCTATGGAGAAGGAGCTAACTCTGACCCCAAAACAGGTCCAAAAATTGACTCAAAATACTACAGCTAGCTTGACTCAATTTAAACAGATTCCTAAAAACCCAAGAACGATAACAACTATCCTAACTTATAAGAACAAGGATTTAACAGAATTTAAAACCAGTATCCAAGCGGATACCAAACTATCGATTTCTGCTATTTTTTGGAATGCTAAAGGTGAGCCTGTTTTCCAACTTCAAGATGGTGATTATGTAGCCGCTAGTCAGAAATCAATTGTAGACGACAGTATCTATAATCAAAAAACAGTAGATATGACCTTCTGGACTAAAGATGGTTTAACGGTATACAAAGAACCTTACGTTTTAGGAACTGAAAAAGCTGACTCCAAACTCGCTAGTTTTAAACCCATTAAGGTTAGCCAAGCAGCTCAGACGCATGCAGGGACCTACTATTTGGTAGACGGAGAGGGTTGGATTAATGCTTCTGATTTGTCAAGGATTGACAATCGCATCGAGGCTGTTCAAAAAGTCCTTAATGAGAAGTATAACAATCAAGAGCGCATCTCAGTTTATGTTAAACAGCTTGATACGGACCGAGTAGCTGCTATCAATGACGAAAAAAGCATGTATGCAGCTAGCGTAGCCAAGCTTGGAGTACTTTATTATGCACAGGAACGTCTGTCTCAAAAGAAATTATCATTATCAGATGAGTATCAATATACCTCTGCTGTAAATGGTTTTCCAGGTGCCTATGATCCAGATGGTTCTGGAAAGATTAGTAAGATGCCTGATGATAAGAATTATAGCTTGGAAAATCTGTTAAAGGCTGTAGCCCAAAACTCAGATAATGTAGCGACAAATATATTAGGTTATTATGTAACCAATCAGTATGACAAGGCCTTCCAAAAATCAGTAGATAAAGCCGCAGCGACTTCGTGGAATATGGATAAAAAGGAGTTGACTGCTAGAGCCGCAGGTACTTTGATGGAGGCTGTTTATAGACAAAATGGAGATATTATCAATTATCTTTCAAGTACGGACTATGATGGCGAACGTATTTCCAAAAACATTGATGTTCCCGTCGCTCATAAAATTGGTGATGCCTACGACTTTAAACATGACGTCGCTATTGTTTATGCAGATTCTCCCTTTATTCTATCGATTTTTACGGATAAAGAGGGCTATGACAAGATCACCTCAATTGCAGATGATGTTTATGGAATTTTAAAATAATGACACAAAAATTGTTAAAAATGATGCAAGCCAAGGGTTATTTTAACCAGCACAAGAAAATTTTAGTAGCAGTATCAGGTGGAGCAGACTCTATGAGTTTGCTGCACTTTTTGTATAACCATCAAAAAGATTTGGATATTCAGTTGGGGATTGCTCACGTTAACCATAAACAACGACAAGAGTCGGAGCATGAAGAAGCGTATTTACGTCATTGGGCAAAGGAACATAAGGTCCCTTTTCACTATAGTGCCTTCTCAGGAAAGTTTTCAGAAAATGCTGCCCGTACCTTTCGCTATGAGTTTTTTAAGCGGGTCATGAAAGATTATGATTACTCTGCTCTTGTAACAGCCCATCATGCAGATGATCAAGCAGAGACGATTTTTATGAGACTGTTGAGAGGAAGTCGTTTAAGACACCTGACAGGAATTTCAGCTATCAGACCATTTGGTACTGGTCAGGTTATTCGCCCCTTTTTGCATCTTACGAAAGATTGGCTTCCCGTAACTTTCCATTTTGAAGATAGGAGTAATACGTCACTAGCCTATCTTCGGAATCGCATCAGACTGTCCTATCTTCCTACCTTATCTCAGGAAAATCCTAAATTTAAGGAGCACCTTTGTCTTTTAGCCGAGGAGATTGGTCTTATGAAGCAAGCTTTAGGGGAGTTAACAAAGGATATTACTATTACTGATTTATCTGTTTTTCAGCAACAGTCAGATCCTGTCCAGCTCTTTCTTCTTCAGAACTATTTAGATACCTTTCCTGATTTACAGCTTTCTAAAGGCCAATTTAATCAATTGATAAGTTATCTAAGGAAAAATGGTTCAGGAAAGATTCCCCTAAAAAATGGTTACGAACTAGTAAAAACACAGACTTCTTTCCTAATAAGGAAAGAAGAGGCTATCTCTTTATCCCCTTCTTGTCTCTTAGAATTTGGAAAATCTGTTGAGTTTGAGGATTATACCTTGACTTTTTCAGAATTCAATGACGTTTCTAACTCAGATACTATTAGTATTTGGTCAGATTCCCCAATAGTGATTCGTCATAGAAAAGAAGGCGATAAGATTGACCTTGGTAGTCACCATAAAAAATTAAGACGACTATTTATAGACAATAAGATTTTAGAGAAGGATCGTCAAAAAGCCATTATAGGAGAACAAGATGATCAGATTATTTTTCTTTATGTTGCTGGGCGTCTCTATTTGAAAAAAAGACCTGAAAATGCTATACTCTATGGCACTGTAGTCATTTATAAGAATTTCTAATCAAATACCATGTTCAAATAACGATGATTGAAGTAAAAGTGGTATAATAACAGAATATTGACTTCGAGAAAGGGAACCCAAATGTTAGAAAAAGACATTAAAAAAGTCCTCTTTTCCCAAGAGGATATCGTAGCTAAAACTAAAGAACTAGGACAACAATTGACAGAGGATTATGCGGGGAAAAATCCTCTACTAGTCTGTGTTTTGAAAGGTGCTGTTCCATTTATGGCAGAACTTATCAAACATATCGATACCCATATTGAGATGGACTTTATGGTCGTTTCAAGTTATGGTGGTGGAACTGTCAGCAGTGGTGAAGTAAAGATTCTTAAAGATGTTGACACTAATGTTGAAGGACGAGACATCATCTTTATTGAAGATATCATTGATACAGGTCGTACGCTCCTTTATCTTCGAGATATGTTCAAGTACCGTAAAGCCAATTCAGTCAAAATCGCAACTCTTTTTGATAAACCAGAAGGTCGTGTTGTTGATATTGAGGCAGATTACGTATGTTACGATGTTCCTAATGAATTTATCGTTGGTTTCGGACTAGACTATGATGAAAAATACCGTAACCTCCCTTATGTCGGTGTCCTAAAAGAAGAAATTTATACAAAATAAGTAAAGGTCTAATTAATTTATGAATAATAAAAATAATAATGGCTTCTTACGGAACGCTTTTCTCTACATCATAGTTATTATTGCGGTTGTAACCGGAGTACAATACTTTGCAGGAGGAAGCCAAAGCCCAAGTCAACAATTGTCTTACACACAGTTGGTTAAGAAAATTGAAGATGGTAAGGTAAAATCTATCACTTATCAGCCAGACGGTAGTATCATTGAAGTTAAAGGTAGCTACAAAAAGGCTGAAAAGGTTGATACTGACCTTAGTCTCCCATTTTTAGGTAGTGCATCATCAGAGACACGTAGCTTTACATCGACTGTGCTGCAGAATGAAACAACCATGCAGAAATTGCAGTCAGCATCAGAAGCAGCTGATGTTAATGTTAAAATGATACGTGAAAGTTCAAGTGGTGCTTGGATTTCATATCTTTTTAGTTACCTACCTTTGATTGGGATTGCTATTTTCTTCCTTTTCATGATGAATCAAGGCGGTAACCGCGGTGCTATGAATTTTGGCCGCAACCGTGCTAAGACTCAATCAAAAGAGAATATTAAAGTTCGTTTCACAGATGTGGCTGGTGCGGAAGAAGAAAAAGAAGAACTTGTAGAAGTCGTAGATTTCCTCAAAAATCCACGTAAATATAAAGCACTTGGTGCACGTATCCCTAAGGGTGTTCTCCTTGAAGGCCCTCCAGGGACAGGTAAAACTCTGCTTGCTAAAGCTGTTGCTGGTGAAGCAGATGTTCCTTTCTTTAGTATCTCAGGTTCTGATTTCGTAGAGATGTTTGTCGGTGTCGGAGCAAGTCGTGTTCGTAGTCTTTTTGAAGACGCTAAGAAGGCCGAACGTGCTATTATCTTTATTGATGAAATCGATGCGGTTGGCCGTCGTCGTGGTACTGGAATGGGCGGCGGTAACGACGAACGTGAACAAACCCTTAACCAACTGTTGATAGAAATGGATGGTTTTGATGGAAATGAGAATATCATTGTCATTGCTGCAACCAACCGCAGTGATGTTCTTGATCCAGCCCTCCTACGTCCAGGACGTTTTGACCGTAAAGTTCTTGTTGGTCGCCCAGATGTAAAAGGCCGAGAAGCTATCTTGAAAGTCCATGCCAAGAATAAACCATTGGCTGAAGATGTTGACCTTAAAGTTGTTGCTCAACAAACTCCAGGTTTTGTTGGAGCTGACTTAGAGAATGTCTTGAATGAAGCAGCCCTAGTTGCTGCACGACGTAGTAAGACTAAAATTGATGCTAGTGATATCGACGAAGCAGAGGATCGTGTTATTGCTGGACCATCTAAGAAAGACCGCCAAGTTTCAGAACACGAACGTAAAGTTGTGGCTTACCATGAAGCCGGTCATACAATTGTTGGTTTAACACTTTCTAGCGCTCGTGATGTTCACAAGGTTACTATTGTTCCACGAGGTCGCGCAGGTGGTTATATGATTTCTCTACCAAAAGAGGATCAGATGTTGTCATCTAAAGATGAGCTAAAAGAACAATTGGCAGGACTTATGGGTGGACGTGTTGCAGAAGAAATTATTTTCAACGTTCAAACATCAGGTGCTTCAAATGACTTTGAGCAAGCAACACAGTTAGCACGTGCAATGGTTACTGAATATGGTATGAGCGAAAAACTTGGACCAGTCCAATATGAAGGTAATCATGCGATGAATCCAGGACAATTTACGACAGATAAGTCTTACTCAGCTCATACAGCTCAACTTATTGACGAAGAAATTCGATCACTTTTAGTTGAGGCACATGACAAAGCAACTGAAATTATCAATGCAAACCGAGAAACACATGCTCTCATTGCAGAAGCTTTGCTTAAGTATGAAACACTTGATGCTGCACAAATCAAGTCAATTTATGAGACTGGTAAGATGCCGGAGGATTCTCTTGGAGATTCAGAAGAAGATAATCATGCCCTATCTTACGATGAAGTCAAAGAAAGAATTGAAAATAATACAATTTTAGATGTATTAAAGAGTGTTCCTGTACATAAAGGAGATGTGTTCTTTATAAAAGCTGGTACGATTCATGCAGTTGGAGCAGGAATTGTTATTTGTGAAATTCAGCAAAATTCAAATTCGACTTATCGTGTGTACGATTTTGGACGTGTTGGTAAAGATGGAAAACCTAGAGAATTGCATATTGATAAGGCAATTGATGTATCTAATTTGAAACCATTGGAAAGTGATTTTAAACCTTGTGGTGAAGAACAGGTATATGAAGGATATCGTTATGCAATGATGGCAACTTGTGATTATTTTACAACTTATATTTATGATGTGACTTCACAGTGTGATGTAAATGTAAATGAAGAGAGTTTTGCTTCTTTTGTAATTGTCGATGGAGAAGGTGTTATTGAAACAGAAGATACATCACTTCCTGCAAAAAAAGGAGATAGTTTCTTTGTAAGTGCAGGTAGTGGAAATGTTAAAATAAAAGGAAATTGCCGTTTTATTTTATCAAAAGTATAATAGAATCCCTGAAAAGGGATTTTCTTTTAAGAAGGAGTTATTTGGCACAGGAAAAGATTCGTGCTGGATGGAGGGACTTATGAAATATAAATTAATTGTTATGGATATGGATGGGACACTGACAAATAGTCAGAAAGAAATATCACCACTTACGAAATACGCTTTAATAGAAGCACAAAAGTTGGGAGTAAAACTAGTGTTGGCTAGCGGAAGACCAACACCTGGATTGTATAAAGAAGCAAAAGAATTAATGATGGATGTATATGGAGGTTATTTGTTAAGTTATAATGGAGCTTATGTGTGTGATTATCCTGCACAAAACGAAGTATATTCCTGTACGATTCCAAAAAAATATATAAAGCCAATTATCAACAATGCGAAGGCATTAAATTTAAATATTATGATACATAAAGGGGAAAATGTAATTACAGATAAAGATGTTGTGATACAAGACGGACGCTCTTTTATGGGTACAGATACTTATCCTGTTTTCATCAGCAAAGGCAGCATTGTATAGATACCAAATAGAAAGGCATGGGATAGTAACATGAA
>ENA-OQIN01000736-OQIN01000736.1-human-gut-metagenome-genome-assembly--contig:-NODE-736-length-19339-cov-3.754958_pt1 | contig 19339 bp, 12 predicted proteins | sample MGYA00242581_ERZ504746 | MGnify/ENA primary metagenome ERZ504746 (study PRJEB26092, sample SAMD00036436) | human gut metagenome | host: Homo sapiens | study: EMG produced TPA metagenomics assembly of...
AGTACAGCCGGCTGCAGCTGGTAGGCATGGATCCGCCGGCAGAACCGGACGCCTCTGCGTATGTCTTCGGCGGTATCATCATCCAGTCCAAGAACCAGACTGGCAATCAGTCTGATTTTATGTTTTTCCAGCGCCTTGGCACATCTTTTAATATCGGACAGTTTTTGCCTTTTATGGATGGAATCCAATGATTTCTGATTTAATGATTCAATTCCTACCAGAACCCGGTTCAGATGTGCTTCGTGAAGAAGCTCCAGCATTTCTTCGTCGTTCCCCATATCCGTGCGCCCGAAGAAAAAGGTTTCTTTAAATGTAAGATGTTCACGTATCATACGGCGGAGCAGTTCCTTGGTCCGGGCGGGGTCAGCTGTAAAATTATCATCTTCAAAATTCATGTACTGGAATCCCAGCTGTTTGTCGTAACGCAGCTCTTCAATGACACTGTCAATGCTTCGCTGGCGGTAAGGATGAAACATGCGGGTAGTTGTGCAGAAGCTGCAGGCGAAGGGACATCCCCGCGTGGTCATGATATTTGCTGTGTCACAGGGGGTTTTTAAGATGGAATAGTCAGGGAACGGAACGGCGTCGAGATTTTCCACAGGAGGAGCATAGATGATCTTATCCCGTATTTTTCCCTCCACGGCATTAAGAATCACATTTTCTGCTTCTCCAATAATGACCTGGTCAGCATGAATTGAGGCTTCTTCAGGCATGGAGCTGGGGTGAATGCCTCCTATGATAATGCGGCGTCCGGGACGCCGGAGACAGTCGGCCAATTCATAGGCTCTGGGAGCAGATGAGGTCATCGCATAAATGCCGACAACATCCGCATCAGCACAGATTTGTCCGAAATTAATATCTTTTTCCAGTTCTTCATAGACTTCTGCCTCATGGCCTGCCTGTTTCAGTATGGTCCCGAGAATTAAAGGTCCTGTGATGACATTGGTATGCCCATAAAGTTTCCCGCCGATTCGGTATAACAAAGTGCGGCGGATTAAGGAGGCAGGAACAATAAAAACGATTTTCATTTTTGTTTTCCGTTCCTTTCTCAGATACCCATAGACGGGAGTTTTTAAATTATAGTGGACTTGTCGCCTCCTGAATAGATATGGACATCTGCTTCTTCTTAATCTTAATATTAATTACAGCAGCTGTCAATCTGCACTGAAGATTATTATGCAGGAGAGATTATGGAATGAGGTATATCTATTTTATTAGGGAATTTATTTTTATTCATACTGAATTTTCTCCCCTCTTTTTGCCGGAATGATAGAAATCGTTCATGGTTTACCTGAATCAGGAGATGGATGAAAAAATATTTGAATGAAATCATAGATTTTACTGAAAAAGAATTGACATTTTTTCTGTTCGGGCGTAGAATTGCTTTTAATCAATCAAATGTGCAGATCGGGAAGAGTAGCGGCAGAAATGGAAGAGCAGAGAACCTGTTGAATGGTGCGAGACAGGATTCCGTTTTACTGTGAACGTCGCCCGGGAACTGCTGGCTGAAAGCGTAAGTGAGTAGGTACAGACGGCTGACATCCGTTATTTTGTCAGGCATTAAAGGGAAAAGAAAATTCCTGAGATGTCCGCAGAGGGGCCGGGATACCGGCAAAAAGAGTGGTACCGCAGAGCTTGAGCGCTTTGTCTCTTATTAGAGAGGCAATGCGCTCTTTTTGTTTTCCGGCACACTTTATAAAGGGGGCTGATTTTAATGAAGCGGCTGTAGGGCAGGAGGGGAATATAAGAGGTTTTTGCAGGGAAATGATCAATCGTGAGGATTCATAAAGGAGGCTGGGGGATATGGCAGAGAACAGCAGTCCTGTCATGGCGGGTCCGCGGATGGACAGACTGCCCATGACACGCACGCATTATAAAAGTTTTTTTCTGCTCGCCGGAGGAAGTTTTTTTGACGGGTTTGATGTGTATCTGGCAGGCGGGGTTTTGGCGGCTATGGCGGCGGCCGGGTTTTCTACAGTAACAGGTAATGCCGCATTTATTTCATTTACTTTTATCGGACTGTATTTCGGCACTTTGCTGGCCGGATATTTCGGAGACCGGTTCGGACGGAAGTTTGCCATGAAGTATTCTCTGCTGGTATACAGCCTGGCTACCATAGCCTGTGCAGCGGCGCCGAATTTTGACCATTTGGTGGTGTACCGGACGATCGCCGGTTTCGGGCTCGGAGGCGTCATTATTACAGGATATACGTTCTGGGTGGAGCTTTCACCGAAGAAGACCCGCGGTTTTTGGTTCAGTGCGCTGTCCTTTTTGATCAATCTGTCCCAGCCGGGGGCGGCGCTGTTGTCTCTGATTGCCATTCCCGGGTATGGGTGGCGTTCTATGTTCTGGATTGCAGGAATACCGCCGATGATTATCTGGTTCCTTCAGCTGCGGTATATGCCGGAATCGCCGCGGTGGCTGGAAAAGCAGAACCGAAATGAAGAGGCGGAGCGGGTTCTGCGTCAGTTTGAGTCCGGCGCAGGAGAACTGGCGCCGGTAGAGGCAGATGCGGAATCCGCACGGGATTCCGGGAAAACAGAGGGTAAAAAGGTTTCTCTGTGGGCACCTGGAATCAGACAGGTTACCCTGTTGTCTATTATTATTTCCCTGCTGTATCTGACAGCGTGGTTTACTTTCACAGCCTGGGTTCCCACGTTCTTTATCAAGGAAGGATTCAGCCAGATTAAGACATTCGGCGTCACTTTCTTTATTATGCTGGGCGCCATTCCGGGGAATCTGCTGGCTGCCTGGATCAGCGACAAGGTGGGCCGTAAGAAAATCATTATTGCAGATTCGCTGATTCTGGCTTTTGTCTCTCTTCTTTACGGGTATTCAGCCAATGTGTACAGCATGGTTATTTTCGGATTTCTCTTTATTATGGGAGGCAATATTCTCCTGGCGGTCATTATGGGATATATTCCCGAGCTGTTTCCTACGTCGGTCAGGATGATGGGAGCTTCTTTGGCTAATTCGTTCGGACGGGCCGGCACGATTGTTTCCCCTTTTATGATTGCATGGCTGTTTAATTTCGGAGGCAAGGCCGCCGTGTTTATGTCTTCTTTTATCATGTATCTGCTTATTGCGGCCAGTGTGGCGGTTTTGGGCAAGGAAACAAAGAATAAGAGTCTCGAGTGTATTGAGCAGGAAATTGAAGCGCAGGAATTATAAAAACAGAAAGAGGGAATCAGTTATGAGCAGTATCAGAAAAACATTTCGTGAATTATTGGCGGCGCAGGAGATTCTCGGCCTGCCCGGTGTGTATGACGCATTCAGTGCCAAGATGGCGGCCGGGGCAGGCTTTTCCGGCATGGTTATGGGAGGCTATCAGGTATCGGCCAGTATGTTGGGAGAACCGGATGTAGGATATCTGACTATGACGGAAATGGTTTTTGCTCTCCATAAGATTTGTGACGCCGTGGACATTCCTGTAGTGGCTGACGGGGATACAGGATATGGGAATGCCATGAATGTACGCCGTATGGTCCGCGAGTATGAACATGCAGGGGCAGCGGCTATTCTTTTGGAAGATCAGGTATGGCCGAAGAAATGCGGACATATGGAAGGGAAAAAGGTAATCTCAAAAGAGGAGCATATTATGAAAATACAGGCCGCTTCTGAGGCTAAACGGGATCCGGATCTGGTGATTATTGCCCGTACCGATGCGCGGGCCGTTAATGGGCTGGATGATGCTCTGGACAGGGCAAAGGCGTATTCTGAAGCAGGGGCCGATATGCTTTTTGTGGAGGCGCCGCAGTCTCTGGATGAATTGAAGAGGATTGTCGAAGTACTCCGTCCGCTTGGGAAGCCCCTGCTGGCCAATATGATTGAGCATGGAAAGACACCGGGGCTGACGGCGAAAAAACTGCAGGATATAGGGTTCAGCGCCGTGGTGTATCCCTGCTGCGCCATGTACACGATGGCTAAGTCTCTGCGGCAGTTGTTTATGACACTCCGGGAAAAGGGAACAACGGCTTCCATGGAGAAAGAAATGTTGTCTTTTACAGAGTTTAATCAGCTCATTGGTCTGCCTGCATATAATGAAATGGAGAAGAAGTACCGGGTGTGACTTGACGGATCAGACGGCATAGTGCAGATAAAAAAAGCCGGAGGGGTCTCTGATTTATGAGAATCCTCCGGCTTTTTTAATTATATGAAGTTATTTAAAAATGTTCTCACGGGAGAAAATTTCATAAACGGAGGTCAGAGAGACAGATAGTTTTTTCCGGTCTTTTTCTTCTAAGGCGGACAGTTTTTCTTCGAGTATCTGAACGGTGTATTTGTGAATTTCTTCCAGCATGTTTCTCCCTGTATCAGTTATGGCAATCCGGATAATGCGGCGGTCTTCCGGTATGTATTTTCTTTCAATAAAATGCTGCCGGTCCATCTTTTTAATTAAGGGCGTCAGCTGCTGTTTGGACATGCCGCAGGCAAAGGCGAGATCTGTCATGGAAAATTCTTTTATACATAAAATTTTTAGTATTAACAGCTGGGACGGATTAATGATGTTTCGGAATTTCTGATCAATCGGATGGACAAATTCTCTGTCGAGAATGGGGATGAGATTGAAGAGAACTGCGGCGAGGGAATGAATGTTATTCATCGTATATCCTGTGCTTTCTTTTTAACTCGGGTATATTGACATAGATTCAGTCATCATGGTAGTATGTAGTACATAGTTATTTACTAGTTGCGATGAATCATGCATAGTATAGTATATAAATAGGAAAAAAACAACATAAGTATGAAGTACAGGCTTTCTCTCGGCATTTTATAGATATTCTGTGAAAAGGATAAATCCGTACAGGTTTTTCAGAAGCAGCGAGAAAACGTGTTTTTTTATTTACCAATTAGTAAATATATATTTACTAATTGAAGAGTGTGAATTTTAAAAGAGAGGAAGAAGTCATGTTAAGACGGGGGAAGTTAATGCAGATAAAATTTCTGCATTTTTGGAAGCATTTTTCTGCAGCGGAACGGATTATGCTGTTTGCCGGAGTTTTTTTGTCTGCGGCTGTTTTATTTTTGGCCGCAGGACTATGGATGAAAACAGGAGGGGGAACGAATGCCTCTCAAACGGTATCCGTTAAGGCGGTTCATGTTATACGGAAGGATGTCCCCGTGAATTATGAATATGTAGGAGAGGCAGTTCCTAAAAATGAAGTTAAAATTATTTCCAAGGTATCCGGAAATGTAACGAAAAAACTGATAGAAGGGGGTGCTTCGGTTTATGAGGGACAGCCGTTGTTTCAGATTGATGATAAGCAGTATCGGTCGGCGGTGAGGGCTGCCAAGGCCGCTCTGGAGAAGGCGCAGACTACGGCCAGAAGTTCTGAACGTACGGCTCAGCGGTATGGCATGTTGTCTTCCCAAAATGCTGTGGCCCGGGAGACAGCCGATTCTTATGCGTCACAGGCGGAGGAAGACCGGCAGGATGCAGATGAAAAAAAGGCAGATCTGGAGTCAGCGGAGCAGGATTTGGAGGATACGCTGGTATTGTCTCCGGTCAACGGGAAAATTGATATCAATGATGTCAGCGCGGGTGCTTATGCATCGGCAGGATCCACAGTGCTGGCGACGGTATCGTCGGTGAATCCGATGTGGGTGAAATTCAGCATAAGTGAGAACGATTATCTGAAGTTTTTGTCCATGGGAAATAATGCACTGCCGGATTTTTTGAAAAATCATGTATCCATCGTATTGAGCAACGGACAGACGTATCCTCTGGAGGGAACCATTGATCAAATTGACCGGGGGATTGATGATACAACAGGCACGATCTCCATCAAGGCGGTTTTTGATAACCCCAATCAAATTCTGGCTAAGGGCATGTTTGCCAAAGTGATTGTTCACGGCGGAACCAGAAAGGATGCCGTGCTGATTCCCCAGAAGGCGGTCAAGGGACTGCTGGATAAAAATTTTGTCATGGTGATTGATGCCGGGGGACATGCAGAATCCAAGCAGGTGCAGCTGGGTGAAAAAGTGGGTAATATGGTTATTGTTTCCCAGGGGCTGGAGGGAAATGAGCTGATTGTGTCGGAAGGCGTGGATAAAGTGAAAAAAGATTCTGTTTTGTCAGTGACTGTGGAAGATCCTGCAGACACCGGCACGGAGAAATAAGAGGAGGCAGTATGGTTCGATTTTTTATCCATCACCCGATTTTTGCCATCGTGCTTTCCACAGTGCTGTCGCTGCTGGGCATTTTGGCGCTGGTACAGCTTCCCGTGGCGCAGTATCCCCAGATTTCACCCCCTACGATTGCTGTAAGTACGACGTATCAGGGGGCCAACGCGGAGGTGCTGGATGAAACGGTGGCGCAGGTTATTGAAGAGCAGGTCAATGGTGTAGAGGGCATGGCGTCTATGTCTTCTTCCAGCAATGATGACGGTTCGTATCAGCTCAGTGTACAGTTTGACACCGGCAAAAATTCTGATATTGTTTCTGTGCAGACGCAGAGCCGTGTAGTGCAGTCGGAGCCTTCGCTCCCTACAACGGTGCAGTCTAAAGGTGTTACGATTCGGAAAGCTTCCCAGGATATGTCGCTGATGTTTGATTTGTGGTCTCCCAATGATTCTCTGGATAATAATTTTCTGAAGAATTATGGGACACTGTATTTGATTGATGATATTAAACGAATTGACGGGGTCGGGGAAGTTGAGTCGTTCGGATCCAGTTACAGTATGAGAATATGGCTGCAGCCGGAAAAAATGGCCCAGCTGGGCATTTCACCGGATGAAGTCGTGTCCGCTGTAGAGTCACAAAATACGCAGGCGGCATCGGGGGCAGTGGGACAGGCGCCGTCTGACGGCAGCGAGCCCTTCCAATATTCCACGCGTATTAAAGGAAGACTTGATAATACAGAGGAGTTTGGTCAGATTGTCGTGGCTTCAGGATCAAACGGGGGATTTGTCCGTTTGAAGGATATTGCCCGTTTGGAACTGGGCAGTGAGAATTATACGTATGACAGTCTTATGAACGGTCATCCGGCTGTCGGATTCGGGGTTAAGCTGACCAGTGATGCGAATGCGCTGAATACGATTAATCAGGTCAAGGCGGTACTGCAGAAGGCTTCCGCTAATTTTTCGGATGGAATGTCCTATAAGATTGTTACGGACAATACCAGTTTTGTAAAGGCTTCGATGAAAGAAGTACTGAAGACTTTTGCAGAGGCTCTCCTTCTGGTCACTATGGTGGTATTTTTGTTTCTGCAGAGTTGGAGGGCTACGCTGATTCCTATGTTGGCAGTGCCCGTTTCGCTGTTGGGAACATTTGCGGCTTTCGAGGTGCTCGGGTTTACGATTAACACGCTGACTTTGTTTGCCATGGTGCTGGAGATCGGACTGGTTGTAGATGATGCCATTGTCGTTATCGAGGCTGTGGAATATCAGCTGGATCACGGGGCACAGTCGGGCATGGAGGCAGCGGAAAAGGCTATGCATGAGGTGGCAGGTCCTATTATAGCCATTGTTTTTGCATTGGCATCGGTATTTCTTCCCGTGGCTTTTTTCAGCGGAACCATGGGGATATTATACCGCCAGTTTGCGCTGACCATTGTGGTCTCTATGGCAATTTCCGGTTTAGTGGCACTGTCCCTGACACCGGCGCTCTGTGCCGGAATATTAAAAAAGCAGACTGCCGGCAAAAATTCCGGGAAGGGTCCGGTAAAAATAGTTCTCCATATATTTAACAGGGGATTTTCAAAGTTTCTGTCAGTCTATACTTCATGGGTGCAGAAGGCCGTCGCTCATGGACGTTGGTGGGTTTTTGCGCTCGTTGTGATGACGGCGGCTGCTTTTGGACTTTATAAGCTGGTGCCGTCTTCTTTTATACCTGATGAAGATCAGGGGTTTTATATGGTTTCTGTAACGCTTCCTGATGCATCGAGTCTGGACCGCACAATGAAGGTCATGAAAGAGTTCAGTAAAAAGATCGAGGAGCAGCCCGGAGTGAATGCTGTTATGTCCATGGCGGGGATGGATATGGTGGGAGGCGGATCTAAATCGAACAGCGGATCCATGTTTGTTTCCCTCAATTCCTGGGAGCAGCGTGATCAGCCGGGGATGAGTCTGAATGATGAAATTGGAAAGACCATGAAGTCCGGGCAGGCGGTGGCGGAAGGCAGTATTGGCGCATTTTCACCTTCAGGACTGCCTGGACTGGGGATGCTCGGCGGATTTACACTGATGATTCAGGACAGAAGCGGAGGAACGCTGGAGCAGCTGGGTCAGGCGGCGGATAAGTTTGTGGAAGCGGCGAAAAAGAACCCGGCAGTGGCATCAGTTACTTCTAATTTCAGTATGAATACACCCGGTTATGAATATGAGGTCAATCGGGATAAAGCGCAGAAGATGGGAGTCAGTATTGATGATATTTTTACGGCGCTCCAGGTTTTTCAGGGAAGTGAACAGATTAATGATTTTAACAAATTCGGCCGTTCTTACAAAGTCACGGTTCAGGCCGATAAAGAGTTCAGAGGAAATATTGATTCATTAAAATATATTTTTGTTAAAAGCTCCAATGATGTGATGGTTCCGCTTAATACACTGCTGACGTATAAGAAAATTTTTGCACCGACTTCTATATCACGGTATAACGGAGTGCGGGCTGTCCAGATCAATGGGACGGCGGCATCAGGATACAGCTCGGGACAGGTTATGGAAGCCTTGGAGAAAACCGCAGCGGAAGTGCTGCCCGATGGGTATACTTATTCCTGGTCAGGACAAAGCCGGGAAGAAAAAATATCAAACGGGCAGGCACCGGTTCTGTTTGGGCTGGCATTTTTATTTATGTTTTTGTGTCTGGCAGCGCTTTATGAAAGCTGGAGTATTCCTCTGGCAGTCCTTCTTTCTGTGCCTACCGGTGTGTTCGGAGCATTTTTATTCCAGTATGTGAGAGGACTGGAAAACAGTATTTATATGCAGATCGGACTGGTTATGCTGATCGGGCTGACGGCGAAGAATGCGATTTTGATTGTGGAATTTGCCAAGGTCAGGATGGAGGCGGGCATGTCCATCTGCGAGGCTGCAGTACAGGCGGCCTTGATCAGGCTCCGGCCCATACTTATGACATCCATTGCTTTTATTCTGGGCTGTATCCCTCTGGCGTTTGCCTCGGGAGCCGGCGCTGGTGCAAGAAATTCCATGGGCAATGCTGTTGTGGGCGGAATGCTGGCAGCTACCGTGCTGGAGATTTTCGTGGTGCCTGCATTGTTTGTCATGATTGAAACACTGCGGGAAAAGTATACTTTCCCGGGCAAAAAAGAAAAAGACAGATAATTCGAAGAATGGACAGAGTTTATTCTTAAAGTCATTTACCTGATGAATGCTGTATGATGCATGGATGAAATCTGTGCATCATACGGCATTCATTTTTGTAAGGCGGAAGGGCAGGCAGGACCAATTTTGGGAATCATGCGGTCACGCGGAAGGGTTCGGTTATGATGTGATTCGATAAAAGATAAGGATTATGCAAAATCGGACTCATTCATTTCTCATATTCTCTTGCGCTGAATTCTTTGGGGGATATAATGAAATAAGGGGATAAAGCAATATGAAGATGACTTTCCCATACAGAAACTCATTCCTTTAAAGGATATTCTTTTGGAGGGGGGATGTGTGAAAAACTGACAGACCGTTTTTTAAATTGGTTCTTCTGCATCAGGGAATACGGAAGAACGTCAGAAAGTCAGGAGGCGTATAAAAGATGAATATCAAAGTGCTGCTGCCGGACAGACGGCTTGTAGGAACAGGGTGGAGACCTCCGGTGCCGGATATCCGGGATTATGCGGCGGATCACCCCAAACTGAAAGATATGATGCGCAAGCTGGGGATGCGTCTTGATGCTCTGCTGCCGCCGAAGGTGGATCTCCGTCAATGGTGTTCTCCCATAGAGACACAGGGAACGCTCGGATCGTGCACAGCTCATGCGGCGGCGGGGATTCTGGAATATTTTGAGTGCCGGTCATTTTCTCATTCGGTGACGGCATCCCGGCTTTTTATTTATAAGAATGCAAGAAATCTGCAGTGTACTACCGGTGATGTGGGATCTTATATACGCGATATTATGGGAGCACTGGCCATGTGCGGCGTGCCTCCGGAAAAATATTGGCCTTATACGGATAAGGAACCGGATTTTGATGCAGATCCTTCCGCTTTTGTCTATGCGGTAGCGGATAATTATGAAGCGCTGAAGTATTTTTGCCATGATGCAGTGTCCGCTAAACTGGAACCGGATGCCGTGCTGCGCAGTGTGAAGCGGTTTTTGGCGGCGGGGGTCCCGTCGATGTTCGGGTTTTTCGGTTTTGACTCTTTTGCGGATTCCGATATTCCGGGAGGAATTCCTTATCCCGGTCCGGCTGAGCAGTCTCAGTGGGGCCATGCTGTGATGGCAGCCGGGTATGATGATACGATCCAAATCAAGAATACAAAGTACGGAAATGTTTCTACAGGGGCGATTTTGATCCGAAACTGCTGGGGCACTTCCTGGGGAGATCAGGGGTATGGCTGGATTCCTTATGATTATGTGCTGAATAGAAAGGCCTCAGATTTCTGGTCGCTTCTTGATATGGACTGGGTCAATACAAATGAGTTCGGATTGTAATTCTTCAGGAGATATTGTGTGGAAGAAGGTGCAGGAAATGAGTCTGTCTGATTGGTTTTCGCAGTTGTGTTCTCATCAGTCAGTGCATTATACAGCAGCGGCGGTCTCTTCTGATTCCGATCCGGTGGTTCTGCAGGCCGGACAGCATTATATCAGACTGAGGCTGGCGGAAATGTATCTCAAGGATGACCGGAAGTTGTTTCGTTCATATGTGCCGGTTGTATCATCAGTGGTGTCGCTCCAGTTCGGAAGCAATTCTGCCCAGCAGCTGGCGGATGTGGCAGGACCGCTGTCCTTGAATTTATCCGAGGATGTATTGGGCAGAGGGGTGGAAACAAATTATCATTTGACGAATCTAGTTCCTTATAAGGGCGGAACCGTTTCTGTAAGCGCCGCCTTGCTGGCATATGAGAGCAAAGACTATTTTTCTTCTTTTTTGAAGCTGGCCAATGGTGTGGCGGGTATTCTTACAACAGGTCAGCTTTCATCTTATCTGAAGGTGGCGGATACGGCTGTCAGCGGCATTCAGGATCTTCTGGACGGAGCCGATAAGGAGGTCTATCTGGTTTATCATAATGAATACGGGGGATCCGACAGCAGCGGAGGGGTATCTTTAAAGAGCGGATATACCGCGGTTATTGGGGCGGACAAGACTTCATTTGATACATCCAAGCTGTACGTTAAGGACTCTTCTCTGCTGTATGGAAATACAAAGGACAGTGCGCAGCCGCTGACTGGATATGATTATATGCTGCTGGCTGTAGAGTCTGCAGTGGCACGTGATGATTTCCGTGAATTTGCAGGATACAGTACGATGCTGTCTTCAGCTCTTGAAAAAGGAATTACGGACCAGTCAGCGGGCGAGACCATTATTGAATCGGAAATGATCGCTGTTTTTAAATCAGATGATTTGACGTATGTGGATAAGACCCGGGTGGCGGCTGCCCTGAAGGCGGAGTATGATCAGAGGCTCTCCCAAGTCACCAGTTTGAAGGGACTGGGAACGGGAGAGTCCGGCGATGACTGGCTGAACTGCCGGACGAGGGCTATGGATCCGGGACATATATTTCAGCAGATTCAGCCGCTTACGGAAAACCGCAGCGGGGAAGAAGCGGCGGATCTTATTGTATCTCTGATATGCCGGGGTGAAATTGGATAAATTCAGGGGGTAAAATTTTCTGCATAAAGTGAAGGCCATGAGATGACTGTATGATAGAAGCATGGGGGAAATAAAGACATGGTGTATTCAGAATTTCTTTTGAAAATTAAGGATAATAAAGTATAATTTATTTATAAATTATACTGAAAGGCGGTTTTCTGATGAATCTGAAAAAAACCATGACTGTTGTATGTTTATCCACTGTTATACTGGGAGGTCCTTCTGTTCTGGCTGCGAATCATTTGGATCCAAGTGTAGCCGTTATTGCTGAAAGCCTTCCTGAAGAAAATCAAGAATCCGTGCATGAACCTACCATTGCAGATAAGGTGCAATCTATCTTGAATGAAGGAAAGGTGACTGTGTCAGGGGTCAAGCCTGGACACTTATATATTCCCCGGGATACGGAGATCGAGCTGCAGCTGATTGATCCCATCAGTTCTAAAAAGAATAAAGAAGGCAATACGTTCAGGCTCAAAACGGTAGATAATGTCATCATTAATGATGTGGTCATAATACCGAAGGATCAGGAAGTGAGCGGTGTGGTTTTAAAGGTCCATGGGAATGGCATGTTTGGAAGAGGAGGGCATTTGGAGATTAATATATCTTCTGTCAGAACCGTGAATCATGTAAATATCCCTGTCAATGGATATGTCAACGGATATGGATCAAGAGATAATGGTGCTGTAGCGGTGGCGGCAGTAGTTACTCTCGTCGGCGGCCTCTTTATGAAAGGGGAAAATATTTATTTTCAGCCGGGACAGTTGTTTAAGGTTAAAGTACAGCGCGATACAGATATTGAAGCTACACCGGAGAATTTGAAGGAAGTCATGGACAACAGCCGGCCACAGGGACAGGTGCTTCATGTTTCAGTGAATCCCTAAGGGGGCAGATGTTTCATTGGATGGAGCTATGCTTTCATACCGCCGCGAAGCTGTTCGGACCTAATATTATCATGTGATTTGTGTTGTATGATCAGTAGGGCATAGATCGGTATATTTCAGACGGTTTGGGGGAATCATGTTGCTGCGTCCGGGTTTATATGAACAGGTAATTAATGAAAGAATCAAACAGGAACTGGAGAAAATCCCTGCGGAGAGACGGCAGGCTGCGCCTATTGACGGAGCGGAAGCCCCCCGTGTGCTGGCCCGGTATGTGGCCGGTGTGGTGCAGAAAAAGCTGAATGAGCTTTCTGAAGGCAGAAATGGCGTGGCCGGTCAGGTGCGTCTTGTAAACCGTATGATTGATATGTTGGGCCAGGATGACGGAGCTGTCCGGTCCGGTCTGTCTGTGGACAGCCGGGCTGAGCAGCTTTTGGCGCTTTTAGGCGCTCAGGATCCGGACTTGGCTATGGGAAAGACAGCACGTGATCTGGAACGTCCGGAAACTTCACTGGCAGAGAGCAGCCTTTTTACCGGGACTGTACGGGAACCGCAGATGTTTTCAGAGTTGAAAAGAGAAATCCGCTCCTGCAGCCGTATTGATATGCTGGTGTCTTTTATTAAATGGAGCGGACTCCGCCTGATTTTTAATGAGCTGAAGAATTTTACACAGCGGGGCGGGCATCTCAGGGTGATCACCACGTCTTATATGGGAGCCACTGATGTGAAGGCTGTGGATGAGCTGAGTCATCTGCCGAATACAGAGATTAAGGTATCTTATGATACAGACCGTACGAGGCTTCATGCTAAGGCTTATGTGTTTTACCGGGATACGGGGTTTACCACGGCTTATGTGGGATCGTCCAATCTGTCCCATGCGGCTCTGGCGGAGGGACTGGAATGGAATGTGAAGGTAACGGCCAAGGATCTGCCGGAGACTCTGGCAAAGATGAATGCAACGTTTGACAGTTATTGGCATTCGGAGGAATTTTCTTCTTACCGGACGGAGGAGAGAGGCCGCCTGGCAGAGGCAATCCGCGCGGAACGGGACAGCGGCAGAGAGGGGCGTCCTCTTGTTTTTGATATCCGCCCTTATTCTTTCCAGCAGGCGATTCTGGACCGCCTGGAGGCGGAGCGGACGGTGCACGGACGGTACCGGAATCTGATCACGGCAGCAACAGGAACGGGGAAAACGGTTATTGCCGCGTTTGATTACCGCCGGTTCTGTCAAAAGCATCCGGGTCAGCGGAACCGTCTTTTGTTTGTGGCGCACAGGGAGGAAATTTTAAAGCAGGCCCAGGATACATTTCAGGGAGTGCTGAAGGACCCGAATTTTGGAGATCTTTTTGTAGGACATCTGCATCCGGAGCAGATAGATCATTTATTTATTTCGGTCCAGATGATCAATGCCCGGGCTTTGTGGGACATTATTCCGTCTGATTATTATGATTATATGGTGGTGGATGAATTTCACCATGCGGCGGCCCGGACTTATCAGGAGATGCTTTCTTATTTTCATCCGCAGATTTTGCTGGGCCTTACGGCTACTCCGGAACGCATGGACGGGAAGAATATTCTGGATTATTTTGACGGCCGGACGGCAGTGGATATCCGTCTTCCGGAAGCGATTGACCGCCAGCTGCTGTGTCCGTTTCAATATTTCGGTGTTACGGATACGGTGGATCTGCGCCGGGTGCGCTGGGTCAGGGGCGGGTATGACCGGACGGAGCTGAGCCGTCTTTACAGCATGGACCGTGCAGCGGCAGAAAGGCGGGCTGACGGGATTATACGGTCCCTGGAACAGTATGTGACGGATATGCATGAGGTGAAGGGACTGGGGTTCTGTGTGTCTGTAGAGCATGCCCGGTTTATGGCGGCCTATTTTAACAGATGCGGCATTCCGTCAGTACCGCTGAGCAGTGAATCTCCAGGGGATGAAAGGTGGCAAGCACGGGAGCAGCTCCGCCGCGGTGAGATACGAATGATTTTTACTGTAGATCTTTATAATGAAGGGGTAGATATTCCTGAGGTCAACACGGTGCTTTTCCTGCGGCCCACGGAATCGCTCACTGTTTTTTTGCAGCAGCTCGGAAGGGGGCTCCGGCGGTGTCCGGGAAAAGACTGCCTGACGGTACTGGATTTTATCGGACAGGCTAATCAGAAGTATCGGTTTGAAGATAAGTTTTCGGCTCTTTTGTCCCGGGCGCCCCGCAGCATGTCGGAGGAGATACGGAAGGGATTTACGGCGCTTCCGGCGGGCTGTTACATTCAGCTTGAAAAAAAGGCTTCAGAGTATATTTTGACAAATATCAGAAGTTCTTTGAACAGCCGGGCAGGACTGGTGGGACGCATGGAGTCTTTTGAGGATGACAGCGGGCAGAAGCTGACGTTTACACATTTTATTGATTACTATCATATGGAGGCAAAGGCGCTGCTGTGCAGAGGAAGTTTTTCCCGTCTGTCCGTACAGGCCGGCATGAGGCCGGATTTCCGGGAGGCAGAGGAGGAAACTGTGACAAAGGCGCTGCCGCGGCTGGCAGATATTGATTCACGGCGGTGGATCCTGTTTCTCCAGTGTATTCTGCCCCGCCTGGGAACGGCGGACCTGAATGCGCTGACGGAAGGGGAGAAGCGCATGATGGAGATGTTCTATGTGACGTTGTGGAAGGAAACGGTGGAATCATGGGATGAGCCCGGAGTCAGAGATAAACTGGTTTCTCTGGCGGGAAGCCCTGTGATGATGGCCGAGATCCTGGAGGTGCTGAAGGACCGCTATGACCGTATTGATCTGGTGGATGCGCCGGTGGATGCAGGATTTGACTGTCCTTTGGATCTGCACTGCACGTATACGAGAGATCAGCTCCTGGCTGCTTTGGATTACCGGAATCCTTCTCATATCCGGGAGGGAGTCAAGTGGCTGCCGGAGCATCAGACGGATGTGCTCATGGTGACGCTTAACAAGGCGGAGAAGGATTATTCACCGACAACTCTGTACCGGGATTATTCTGTCAATGAAAGGCTGTTTCACTGGCAGAGCCAGAGTACGACATCGGCGGATTCACCTACGGGGCAGCGGTATATTCATCATAGGGAAAGAGGGAGCCGTATATGGCTTTTTGTGCGTGAAAATAAAACAGACCGGTTTGGGTATGCAGAAGCTTACGCATTTTTGGGTCCGGCTTATTATCTTCAGCATGAAGGAAGCCGGCCCATGAATATTACATGGCGTTTGGAAAATCCTATTCCCGCTAAGTATCTGAGGAGGACAAATCAGCTTGTGGTGGTATAACAGGCAGAAATATATGAGATGCTGCGGACGTCTGTATTGGATTAAGGGGGTACTGTCATGACGGAAAAACCTGTACTGGCGCTGATGTATGATTTTGACTGTACATTATCGCCTAAGGATATGCAGGAGTATGCATTTATACCGGGGCTGGGGATGGAAGCTGATGATTTCTGGAAAGAATGCCAGGAAACGATGTACCGGTATAAGATGGATTCGATTCTGGCCTATATGTGGGTCATGATCCGCGCATCCCGGGGTAAGATGCTGATCAATCATGATACGCTGCGGAAGCTGGGTGAGAGTGTACAGCTTTTTCCCGGCGTGAAAAGCTGGTTCCCCCGCGTCAACAGTTATGCAGAGAAAAAAGGAATGAAAGCTGAGCATTACATTATTTCATCCGGACTGAAGGAGATTATCGAGGGAACCCCCATTGCCGGCCAGTTTCAGGAGATTTATGCCGCTTCGTTCTGCTATGATGAATCGGGTGTTCCTGTATGGCCGGCTATGGCGGTGAATTATACCAGTAAAACGCAGTTCCTTTTCAGGATTAACAAAGGGGTTCCTGATGTTACAGATAACAGAGGTCTGAATGAGTATATGCCGGAGGACCGGCGCCGTGTTCCTTTCCGTAATATGATTTATATCGGCGACGGGCTGACGGATGTGCCATGCATGAAGCTGACCAAGGTCAACGGAGGGCATTCAATTGCGGTGTATCAGGAGGATAAGGGAGAAGCTGATCAGATGATTCTCCACGGACGCGTGGATTTCGTGATTCCGGCCGATTATTCCAAAGGCAGTGAAATGGAGCAGGCGGTTTTTGAAATTATTGATCAGACGGCAGCCGCAGACAGAACTGTGGCCCGTCATATGAGATACAGTGATCAGGCGAGAAGTGAAACGGAAGGAAAGTAATATGAGGCAATATCGTGGCGGAAGAGAGCTGAAGGAAGCCATCTGAGAATGTTTCCAGCGGTATGACAGTAAATTTGATGCTATTTCTGAAGAGATGCGGGGCTGGGACGGTGACGGGTTCATGAAAACACCCGCACAGCATTTAGAATATCATTTGGGCTGGACAGGGCTTTTACTGTTGTGGGAGAAAGAAGAAAAAGCGGGAGGGAATGCCTGTGTTACTTCTGTAGGATACAGGTGGAATGAACTGGGACTGCTGTATCAGTCTTCTTATAAACAATATGAAGGTATTCCGCTGTATCAGCAGAGAATGCAGAGGGCAGAACAGACCGGAAATATTGATGCATGTATAGAAAGTTTCACAGAGGCAGAGCTTTTTCAGACGGGGCAGCGTCAGTGGCCGGTGTATAAATGGATTCATATTAATACCGTGGCGCCGTTTACTAATTTCCGTATGCGGATCAGGCGGTGGAAACGGTTTTATGAAATCCCTGCGGCAGGAGGAATGACAGGAAGCTTTCCGTGTATTATCCGGGGAAATGAGAATCAATAATCATGTATGCTATAAAAAGATGATTCAAAGCATGCATGCTAAATTAGAATAATTGAAAATTTTGCTTGAAAGATATTCTTTAAAGGATAATAATGTAATAAAAAGTTGTTATTCTATTACATTATTGGTTAAATGTAGGCAGGGAGGTATGGGAATGGACTCTTCCTTTTCTGAGGAACTGTGTATTGCACATAGACTGGAAAATGGCGAAGGTGTGCAGCCTCTTGTGGAACATCTGCAGCATACAGCAAAATTGGCAGGCGAGTTTGGCCGGTATGCGGGCATAGAGAAACTGGCTTATCAATGCGGGTTATATCATGATCTTGGAAAATATTCAGGCGTTTTCCAAAGGTATATTCGAGGGGATTTTCACGGACGGGTGGATCATTCCACGGCGGGAGCCCAGCTTTTTATGAAAATCGGAGGGCTCCTGCAGGCTTTCTGTATTGCCGGGCACCATGCAGGACTTCCAAATCTGGGAAACAAGCTGGATCCGGATTCTGAGCCGACACTCTGCGGACGGTGCAGGAGGAGTGTGCCCTGCTGTGAGCGGTATCATGAAGAGCTGCCGGATCCAGAGGTGTTTGATTATACATCTTTTAAAGACCGGTTCGGCAGCGGAATTCAGACAATGCTTTTGATCAGAATGCTCTTTTCGTGTCTTGTGGACGCGGATTTTTTAGATACGGAACAGTATATGAAGAACGGAAAAATACGAAGAGGAGGCTTTGACAGTCTCGGTGCTCTTCGTGTTTTGTTTTTTAAACAGATGAAAAAGCTGGGGTATCTGTCTCCAAAGAATGAAATCAACAGGGAGCGGAAAAAAATCATGGACCGCTGTATAGGACAGGCGGCAGAGGATCCGGGGCTGTTTACGCTGACAGTGCCTACAGGAGGAGGAAAAACACTTTCTTCCATGGCGTTTGCTTTGGAGCATGCAGTCCGTCATGGACAGCGCCGTATTATTTATGTTATTCCGTATACTTCCATTATTGAACAGACTGCCGAAAATTTCCGTCGGTTTCTTGGAGACTGCAATGTGGTGGAGCATCATATGAATGCAGTTTATGAGGATACGGAGCTCCACCCGGATCCTAAAAAGCTGGCCTCGGAAAATTGGGATGCACCGGTGATTGTCACAACGAATGTACAGTTTTTTGAGTCTCTTTTTTCCAACCGGACATCGCGGTGCCGGAAGCTCCATAATATAGCGGACAGCGTCATTGTATTTGATGAAGCGCAGATGTTTCCCCTGCCTTATTTGAAGCCGTCTCTTCAGTCAATTCAGGGGCTTCTTTCGTATTATGGATGCACGGCCGTTTTCTGCAGTGCCACGCAGCCTCATTTGGAGCGTTTTTTTCAGGGTACATCTATTCCGGTTCGGGAGATTATGGAGGATATCCCCGCGGTCTATGATTTTTTCCGGAGGGTTACATTTTATCATCTGGGACTGGTGGAATATGATGAGGTGGCGGAACGCATGCGTGCCATGAAGCAGGTTCTGTGCGTGATGCTTACAAAGCATGAGGCGCAGGAGCTCTATGAGCGCATCAAGGGACCGGACTGCTTTTATCTGTCAACGAATCTCTGCCCGGTCCATCGGTCTCAGGTGATCAGTGAGGTGAAGGAAAGACTGGCAGCGGGACTGCCCTGCCGGGTTGTGTCGACAACGGTTATTTCTGTCGGTGTGGATATTGATTTTCCCACGGTTTTTATGGAGCAGTCAGGACTGGACAGCCTGATACAGGGGGCAGGCCGGTGCAACCGGGAGGGAAAGCGCCCTGTGCATGCGAGCCATGTGTATGTGTTTAAAACGGATGCGGTGGCTGATTCCCGCTTTATGAGACAGGAACGGCAGGTGACAGATCTGGTGAGGAAAAGACATTCCGATATGTCGTCGCCTGAAGCGATTCAGGATTATTTTGATAGTCTGTATCTGGCCAAGG
>ENA-OQIN01000740-OQIN01000740.1-human-gut-metagenome-genome-assembly--contig:-NODE-740-length-19270-cov-3.754077_pt1 | contig 19270 bp, 14 predicted proteins | sample MGYA00242581_ERZ504746 | MGnify/ENA primary metagenome ERZ504746 (study PRJEB26092, sample SAMD00036436) | human gut metagenome | host: Homo sapiens | study: EMG produced TPA metagenomics assembly of...
TCATGGATCACATAATTATGGGTCAGTATTACAAGCATATGCGCTTTCAAAGAAATTGCAAATTATGGGACATGAAACAGAATTTATTAATTTGCGTCCAGAAAGCCAAAAATCCATGTATAAGATTATTAGAGAAAGTGATGTGGGAATTCATAAATTATTCCACTACTTAATTTTTCCGGCATTAAAAAAGCGTTATAATCATTTTGAACGTTTTATAAATGAAGTGTTACCAGTTACTAAGAAAGAATATGCGTCAACAGAAGAGTTAAAGAGCGAACTTTTTGACTATGATGTATATATTTGTGGTGGGGATCAAATTTGGAATCCAACGTGTCAAGATTTTGAAACAGCATATTATCTTCAGTTTTTAGATGCGACTAATAGTGCGAAGAAAATATCTTATTCGCCAAGTCTTGGGAAGACAGAGTTTGATGAGGATGTGTTATGCAAAATAGAAAAATGGGTGCAGAGTTTTGATGTTATTTCTGTTCGAGAACCAAGAGGAGCAGATATAATACAGAAATTGACTGATAAGACAGTATATACAGTATGTGATCCCGTGCTCTTATTAGATAAAAAAGAATGGGGAAAATTAGCAGTTAAACCAAGGCATAAAAAGCCGTATATTTTAGTGTATTTCTTGGAAAATAATCATGGTAGTAAAGAATTGACAGAATATCTTCGCAAAGTCACCGGATATGATGTGATTATATTCAATGAATATATTCGTGATTTTATTAAACCGTATCATAAAGCATACTCGGCTAGTCCAGAAGAATTTGTGGGATTATTTATGAATGCGAGTTTGGTGTACACAAATTCTTTTCACGGGACTGTGTTTTCAACTATTTTTGAGAGACCATTTATTTCAGCTATTGCAATAGACCAAGAGAATACTGTTAATAATAACGATAGTCGTAAAATTGATTATTTAAAGAAAATAGGGCTAGATAGTAGATTATATACAACTGGAAAACCAGATAAAAAATTTTTACTTCAAATCGATTATTCAGAGGCACGAAAAGAAATAGCAGATTTTAGAAAAGAATCCTTAAATTATTTAATGAATGCGTTGCAATAATTTACAGAAGGGGAAGATGTGGATGCCGACATTTAGTATTATTGTACCAGTTTATAAAACGGAAAAATATTTAGAAAAATGTATTGATAGTATTTTAAAACAGACATATGAAGATTTTGAATTGATTTTGGTTGATGATGGATCACCGGACAAGTGTCCTTTTATTTGTGATGAATATAAGAAAAAGGATTCTAGAATAAAAGTGTTGCATAAAAAAAACGGAGGGGTATCTTCAGCACGAAATCAAGGATTGTGTATGGCAATGGGAAAGTATATTTGGTTTGTAGATAGTGATGATTATATAGAACCAGATGCACTTCAGGAATTGAGTGATTTCCAACAAGAAATAGGAGCAGGTTTATGTGTGTTTAATGCTAAATCAGATGAAATAGATAGATTAGATGATATTAATAAATTTTTTGATCAATATTATTTTACATATGAACTAGGATTTGAACCATGGAATAAAATTTATAGGCGTGAAATTATTCAAAAATACAATTTAGAGTTTGATGTTCAAGAAACAATAGGTGAAGATTTGCTATTTAATATTCAATATTATAAAGCAATATTTAATACGCTTCCAGTGACAATAGTACTAAAAAAAGAGACGTATTATCAGTATGTTGATCGAGAAGGATCTGCAATGAATACGGCTTTAAAAACAAGAATTTACCAGCAATTAAGGTTGTTTGACAAAATAGAAGATAACCTAAGCGGGAAATTAAAAGAAGAAAATATCGCATACTTATTTTTTATACACTTAATTTCGGGCATTGGACAATCAAAGCAAAGTGGTTTGAGTTGTTTTGAATTTTCGCAAATAGATTTTGAGAAATATAGAAACTGGATTAATAAATTTAAATTAATTCAAAATAAATTTTGGGCAAATGAAAATGCTAGCCAATTTGGAAAAATAAGAATTCAATTATTTGTATGGCTTATGAAAAGAAAAAAATTTATGTTAGCAGGGAAGTTGATGGGATTAATAAACTGTTAACATTATATAGCGATAAAAATAATATTGGCATTTTTTTACATTGAAGCATAGCGAATTAATTTTGCCATTATAAACATATTAGAGTATAGTCAAGTAAATAGATTTAGATATAAAATTTTTCTGAAAAAAGACATTGAGTTCGATTCGAGTAGAGAGGTTTTCGCTAAGTGATAAAATAAATGTAGTATTACAAATAGGTAAATAAAATGGGGTGTTTAAAAGAAAAAATGAATAGACGAAGAAGTTTTTTAAATATTGTAGTAGGAATCATAAGCCAAATTATTTCGATTGCGTTGGGGATTATTATTCCGAGACTGTTTTTGATGAGTTTTGGATCAGAAATGAATGGGTTTTTAAATTCGATAGGACAAATATTTGCATACTTTACATTATTGGAAGCTGGAATGTATGGGGCAACACTACAAGCTTTGTATGCTCCAATAGCCAATTCGGATAAAAAAGAAATTTCAAGCATAATGGCTGCAACAAATCGTTATTATAAAAAAACAGGGCGATTATATTTAATTGCAGTTTTGGGATTAGCAGTTGTATATCCATTAGTGATTTCCTCAAATATTTCAGTATGGGTTATGACTGTGATTATTTTATTTAATGGGTTTCCAGGGGTTATTAGCTATTATTTTCAAGGGAAATTCATTATTTTATTACAGGCGGAAGGTAAAAACTATATAAATACAGCACTATCTTCTATTGCCTCTACTTTAATTAGTATATCAAAAATTATTATGCTTTTCTTAGGATGTAGCATTGTTAAAATACAATTTACATATTTACTAATCAATATATTTAAAATAATTATTATAGGAATCTATATTTCTAAAAACTATAAATGGGTTAATCTAAAAGAAGAACCTAATTATAAAGCAATTGAACAAAAAAATGCAGTTTTTGTTAATCAAATTTGTGACATGGTTTTTAGAAATACAGATACTATAATCTTAACAATTTTCTCTAGTTTAAAAGTTGTTAGTGTCTATACAATGTATACATTGCTGTATTCGATGATTAGAACTGCACTAGATTATGTGGCGCAAGGATTTTCTTTTGTAATGGGGCAAACATTTAATCGAGATAGGGATAGATATATACAACTCCATGATTTGTATGAAAACTATAGAATGGCATTAGTGTTTGCACTGTATAATATTGCATTAATTTTTATCATTCCTTTTATGGAACTATATACATCTGGAATTAAAGATATCAATTATTTAGATTATAAGGTGGCAGTCTTATTTTCAGTATTTTATGTTATGACAGGTGCTAGAGCATGTTGTGCCGATTTAATCAATTATGCACAGCATTTTCGTAAAACACAAACCCGATGTATAATAGAAGCTGCTATTAATTTGACAGTTTCGATAATAGCAGTAATTTTTTGGGGGATTTATGGAGTCCTTATAGGAACAATAGTTGCACTAATTTATAGAATGAATGATATGTTTATATATGCAAATGTGCGAATTTTACATAGAAGTCCTTGGATTTCCTATAAGAGATTTATTTCTAACTCTATTATATTTACTATAATTACAGTAATTAGTAAATGGATTCCTTGGCATTTAGATTCTTATTTTTCAATTATAGGCTATGCATGTGTGTCGGGAATTATTATCTTAGGTGTCTATTTTACTATTGCTTCCATTGTAGATTACCGTTCCTTTAAAGTTCTAAAAGAATATATTCAGCCATTAATAGGAAAGTTAGTTAAAAGAGATTGATAAGAGATGGGAAAGGATTATAATCATGAAAGACACCTTTAGGACTGGCTGTTCAGTGCCAGTCCGAAGGGAGCTACAGCTAGCGCTATTGTGTATACAATGGTTGAGATGGCAAAAGCGAATGACCTGAACACATACAAATATCTGACTTACCTTTTATCACAGCGACCAGATGCTAACATGTCAGATGAACAGCTGGAACAGCTTGCCCCATGGAGCGAGACTGCGAAAGCGAACTGCCAAAACTAAAGTAGAGTAAAACGCTTGCATCTATCATTTTGGTGCAAGCGTAATTTATAGGCAGCGTAGCAATATTTTGCGCTTACGATATGTTCATTGGAATGGGATCTAATGGAAGTAAAGATGTTATGTCTTGGATAACAGTGCCTTTAGATGATGATTATGACGAAACGGTATTTGAAGGGGTATTTGTTTTAGATCAGTCAATGTATAGGGCGGAAAGTACAGGAACTATTAGTACTTTGGTTAATAATGAGGAAGTCTTTACAACTGGGGAAATTGATAGCAATACATTAGAGGCTTTTCCAGTTAACTTTAATTTTTGGGATGCCGATTCATTTATTATTTTAACAGAAGCACATTTAGCAGGAAGTGATTTTTCATACGGCTTTATAACAGAAAAATAATTGAGAAAACATTACACGATTGGGACACTAGATTGTTGTTGACTCTATAAAATATCAAAATACTGATTTACTTGATTGCGTCTAAATTGGCTTGTATACTGGTATCTACATATAAAAAGACCATATATCAGATTACTCATTTATCTTCAAGGATGATTTATACTATAAAGTACATAGATTCATTATAAGGGTGATAGTGAGAAAACGATTTTCTTTTTGCTGGAATTGTAATTTCCACAAAACGGATTGGTGATTTTTATACACTGGACAGATGATGAATTTCGCCCCAGATTATTCAATAATCAGGGAATACCCCAATTTATCTCAGGATATAAAGATCGATGGAAGGAAATTTGAATTTAAAGCATTGGAAAAATTTATGCCGAAAGTGTAATAAAAAACTATTTCTAATTGTATATCAAGTTGAAATCTGCTATGATAATCTCATAGAATTCCTCTGTCAAATGGAGGAGTATCATGAGAAGAAAACATCGTTTAAAGGAACTTACGATCAAAGATAATTTTATGTTTGGTGCAGTGATGATGGATGAAAATAACTGCAAGGGACTTTTAGAAAGAGTGCTGGAGATACCGATCGATCGAGTGGAAGTCAGCCGGGAGAAGAGTATCGTATATCATCCGGAATACAAAGGTGTCCGATTGGATGTTTATGCGAAAGATGAGTGCCAAAGTCATTATAATGTAGAGATGCAGATGAAAAGAAAGGCAGCGCTCGGGAAGCGAAGTCGTTACTATCAGAGTCAGATGGATATGGAACTATTACTATCAGGAGAAGATTATTCAGAACTTCCAGATACCTATGTCATTTTCATCTGCGATTTTGATCCATTTGAAGAAGAAAAATACCGGTATACCTTTAAGATGAATTGCAAAGAGTCCGGGAAGACGAATCTGGAAGATGGAAGGACTATCGTATTTTTGAACACACATGGAAAGAATGAAAGTGAAGTTCCAAAAGAACTGGTAACATTTCTAAAGTATGTAAAGGCAGACCTTGCAGGAAGTGAGGAAGCATTTGATGATTCCTACGTGGAACAGCTGCAGGATTTTATCCGCAAGATCAAGGGAAGCCGGGAAATGGAGGAGCGCTTTATGATTTTTGAAGAGATGCTGAAAGAAGAGCGTGCAGAAGGATTTGCAAAAGGACGTGAGGAAGGACTTCAAGAAGGGCGAAGTACTTTGAAAGAAACTCTGCTCTTGTTTTTGCAAAAGTTTGGAGACGTTCCGGATGAGGTTTTGGAGCAGATTCAGGCCCAGCAGGATATGGAAGTGTTGAAGAATTGGATGCAGACAGCCTTTCAGTCAAAGACGTTGGAAGAGTTTGTACAGAAGATGTAAGAAAAATCTATTTCTGATCGATGATCAGATCTAAATCTTCGGGGGTTTCACTGTTCTTGTGAAATCTCCGAGATAGGAAACAAGTCGATGCCGTTTCAGGCAAGTATTCAAGAATAGACAGAGGAATTCTAGAATAATAGATAATGTGGAAGAGAAAGTTTTGGGGAAATTGTACAATTACTTTATATGGAAACTTCCATATTTTTTGTAGCAGCCTTCCGGTAGATGTGGTATGATAAGTTTATATCTTACATAGGAAGGAGGGGTATGTTTCCAATTTGGATTCATACAAAAGAAGAAGTGAAACGTTTATTAATTTTAGGTGCCGGTGGTTTTGGCCATATGATCCAGGAAACAGCAAGATTGTTGGGGTACGAAGAGGTTGTGTTTTTAGATGATGCCGTAAAGGGAGCGGATGTAATTGGAAAGTGCTGTGACTATAAGGCATTTTTAAATGAGTACGATACGGCAGTGGCAGCTCTGGGAGACAGCGGAATGCGGCTATACTGGACAGAGAAACTGATGGAAGCGGGCTATCAAGTTCCGGCGATCATTCATCCGTCAGCGGTTGTTAGTCCTAGTGCGGTGATCGGCAATGGAAGTTTTATTATGCAGAGTGCGATTGTCAATACCAATACAGTTGTGGAACATGGTGTGCTTGTCAACAGTGGGGCGGTTGTAGATCATGATTCTCATGTTGGATGTGGAGCACATATCGGACTGGGCAGTGTCGTAAAGGCGAACTGCGTAATCCCTTCCAGAAAGAAGGTTGAAGAGGGAGAAGTGATCTTCTCTACGAGAAGAAAGATTGACGGTGTGACAAGCAGAAATCTGGAGGATGCACTGTATGCGTTTGGGTTCGGTCTTCAGTGCAGCTATGTGAAGCCATTTGGAGAGGGACATATTAACGAGACGTATGCGGTCTATATGCCGACGGAGGAGGGCGATGAATTTGCCTATATTCTTCAGCGGGTGAATAATAATGTCTTCAAGGATCCGGCAGGTGTGATGGAGAACATCTTTGGAGTGACAGAATATCTAAGAAATATCACTCGAGAGGAAGGGGGAGATCCGGACAGAGAGACACTTTCCTGCATTAAGACAAAGAATGGATGTACCTATTTCGAGGACAATGAGGGACAGCCATGGAGATGTTATAATTATATTTCGAATTCGGTATGTTATCAGCTTGTAGAGGATCCGGAGCAGTTCTATCAGTCTGGAAATAGTTTTGGACACTTCTTAAAACAGCTTGGAAATTATCCGGCATCCAGCTTAAAGGAGACAATCCCAGATTTCCACAATACGGTGAAACGGTTTGAAAATTTGGAGAAAGCTTTGAAGCGAGATATCAAAAACAGGGCGATCACTTGCAGACCGGAGATTGCATTTGCTCTTGATAGAAAGCAAGATTGTAAGGTATTAGTAGAACAGCAGGAGAATGGAACGCTACCGCTTCGAGTGACACACAATGATACGAAGCTGAACAATATTTTGTTTGATGCAGAGACCGGAAAGGGACTTTGTATCATTGATCTGGATACGATCATGCCAGGGCTTGCTGCAAACGATTTCGGAGATTCCATCCGGTTTGGTGCGGCGACAGCGGAGGAAGATGAGCGCGATTTGGATAAAATGCATTTTGATATCTCTCTATATGAGCTGTATGTGAAAGGATATTTGGAGGCGACAAAAGATGTGTTGACACCGGAGGAAGTCGAGAGTCTTCCATGGGGAGCGCGTCTGATGACGTTTGAGTGTGGAATTCGGTTCCTGACAGATTATCTGGAAGGAGACACTTACTTTAAGACGGCTTATCCAGAGCACAACCTTGTCCGTGCGCGGACGCAGTTCCGTCTGGTGGATGAGATGGAGCAGCAATTTGCAAAGATGCAGGAGATTGTAAGAAAGTACGCATAAGAAAAGAAAGCCGGGGTGGAAGAAGCTCCGGCTATTTGATTGGAAAGAGAAACGACAGATCGGAGGTGGACGATGAAGAAATTTGGAAAGATAGTTGTATTTAGTTTCTTTGTGCTGACAGGAATTCTTTTGGTCAGTCTTATCTTATCGCAAAAATGTCTCATTGTTCGGCAGTATACTTACCGGAATCCAAAGATTGCGGCTCCAATTAGAGCTGTGCAGCTTACAGATCTTCACAATTATCAGTACGGCAGGGATAATCAAAGGCTGATTGCTAAGATTCAGAAGCAGAAGCCAGATGTAATCTTTATGACGGGGGATATGCTCAATGAGGATGAAGACCGCACGGATATTCTTCTGCATCTGGTTCGGGAAGCGTGCGCGATTGCGCCGGTGTATTTTTCGCTGGGAAATCATGAGGTGGGTTATGAGAAAACTTATGGTGAAGGCGATCTGACGGAACAGCTTGAAGCTGCCGGGGCAGTTGTGCTAGAGAAAGAATATGTGGATACCAAGATTGCCGGACAGGAAGTAAGGATTGGGGGAGCCTACGGATATTTACTGCCGGAAGACTGGAAAGATGGATCAGAGCAACGATTTCTGGAAGCGTTTGTGCAGACAGATCGGCTGAAGATTTTGCTGAGTCATGTACCAGAAGGCTTACTGTTGTGGAAGAGCATGGAATACTGGGATGTAGATCTAGTCTTCAGCGGACATGTGCATGGTGGTCAGGTAAGAGTTCCGTTTGTAGGAGGACTGTTTGATCCGGAGGAAGGATTTTTCCCAACGTATACGAGAGGAATGTTTTCCTGCGGAAATGGAACGATGATCTTGTCGGCGGGTCTTGGCAGTTCCAGAGGGATTCCGCGAGTTAATAATCTTCCTGAGATCGTTGTGTGTGACATCGTAAGATAAATCAAAAAGAAAGAGAGAAGCAGATGAGAAGAGAAAAAGAACAGAGGGCACTCTTTCAGTTGATCAAGAGTGTTTTGCTGGAAGAACCAATAACGATAGAGGTCGAAGGACTTGACTGGAAGTATTTGCAGCAGTTGTGCAAGTATCAGAAGATTGACAATCTAGTATCCTATGGAATTTTACCACTGCAGGAACAGGAGAAAATCCCTGCGGATGTGGTCTGTGCAATGCAAAAGGCGCAGCAGAAAGGGATTGCGAGAGAGGCTACCCAGTATTTTTCTTTGCAGGAGATCCAACAGAAGTTTGAGGAAGAACAAATCGAGCATCTCCCATTAAAGGGAGCTCAGTTGAAAAAGGAATACCCTTCTCCTGATATGCGTTTTCTCACAGACCTTGATATTCTGTGTCAGAAAGAGCAGCAGGGCAAGATTCAGGAGATTATGGAGTCGCTTGGATATACTTTGGAACATGGAGGAGGGCATCACGATGTCTATGTGCGGAATCCTTTTATGACGGTTGAGATTCATTGGGACTGCTCAACGGAGAATCGGGAGCTAGACGTACTTTTGGAGGATATCTGGAGCAAATGTATCCGAAAGGAAGGTTTTGCGTTTGCGTATCAGATGCCTTGGGAAGAGTATTATGTATATATGATCGGTCATATGGCAAAGCACTTGAAGTACGGAGGAATTGGAATCCGGATGCTGTTGGATCTTTTTGTGTTTGCACAGAAGAAAAAAGACAGTTGCGACTGGAAAAAGGTCGAAGCATATCTGGAGCGAGGGAGACTTTTGAAGTTTTCCGAAACGATGCAGCGCTTTTTACAGCAATGTATGGAGGAAGACGAATCGTTTTTTGAGGGAAATATTCTTTTGGAACATATCATTGGCAGTGGGGCATACGGCACGATGGAAAATCATATGGGAGCGAGACTCTTAAAAGAGGGCGGGGAGAAAAAGCAAATCCGAAGGACACGCATACGGTTGGTGCTGACAATGCTTTTCCCGCCTTTGGAGGCAATGAAAGAACTTTCTCCGGCAGTGAGACGGCATGCATTTTTATTGCCGGCAGCATGGATCTGGCGTTTGGTCACGAAGACCATTTTTGCAAATAGAAAAGGGCGGGAGGCCTTAAAGAGCGCTGCGGTGACCGAACAGGTAGACCAGATGGATCGCGTATGCAGGGCGGCAGGACTTTACGAGTAAAAACATCTGTGAAAAAGAGCGAAAAATAAGAAAAATAGGAAGAAAAAATGGTGAAAAACACGGATGAAAAATAGTTGCAGAGATGTAAAAAGATAATGTATAATTTACCGGAAACTAAAATAAAAAGGAGCGTAAAAATAATGAAAGAAAGATATGAGGCATTAGAACTGAACATTGTAAAGATTCCGGTGGAAGATACGATTATGATGAGTGGGATTGATAATAATGGAGATGTAGGTGACTGGGGAGAGGAAGATCTGGGCTTTTAGGACAGCGATTCAGAGGTAGTATATGAAAAAGAAAACGATTATAATTATAATCGCAATTGTTTTCCTCTGTGCCATCACATGGCTGTTATCTGATTCTTTTTCCGGAAGGAGTTCGGATCAGGCAGGTGATGATTCTAGAAAAGCTACAGCGAACGGGCAGGCAGAGGATCTGGATACCGATTCCGAAGAGAAGAAAGAATTGGGAGCAAGCGATGAGCATGCAGGGAACTCTTCATTAGAGAAGCCAGAGGAAAGAAGTACAGAAGATTCATCAACAGATACCGAGATGGATATGGGAACGGAACAACCGTCAGAGAACCTTGATAATGAGGTGACAATTCCAGATGACTGGGAAGAATAAAGACTAGAAGGAGAAAAGGAATGCTAAAAAGACTAAATAAGATATGCAAAGTATTGTTATTAGCCTTAACATTCGTATTGGGCAGCACAGGGTTCGCGTTGGCGGCAGAGAATGAAATACATATTTCTACAGAATCTATGGAGATTCGATCAGAAGGAAAGACAGGACTTCGGACGATTTCGGCAATCGATAAGGCCTACCTGGAGCAGCTGAAAGCAGAAGGGAAAGAGGTCACTTACGGAACGGTGGCAGTACCTGCGAGTGCGTTGGAGGCAGCCGGAGGAGAACTTCAGATTGACGGAAGCTATGCGTTAAAAGGGAAAGCTTACAAAGCTCTTGAGATTCCGGCAGAGAAGAATTGGAAGACAACAGAGGAGAAGGTTTACTATACCGGAGTTCTTACCGGGATCAGTGGAGCAGGGTTTAACACCAGATATGCAGTCAGATCTTATATGAAAGTAGACGGACAGGTGTTCTATGGGAATACACTGGTGCAGTCTGCTTATGTGACGGCACAGGAGATGCTGAAGTCTTCGGAAGTGTCGACAGACCAGAAGAAATGGCTCGCCAAAAACGTGCTGGATGCGTGTGACACCGCGAAGAAGGTGACACAGGATACACTGACAATTACGTCGGAGCAAGTAAAGGGCGGTATTTACACAGTGAATGCGACTGAGAAAGTGCGAAATTATAACAAGGTCGTTGTGGACAGCTCTGTACAAGGTGGAGAGATTGTATTGAATCAGCTTCGTGTAAAAAATTTGGAAGTGGCAGCAGATGCGGACTGTACTGTGACAGCAAATGACACAGTATTTGATCAGATTGGGAAAAGTGCTGCCGGTGCAGGCAGGGCAGCGGGGAATTTCACCCTGAATCTTGGAGCGGGATCCAGTGTTGCGAAACTTGTGGCGGGAAGTAATATGACGGTCAATGGAGCATTGAAAATTGCAGAAGTGGAAGTTGCAGAAGTGGTACAGGGATTTACAGTGAATGTACCTGCGGAGGAATTGCTCGTGTCTGAGGCTGCAGGTGGATCTATGATCACTGTCAATGGAACCGTGGAGAATGCTATTTTAAATGGAGACAATTCTACGATTGGCGGAAGCGGAAAACTTGATAAAGTGCAGGACAATGGAAACAATCAAGTAGAAGTGGAAGTTGGGGAAGAGATCTTGACTAACAGCATTGTATCTGTGGAAGTACGTGGAATGAGTCGGATGATCGTTACTTTGGAGAAAGCGACAACACAACCGCTCGCAGTAGAAGATATGAGAATTATCTGCCATGGCGGGAAGGAAATGACACTTTTAAGTGCAAAGACGGAAGACAATCGCGTGTATGAAGTTTCTACTTCGGTGTTTGCAAAAGACGATACCTACACATTCTCGATGGAGATTGCACCGGGCAAGATCATTTCCAAATATTTCAGTTACAAAGTAGACTGCCCGACTGTCAGCGATGCAACGGTACTGAGAAGTGAGGCGACAAGAGCAGAATTTGATTTGTTTGATGTGGATGAGGGAGGATATGTATATGTATACCTTCCGGGGCATACACAGGTCAGCCGTGCGGCAGAGGAAATTCCTTCTGTGGATACGGTGAAGAAGGGATACCGGAAAGAGATGAAGACGGGATTCAATAAGGTGCTGATCAGTGGACTGGAGGAAGGAATCTCCTACCAGTTGTATTATGTGATGGAAGCTCACGATGGAAGAACATCGGATGTTCTGGGGCCGATCACCGTCAGTGGAAATGTGCAGGAAGATCCGAACATTTCATCCGAATATCAGATCGTATCTGTCGGAGAGAAACCGAAAAACACAATTACCGTAGAGTTAAATAAAGCTCCGGCAGAAGAGTTGACACTGGACAATTTCTCCTTTATCTGTCCGACCGGTTCACCGATCACAACAGATAAAGCACAGCTTTTTGTCAGCGAAGACAGAAAAGTCTATACGATTGTGATTCCGGAAAATTATGGACATAAAGATAATCAGTATATTGCAAAGGTGACATTTTCTGATGGAACCGTTGCAAAGAAATCTTTTGTAGTGGAATACAATCCGCCGCGGATTACAGAGCAGAAAGTAGAGCGGATCTCGGAGACTTCTTTCCGATATAGTTTTGTATCGGATGAGAGTGGAACACTTTACTACGGAACATATAACTTTAACGGCTCCTATAACTGGGAGAACAATACACCGACCGGAGATCAACTGGTAGGTGGCGAGATTGCTTCGTCGCAGATTCAGATGCACAGTGGATATAACCAGGTGGAGATCTCCTATAATGGAACCGATAAGGACTATTTTGCGCTTCCTGTAGATGTTTACGGCAACTATGCGGGCTATACAGAACATGATAAGATTCCGGCATATGTGCCGCAAGTTCCGGAAGAACCAAAACTTGCAATTGAATCGATTTTTTATAATAAAGAAGAGTCGGATTATGGAACCTGTCTTGATGTTACGTTTACAACAGCAATCGATGACTTTCCGAATCAGGCACTGATTAAGTTTACAGTGATCCAAGGGACATCTGTAGGGAAAGTGTTGTTGGAGACAAGCTTTTTAGATGAAAGCCATACAAAACTTCGCATGCGTACACTGAATGGAGCATTTGGTCCGGGAACTTATAAAGTCAGCATGTATGTATCGAAAGATGGACAGCTGCAAAAAGTAGAAAAAGAATTTATCATTGACTGATCACAGGAGGATCTGGGAGCAATACTTCCAGGTCCTTTTTCGGAAAGGAGAAGAGGAATGCGATATCAGATTGCGGATTGCATTGTAGAGTATGAGCCGATCTATGAGTTTCTGAAAAAGAAGATGGAGTCATACCGCTTTGATGGGGATGCGAAGACGCAGATCACACTGACGATGACAGAGGAACTCTGTATACAGAAACAGGCAGAGCAGCCTCATCTGACATTGGAAGAGTGTGAATATATTTTTGTGGGATTGGAATTTTACCGCAAGCTTCTTTTGCAGGGCGGGATGATGATCCATGCATCTGCGGTGGAAGTGGATGGCAGAGTTTATCTGTTTTCTGCGGACAGTGGAACAGGAAAATCTACACATACAAAACAGTGGCAGAAATATTTTGGAACCGAGCGGGCATTGATCATCAATGACGATAAGCCGGCAGTCAGAAAAGAGGCGGATGGCTGGGTCGTCTACGGGACACCGTTTAGCGGGAAGACCGATGAGCAGTTGAACCGCAAGGGAAAACTGCAGGGAATCTGTATGCTGGGGCGTGGGAAAACAAACGAGATCCGGCGTATGGAGCCCCAGGAGGCGGTACTGCTTTTGATGCGGCAGACACTTGTTCCGCGCAGGCAGGAGATGGCAGAGAGGCTGTTAGAGATGCTGGATGAACTTTTTAAAGAAGTCCCGGTCTATCAGATGCGGTGTACGATTTCAGAAGATGCCGCAAAGATGGCATATGAAAGTATGAGAGGAGAAGGAATATGAGAATTAAAAATGGATTTTTTATGCGGGAAGTGGCAGGAAAATATGTTGTAGTCCCGGTTGGAGCACAGACAAATGAGTTCAAAGGAATGATTCAGATGAACCAGACGGGGGCTTTTCTCTGGAAAGCGCTTGAGAGGGATCTGACAGAAGAAGCGCTGACAGAGAGGATGCTGGATCAATATGAGATGACAGAGGAACAGGCGAAAAACGATGTACATACATTTGTCACCAGACTCTTAGAGGCTGGCATTCTAGAAGTGTAGGCGGAACATACGATGCGCAAGAAAATGGAGCAGATTCTTTTAGAAGACGGGGAATTATTTACAGCGGCATCTGGGGTCAGTATGCTTCCCTGCATCAGACCGCAGAAGGATATCTTGCATCTCGTTCGGCCGGAGGGAATCGTGGAAACCAGTGAGGTGATTCTCTATCGAAGGAAGAATGGATCTTATATTCTTCATCGAGTCATCGGAAGAGACACAGAAGGGTATATCCTCTGTGGGGATCATCAGTGGATACCGGAGCATGGAATTCAGGAGGAACAAGTGCTTGGAGTGTTGCGAGGATTTTACCGGGGAGAGGATTATGTCGATTGCAGAAAGGATAGGAGATATCGGATCTATGTAAAGATTTGGTGCAGTTCAATCCGAGCGAGAAAATGGATCATAAGACTGACAGATCTAGTGTGGAGAGGATGGAAAGGATTGAGAGGGAAATGGAACAAAAACCGATAAGCTGGATCTATCGATGCAGCAAAAACCATCTGTGGGCAGTTGCACTGTTGGCAGGTGTCAGCGCAGCCATTGCCGGAAGTTTCCTTCTGCTTGCACTGATCTCCAGCGCACTTCTTGACGTGGCATCCGGCAGCCGACAAGGAAGCCTTTGGAGAGATTGTCTGATTCTTGTAGGGCTCATTGGCCTTCAGGCGATTCTGAATATCGTAAGCAGTAATATCCGTGTCCGTGTTTCAGGCAAACTGGAGATGGAACTGAAGCGCAGGATGTTCGCGGCGATTTTAAGGAAACCGTATCTGGAGATCAGCGGTATTCATTCTGGAGAGATTATGAATCGACTGACAAGTGATGTAGAGCTTGTAGTTGCAGGGATTGTCGGTATTTTGCCACAGCTGATCTCTCTTGGGACAAAACTGTCTGTGGGGCTGCTGATTCTATTTCGGATTGATTTTCGATTTACGCTTGTGATCTTGCTGATTGGGGTTGTGGTATGTATCGGAAATAGGATTTACAGTGAGAGATTTCGCCATTTTCATAAGGAAGTGCAGGAAAGTGGAGGGCAGGTGCGTGCATTTTTACAGGAATGTATCGAAAACCTTATGGTCATCAAGTCTTTTTCCAATGAAGAAATGATGGAACAAAAACTCACCAATTATCAGGAAATCCATTATCAGATAAAAAAGAAGCGGAATGCAGTCAGCAATCTGGCGAATACCATCGTCTATGTCATGTTTACGGCAGGATATTATGCGGCTCTGGCATGGGGTGCGATTCAGATTTCCAGAGGATTGCTGACCTTTGGTACATTGACAGCTTTTCTGCAGATCATCGGGCAGATCCGGGCGCCGTTCCGAAATATTTCCGGGCTGATTCCTCAATATTATAGTATGATCGGATCGGCGGAACGATTGATGGATTTGGAGCAGATCGAGGAAGAAGAGGCATTTTCCGTGGAAGAGGAGTTTGAAAAAATTTCTGAAGAGATGCAGGCGATTGTCTTTGAAGAGGTTGGATTCTCCTACGAGAACCGAAGCGTGCTGGAACATTTTTCTGTACGTTTGGAAAAGGGAAGTCTGACGGCAGTTGCCGGTCCTTCTGGTGCAGGCAAAAGCACGATGATGAAGTTGCTGCTCGGTTTGCTTCAATGTGAGGAAGGACAGATTTATTTTGATCTTGGGAAGAAAAAGATACCGGCGGATGCCGGGACAAGAAAGATGTTTGCCTACGTGCCGCAAGGGAATATGATCTTATCAGGAACCATCCGTGAAAATCTTGTTTTTTCCGGAAGACAGGTATCGGAAGAGGAGATTTGTACGGCGGCAAAGATGGCATGTATCTGGGAATATATTCAGGAGCTCCCGGATGGATTGGATACGGTGCTGCGGGAAAGAGGAAATGGACTTTCCGAAGGACAGATCCAGCGGATTGCAATTGCGCGGGCACTCTTAAGTGATGCGCCGGTTCTTCTCTTGGATGAATGCACCTCGGCGCTGGACGAGAAGACAGAAGAACAAGTGTTAAACAATTTAAAACAGATGAAATCAAAGACCATTTTATGCATTTCCCATAAGGTGGCAGCATTCGCATGTTGTGATCATAAAATCGTATTAGACGGATCCGGCAATGCTGAAGGAAATTAGACAATCTTTTGGATGGGAAAGAAAAGTGATAAGAAGGAGAGACAACGAATGCAGAGAAAAAAGAGGATAGCAGGTGCAATCGCCGGAATTGGCTTTTGCATACTGCTTGGAAGTGGGATCGCTTTGTGGGAACACTTCCAGGGGGATGAGAAAGAACAGCAGAAGAAAACACCGGTGTCGGATGAGGTGGCAGAGATTGAGAATCTCAATGCACGTGACCATGTGTTGGATCTAAATCATCTTTTTGAAGAAGAGGATGTTACCTGGAAAGAAAAGAGAGCGCTGAAGAAAGATGCACAGAAGCAGGCAGAAATGTCTGACGGAAAGAAAAAATCAGCGGATAAAAAGAAAGACACCAAGAAAGATACTGAAAAAGAAACAGAAGGAAAATCAGAGGTGCCACAGAAGCCGAATGAAGAACCGCAGCAGCCGCAGGAGCCAAATGGGGAACCAGAAAAGCCGCAGCAGCCGCAGGAGCCAAATGGGGAACCGGAAGCACCACAGGAGCCGCAGGGACCAAATGAGGAACCGGAAGTGCCGCAGCAGCCACAGGGACCAAATGAGGAACCGGAAGTGCCACAACAGCCACAGGAGCCGGAAGTGCCGCAGAAACCGACACTGCCGCAAGTGAGTGAGCCGGGGTGGATTACAGGAATATACTAAGGAAGGATTAGAGTATGAAACAGAGGAAAAAGAGTTTGGGCATCTGGATTTTTTTGCTGCTTTTGTTCTGGGGACAATGGATAGTTCCGGTCAAAGCATCCGGACCTGAGTTGCGGGATGTAGATATGCAGATGTTGGGTGGACAAATCCGGACGATTACTCCGATGGGATTAAGAATGATCGGTTGTATCAAGAAGTCTTATCTGCAAGAATTGGAGAGCAGTGGTGCAGTCGTAGAATATGGAATGGTTCTGCTTCCTAAAACATATCTAGGGGAGCAGGAACTGGAACTGGACCGCAAATATCTTTACAATGGTGCAGTGTACAAGCCGGCTAAAGTAACGGCAGTTAAAAAATTTTCAGAAGATGACGACAGAATCTATTTTACAGCGGTTCTGGCAAATCTTTCGAAAGAGCGATATAAAAATGATTATGCTGCCAGAGTCTATGCAAAGATTACAAGAACGATTTCCAATGAAGAAGGATCTTCGGAGAAAAAGACAGAGATTGTATACAGTGACGATACAGTCAACCGCCAAGTCTATCAGATTGCACAGGCGGCAGTGGACGGAACGACAGAGACAGAGGAAAATAAGGAGTGGCTGCGGGAAAACATTTTGAATCCGGTAGACCAGCCGGAACAACCGCAGGAAGAAGAAAAGAAAATTCCATTTGAACTCGGAACCGTTTCTGGTGTTACGCTGTATCACAAGACTGGAATCGGAGAAGAAGTGGGGGAAGTAGAAGAGGTCTCGCATTTCCATGTGGAGGAGTTTAAACCAGAGCAATATATTGTAAAGGTTGAGATGGAAGATCAGCCAGAAGTATTTTCTGAGATTACAAAGTTGATTGTCTCGGAGGATGGGAAAGTCAGCTTCGGGTTGAAATTGGACAACTATGTGATGCCGCAGCAAGGGCAGCCGCAGGCAGAGGTTGTTGTGGAGTTTGGAACTTTATCGGAAGGACAGGCATCCACGAAATACATTACGATGCAGGCACTGGTAGATCGAATCAAGGCAGACCCGGATGGGACTTATACACTGGAGCATGATATCGATGCCGGCATGGTGCAGGGAGAAGACGTACTGATCCCGGAATTTCGCGGAACTTTTGATGGAAAAGGATATAAGATCAAAGGGCTGACGACAACTTTGTTTGGAACGATTTCAGGTGGTACGGTAAAGAACGTGAAGCTGGAAAATGTATCCATTACAAAGCAGGGATCCTATGGAGATACCGGCGGCGGAACGCTGGCGAACAAAGCGATGGCAAACGCAAGTGTGGAAGATGTCCATGTAAGCGGAAGTCTGAAAACACCGAACAGCAGACAGCTGCTTGGAGGTCTGATCGGTCGTATGGATTATGCAACGGTCAGAAGATGTTCTGCCAACTTGGAGATTACCGGTACGTTTAATACGACAGGTGGATTGATCGGACAGATGTCAAATCTGAGAAACGTCAACAATGGGAATGGCAGCAATATTATAGAAAATTCCTATGCAGTTGGAACAATTCGTGGAAACCAGACAAACGGTGCCATCGGAGGATTGATTGGATGGCATAATTCGAACTGCAGCACTTCGGTCACAAACTGTTATACAAATGTAAGTATGGAAGTGGCAAAATCCAATCAGAAAGAGTCTGGTGGATTTATTGGATACATTGGAAATGCAGATGGAACGGGTATATTGAAAAACAATGTTTCTTACAGCAGCGGAACCCAGGGCTATAAATTTGACGGAGCATCCGAAGACACAAAGTATAGTGCAGAAGGTGTTTCTGGATTATATTCTATGAAAGAGAGCCGATTAAAAAGGGAGAGCAGCCGAACCGGGGCAACAGCATTGACGAAGATTACAGAGAGTTCCGTCGATACCCTTTCCGGAAAAGAATTTTACACGGCAATGGCATGGCCGGAAGACGTATGGAATTTTGCACCGCTGCAGGAAGGAAAGACACCGGTATTGCAGAATGGGGATTCCAATATGACAACGATGCTGCAGATGAAAGAAATTTCATCGGTGGATGACCTTCGGAAGATCAAGGATGACCTGGGCGGCGCCTATGTTCTGACAACCGACCTTGATGTATCGGAGATCGCAGAAGGCAATGCGATCATTTCGGGTAGTTTCCGAGGCCTGTTGCGGGGAAATGGACATCAGATCATCGGAATGAAGCTTCCGTTGTTTGAGACATTGGCAGGAGCTTCGGTGGAGGAGCTGAAGTTGACGCAGGGATCGATCGGGAAGAAAGATACC
>ENA-OQIN01000743-OQIN01000743.1-human-gut-metagenome-genome-assembly--contig:-NODE-743-length-19230-cov-4.323187_pt1 | contig 19230 bp, 8 predicted proteins | sample MGYA00242581_ERZ504746 | MGnify/ENA primary metagenome ERZ504746 (study PRJEB26092, sample SAMD00036436) | human gut metagenome | host: Homo sapiens | study: EMG produced TPA metagenomics assembly of...
CAAAACCGCAGGGTTTATGGTAATATCGAGATGTATTTAAGAGATTTTCAAGGAAGCATTTATTCCATACAAATATTTCTCTCCTACTAAGATAGATTCATTTTTTATGTGAATAATCAGCCTCCTGTGATACGTCACACATATAAAAAGACCTTTTCCCTTCAAAGGAAAGGTCTTTTCATGTGACATTTTAAATTTATACGGATAAAGTTTCATAGATACGGCGCAGGAGGCGTTCTTCATTGCTGCCGTAGAAGTACACCGTCTTGACTCCGTATTGGGCCAGGTATCGTATCATGGCTCTTTCTCCCATGGAATGGCCTATGTATTTGATCGCCACCACAACGGTATCGGCATCCCGGATCATGGCTTTGTCAAAGTGAAGGTTTTCCGGCGGTATGCAGGTCACGTTGGGATACTGCTGTCGGAGTCTCGTCTGCCATTTGGGCAGTCCTCCCAGAACCACCACACGCCGTCCCGCCAGCAGGGCCTGTTCTTCTTCGGTCAAGTCCATGGTCTGTCCCTGTTCTTCTTCCTCAGCCATGCGTTTGTCCGCTTCGATTCCTTCCTGGATTTCATCCAGAGTGCTGTCAAAGGACTGTTGGATCTGCCGGGTTTCTTCCGACTGTTTGTTCAATTCTCCCCGCAGCCGGTCTATCGTATTCCGGTCCTGTTCTTTCTGTTTTTCATATCCCTGTTTCATCTGCTCCAGCTCCCGGCGGAGCTGCTTCATTTCTCCCGTATCGGGAAGGTTTTTCTTCTTTTCTTTCTTTTTCTCTCTAATCTGTTTTTTCAGTGTCTCCAGTTCCTGCCGGGTTTTCTCTCCGGATTTCCACTGGCGTTTCAGTTCTTCTCTCATTTTCTGGTAGATCTGACCCATGGAAAGAAGACATAAATTACGGAGAAGCAGGTAGACGGCTTCCTGCTTCTTGGCTTCCGTGACCGGTTCCCCGTCTTTCATACAGATTGCCAGTACATCCAGCATCTCTCTCAGCACCTTGGGATCGCAGATTGTCTCATACAGTGTCTTTCCGGGGAATCCTCTCCAATGAAGCGAAAAAGTCCACGGTCTCATCTTGCCCCCGTCAAAACTGTTTTTGGCCGCTTCCATGGAGACGGGAACTCCTCCGAACGGACGGCATGCCGCATCCCATAAGATATCTGCTTTTTTCTGCTGCTCCGGTGTCAGTACGATGTCATGTCCCGTATCATTCATCATGTCTCTCTCACTGATGCAGCCGGGCAGATGCATGTCCAAGTCAAAGCTGCGTTCATCCATCTGTTTTCCCTGGGCATAGAGTATGGACCGGGCCACGGAAAATTGTTCAGGGGTATTTCGTATCAGCAGAATGGTATCTTTGGCTTTTCCCGGCAATTTTTTTAGTGATTCCTTCTGATTCTCCAGAATCCGCAGACTTTCTTCGGAAGCTTCCAGTTCTCTGCCTTCACTGCTCTTTTTAATCTTCTCGATTTCGCCCGGAGTTCCGACCCGGGTTTCCCCCACAAGGAACTGCATGTCCCGCACTCCAAAATAAACGGGAGATCTATGGGAATCAATAAATGCATATAATTCAGGCCATCCTGCTCTCAGTATATCCCGTATGCGCATCCGGGCCGCTTGATGGTCTTTAGCCTCTTTATGCCAGAATGACAGCGCCAGAGGCTCTATCTGAAGGCACTTCCGTTCCTCCATGGGCTCCACTTCTTCGTAATATCTCTGGTATGCGGTCTTCACATCTTCCGGAAGAGTCACTGGTTCTGAAACCGGCCGTTCTTTCTCTCCCCGCAGAAATTTTTGATACGCAAGGTTATTGCCGGCCACGGCTCTCACGAGGAACGGTACCAGATCCAGCTGTTTTTCCATCTGCCGGATTTGTTTTATGGGAGAATCCATCTTCTCCGTTTGATCTTTTTCAGGTATGCTTTTGCGGGAATTTTCCGGCATTGATTTCTTCAAGTCTTCCGCAGAAGAAGGCTGTTCCTGTTTTTTGGCCTGTAATTCTTTTGTGTCTCCCGGGTCCTCCGTTACTTCCGCTGAAGTCCTTCTGTCCCGGGATCTCAGAACATACAGGTCCAGACTGACTTTACGCCCTCCAAAAAGATAGAGTTTTCTCTCATCTTCCGGCATGCAGTCAAATGCTCTCCTATAGGATTTCCAAAGAGCGTTCCCGCCCAAAAGCATAGAATACATCACTGTAAAGAAGGAACGGGATGACTTGCACAAACCTTTTTCCTGCATGGCAGTCACAAAGTCCGTATTCCCTTTTGCCCGCTTTGCTTTCTGCACCGTCATATATCCCGGGTAACCCACAATTTTCACCGGATAGGGAAGGCGGGCAATGAGATCCATGATCTGGTTTCCTGTTTTTCCCGACAGTATTTGCCCGCTCTTCTTCTGAATCAAAAAATTTCCGGACTCATCGAAAGGCCCGCAGAAGTGAATGATCTCTGTTTTCTGCCGTCTCAGTTCCGACTCTGCTTCTTCCAGACGGCGGCAGGGAATGAGACGCACATCCACTGTGTCTCCCCCTTCTTCTTGCAGACTATGCAAGAGTTCCTCCGCCTCCGGATCTCCTTCATACTGTCCTGTCACCAGCGCCATATGAATGATCTCTTGATTTGATATTTGCTGTGCTTCCATTGCTCTCCCTCCTCCGGCCGGGCATTTTGGCCTGATAAAACAAAAAAGAATTCAATATCGGAATTTTTATAATCCATATGCAAAAATACAAAGAGGGGGAACTGCCGATCAGTCAGCCGCCCCCCCTGGATATACGGAAAAAGATTTTGCAAAAAGAAAGTACATGCTTTAGACTTATTGAATCATAGATGCTCCCTCAATACTGTTTACCTGATGAACTTCTGCCATTAGTTTTTGCTGACGCTGCATACAGGAAAAAAACAATGTTTTAAATAAAGAGGTATCATCCTGTATCTTCTTCTCATATAAACTGGCAGTATAAAGAAATATACAGAATTCGTCAGAAGAAATGGCGCTCCCCTTCCCCGGATCAGATGCAAATTTAGAAAAAATCGATAGCTTATCCTCTCTAATTTGAGGAGTTCCAGGTACAGTTCCTAATACACTGTCCATCAGATGTGACAGTCTCCGTTCTTTTCTTGACAGGGCAGGATGATTATCTGGTATCCGGCGGAAAGGATAGCGCTCTGTTTTTACGACACCATGGTCAACAGCCCGGTTGAGCCAAAAAGCATCAAAAGGTATCGTCCCTCTGCCCCCCGCTATATATCCATGGATATCCGGCCATCCCTCCGCCACTATTTCCTTAATGACTTTCGCCGCCCGGAGGCTGCTGTTTCCGCCCTGATCCGCCGCCATGACCAATCCCAGAATCTGAAAGCAATGGCCTATATCATCTCCCTGAAACATCTGAAAGCAGGGACGGTAGAGGGTCTGCCTCTTCTCAGACAATGTCACAATGATATCCTGCACATCTGAGACCTTTTCATCAAAAGACTGACATGCCCTGGAATTTTTTTGAATCGCTGATGCCACACAGGGCGCCATATAGAATTTTGCCACACGGCCCGTCCCCTTTCATAAAAATCATACAATGTCTGCCGTCAAAATTCCCATACAATAATTTCAGAATGAATACTTCACTGTCATATAGTAGGTCCGTCCCTGCTGCGGATACATCACATTCTCAATATCATAATCATGCAGATGGGAATAATGATTAATTCCACGATCCATAATCCATTTTTGATCCGGGCCTTTGTTAAACAGGTCATTGATGCCTGCGGTCAGTTCCACTTTATTATTGAAACGATATTTGGCACCAATATTGGTTAATATCAACGATTCATAATAAGAATGCGTCCCCATCTGATTAGAACCATTAAAGTTCCCTATTTGATCTGTATAATGCCGCTCCACAAAAGCGCTCAGGCGGTCTCCCGGAAAGAGATATTCCAGCCGTACATTGGCTTCCCACTTGGGATACCAGGGGAATGCGTTGCCCACAGAATCAGGTGCTGACCCCACAATGGAAGATTTTGGTGCTGACTGGGTAATCAGCGAATCCTGCCATGTCACTGCGGTCTGCAGTGTCAAACGGTGCCATTTCATGCGGTTTTCCAATTCAATTCCCTGAATTTTTCCGGCTGCCAGGTTTTCATAATGTCCCATGCCGGTATAATCCACCACATAAGTCTGCATGTGTTTCGCATGGCGGTTGAAATAAGTCAGTGTAATGTCTGAATCCGCGCCTAAGGCTTTACCCGTCCAGTTTGCCCCCAGATCCCAGGATATCCCCTTTTCCACCATATGACTGTAATCGTAATTTCCGAAATTAATGGGTACTTCCCAGGGAGAATGTACATTTACTCCATCTCCGAAAATCTCATAGAAGTTCGGGTATCTATAATATGTCCCATAAGTGCCCCGGAAAGTCCAGTGTTCATTCTGCACCTTTTTCAGAGCCAGACCATAGGAATATTTCCAGCTGTTGAAATCGGGAAGAAGACTGCTCGTAATCTTTGTGTCTTCCCCGCCGCCTACGCCAAGAGTCATTTTCTGGGCCCGAAACTGAGGCGTGAAGAACAGATTTCCGCTCCGGTTAAGTGTCACCGTATCCTGCATCTGGAAATAATAATTATCCGATTGATAGTGATTTTTGAACATTTTACTGTACTGCGTCAGATTGCTGTCATCAATATTCGGCCAATTCTGTGCTCCTGAAGAATGAACATTCATGGTCTCCCGGTTCACATCAAAGAGAAATTCCAGCAGGTGATTGTCCGATGCTTTCCAAGTACCGTCAACAGAAGCCCCATAACGCTTATTCCTATAAATCATATTAATCAGCGTAGATTCGCTGGAAGGGCTTAAAGAATTGACTTGATCTCCGACCGCCGTTTTTTTCTGATATGATCCGTAGACCTTCCAGCCCCATTCCAGGTGGCCTGAAGTCTGGCGCCGTCCCAGAGTCAGTTCGCTTTTCTTCGTTTCCAGATACCGGTTATAGTAAGTTCCTGCAAATGTATTGCCCGGTGTAATGGCATCTGCCCATGTCGAACCTGCCGCATTCGGAAAATGAGTCAGATCATCTTTATACGCAGCCTTTATAAACCAGTGATCATCCTGCCATTTTAGTAAGGCATCCGTATTATGGTAAGAATTCCACTGACGGTGACGGCGGCCTGTATTTTTCCATACTCCCGGAATACTTTGATAATTCCCGTGATTGTACGAAAAATCTCCATCTGACTGATCTCTGTTCACCGCCATCAGCAGACTTCCATTCCCCAGAGGGGATGTCAGTTCCAGATTGCCTGTATAGCCGCCGAATGACCGCATGCCATAACTGATGCTTCCGCCGGCCTTACTCGGTTTTTTCGTCACAATATTAATGGCGCCGCCTAAAGGCGCCCCGGAAAACCGGGCCGGCACATAACCCCGGTATACCTCAATATGATCTACGTTTTCAATAGAAATTGTCGACAAATCAACACCGGCATCACTCTGGGAGTTAATCAGCACTCCGTCCAGATAAATATTCGTCTGGGTGCCGGAGGCTCCGCGGATCCGCACATTGGATGTGTGTCCTGTCCCATTCAGGCGCTGGATATAAACCCCAGGAACAGTTTCCAAAAGTTCCGGAAGTGTTTTCATTTCTCCCAGATACTGAGGCACATGGATCACTGACACCGTGCCGGGCGATAGTTTTTTCTCCCATTGAGGCCGGGCCGCTTCCACCACCACGGGCGCAATATTATAGCTTCCGTTTTTGCTCCCTGTTACAGATGAACTGCTGGATGCGTATCCTCCTGTTTCATCGGACTGACTGTTTCCTGAATCTGAAGGCGTATAAGCGGAAGAGGACTGATTTTCTGAGCCGGCACTGGTTTCACCCGCAGGATACGCCGAAGTTCCACCGCCCGGCAAACGGGAAACGCCTGCTGTATGATATTTTCCTGCCTCAGATAAAGAATATTCTGCTTTTTTCTCCGGCGCGGAGATATTGTTTTTGGCCTGGTAAACCGGTGTCTGTTTGGAGGAAGGACCATTAAACCTCCATGACATCCCCGCATTAACCTGCCAGTCTGTATTGACCTTTCCTCCCGCAGTCTTTGTGAGCTCCAGGAAAGCATTCTGGCTCTTTCCTGTCTTCATATCCGCGCCCACAGTAAATTCCCACCATGTGTCTTTTCCTGCCAGCGTATCTACATCTATGGAAGATCCTGATTTCCATTTGGTGTCTCCTGATACGTCATTATAAGAATACATGGCATCCGCATAGGCTTTGCCGCCGTCTTTGAAGTCATGATTCACTGCCGCCTTGGCGTAGACTGTCCCCCTGTGTTCTTCACTGCCAAATGTCCGTCCGGCTGTGAGTCCCAGGTGTCCAATCAGCATGTCCACTTCTTTCTGGGTATAACGCATGTTGTTATCCTGCCAGTAATCATATTTCTTCATGCGTCCCCAGGACAATCCCGTATTCGGTTCCACAAACCATCCGCTGGGCATGTCTTTATGCCAGCCATAACGGAAAGCAGTTCCATAAGTCCAGGCACTGTAATTATTTTCATACATCTGATCATCGGAATCAGTGAATGTATAATCATTGGTCAGCCGGCTCCCGCGGACAATAAAATCCAAGTACTGTCCGTCATCCCGGTTCCATGTGAGATAGGCTCCGATTCCCCTGGCTTTTAGATCCCCTTTTGATCCGCTGTAGTCGACCTCATTAGTCTCATCATAAACAGCATGCTGATGGAAATTGGCATCAGAATCAAGAAGGCTCACAAAAACTCCTGTATAAATATTGCCTCCTCCATGCTTTCCGTCCCATTTTTTATCATACCCGGTCTGAATGCCGTTATAAGTCTGTCCGAATTTTGACCCTGACACCCCGTCAAAGTCATATTTACCCCGCCATACCTGCGCCCAGGCTCCGTCATTTCCTTCTGATTGCCCCAACCGTTCTTCTGACCGAAGCTGCTCTCCCCGTTTCCAAAAAAGATCATCTTCTATACGCCACAGATTCCGCATGGAGAGCTGCGCATTGGCAGCACTGTAAACCCCCTGAGACATGAGTGCTGTCCGGTCAGCCGTCCAATCTAAATTATAATATTTAGTCGTGCTGTCCTTATATTCTGTATTTAAATACGAAGTAAATTTATACTTGTACAAAGAACTATCCATATAATAAGTTTCCGGTGTAAATGTCAGATTTTTATCCACATCACTGGTCAAGTTATAAATATTGATTAAACCCTGCAGTTCTCCAGAATAATATAATCCGGAGGCTGAATTCCAATCTATACCTCCAAAATTCTTATTGTATCGAAGCTGAAGATTGACATCAACCGTAGATTCATCCGATGGCATTACTAAATTATAAAAACTAATACCTCCCCCTATATATGAACTTGTACCACTTAAATTTAACCGTATACTTGACCCATTATGCAAAATGGTAGTTCCCTTTGCAGCTAACGAATATGCATATTGACTTCCTGTGCTATTCCATTCGTTATCTGGATAATTTTCCCCATATTTATAGGATAGATTCAATAGTCCCCCATTTTCAATTTCCAATGTACCATATGTCTTCGCTGCTCCAGCAGAATCCATAGGTCTCCAGATGCCGCCTGTTTCTATCAATATATTCCCATTATTCCTGCCCTGTTTTGAAAAAGATCCTCCATTTTCTGTCGTTGATGACCAGGTAGTAACTGACTCTCCTGATGAAACTGTAAAATTCTGATTAATCATATTCGTTAAATCTGGAGTTCCGTCATCCAATACAATACTTCCATATACAGGAAGATATAACCCTAATGAAGAAATAATCAAAAAAACAAGTTGGGGATATTTTTTCCATAACTTTTTCTCCCGCTTCATATAATACTTCTCCCCTCTTACTGCCCGCGAATCATTGATAAGATATCTCAAATCTTTATTCCCCGACCAGTGCTGATGATACTTTAAATACAAGAAGCCATAGATATACCGCATTTTTTATCATCCGCACCTGTACTCCGCAGGTATAAAGCTTTTTAGTCTCATTCATGACGCAGAGGGATGATTCATACAGGCAGTTCTTCTGACTCCAGTTCTTCCCCCTCGTTCCTTCCCGTTTCTAGTGGATTATACAAGGACTCCCTGCTACAGCAGCGGTACTGTTCCGGGTTTTGACCGGATTCTCTGTTAGGCCCTTTTGAGGCACCTGTATGGTATTGTTATGATTAAAATGGTTGATTTTCTGTCTTACTAATGAACATCCACATCCATTTAAAAGTTTCTCTTTCTATGTCATGTCTCCGCTATAAAGCGGAGACATGACATAGAAAGAGAAAAGAGCTAAAACGCCCTTCTCCCTTTTACTGCTGTTTATTTGCCGCCTTTTAATTTCTTCAGGAAACGTTCCCGTTCTTCACGGGCTGCTGCAGTATTAGAAGCAAATGCAGGGGCCACATAACCCCGCAGCGCCGCTGCCGTCTCTCCCTGATACAGAGAAATCGCATTAAGATAAGCGTTCGTTGACGTCAGCGTTGTCAGGCTGGCAATTCCGACAGCGCTTCCCACCTGTGCAGCAGAACTATACATAAGGAGCGCATTCCCCCGTGCAAACCATGTATCCCCCGTGCTTTCTGAATACAAAAGCGCCCAGAGAAATCCCGCATCTGCCGTTGAAGAAGATGCAATTGATATTATATCTGTATTTATTAATGAACTAATCAATGCACTTGATAACCCCAACAGGGTATCCATATCTGTATGAAACAGGTTCCAAACCATACCGGTATAAGCTGAATCATAACGGCCTGTCAAAAGGAAAGCACTGCTTCCGTCTTTGCTGAACGTCAATGCACGGAAATCAAAATTATCAATCGCCGTTGTGCTTGAGCTGGCCCCTGCAACCAACAATGTTGTTACTGCCAAATTGCTCAATGCAATTTTCTGGACGCAGGAGGACGGATTCCACGAACCTGCCTGCTGAAGTCCTCCGATCGCCACAAGCACCAGATAATCCCCGTAGCCCTGAATGGAGAACCCATTCTTTCCTACGGTGGTATCATAACCTGTTTCACTTCCATAAGGACCCACATGCGCCTGATGAACTAACGACATGTTCAATTCAACAATGGTGCTTGGATTGTAATTTCCCGATGTATAAAGATCATATCCACTATTAAAAAGCGCATATACCTTGCTGTTAAAAACCGCCACATCCACGCCGAATGCCTGAGCAGTAGTAGAAGGCACAGTAGGAACTGCAAAAGTAAATCCCGCATCGAATGTCAGTGTCATGGCTGATCCGGATACAGAAATTGTGGCGCGGAATACGGTTCTCGCATCGTAGTCAATACCAATCAGATAATTATCGGAAATGACTATCTTGTACAGATTGGCAATCGTAACGGTACCGCTTCCCACTACCGCCGTCCATGTGGACGGTCCATATACCAGTGTCCAGTTTGAACTTCCCGTATTTGCGGCAGCACCGGATGTATCTTGGTAAATCATATATTTGCACACCGACGTGCTGGTTGTTGAATCCCATGCGGTAGCCGCCACGAGTACATAATGAATGCTGCCATAGGAGAATGCGAAAACCTTTGTGTCTCCCGGCAGTTTATCTGTGACCCCTGGATAATTCTGCTCCATTCCCGCTGTGGGCGCAATCGAAGATCCGTCAAAATATGCGGTTCCTACATCACCTACTCCAGATGGATATGTCGTAGAAGAGTAATCGTTATAATTATATACAGAATATACCGTTTTGCTCGACATATTATTCACCCCTTATCTGTCAAATAATTCCATTTCTATGAATGTTTTCACAGTTCCGCCTGACATGAACGGAATGGGTAAGCAGGAAATTCCTGCCTCTGAAATGATCCTCTGTCCGTGAAGCGCTTTCCCTGTCGGTCGGCCTTTTTTATTTCCCCTTTCTTTTCGCCGCTTCCCGTTTCCAGCGGATTCTATGTCACCCTGTCAGCCCGTTATCGGCCGGCGGGAGTTCAGTCTGTTTGATATTGGTATAGTAAAAGCCCGGATTTCTCACGCAAACAGAGAATCCGGGCTATTGGTTTTTTCATGCATAGTATAAAAGTTTTCGCCAATAAGCAACCCGTCGTTCGCGGTAAGTCGCCTTCGCACGGCAACTTTCTTTACTGGCAGTTCTTCTGACTTGGATTCATCATCTGTTCTGCTCCTTCCCAAAGGCTTTTGTCCGGATTGCTCCAGACGCAGCTTCAGTGGCTGACATGTTTTTCATGTCTGCAGACAGACTCCTCTTCACAGCGGCGCGACCGTTCCCGGATTTTCACCGGGCTTGTCTATTAAGCTTACGCACCAGTACAGCTTTATATGGGAACCAGATGCTTTATCCTGATTCCGTTGTCTTCTTACGTCTCTTATTATACTGATCTTCATTAAAATTGCAAATTATATTTTTCTTTTACTATGATTTTTATTCATAACTTATTTTATTTTCTAACAGATGATTGAATTTTATTTCTATAAATTTCACATTTTTCGCTCTTTTTGTCCTATTATCAACACATTCCCCTTCTTCTTTATTGCTGGATTTTGAACCTGCTTACTGAACAAGTCAGAATATATCATATATTATCTAAAAAAACGGTCTCCCGGCAATAAATTGGAAAAGTTATTATGACTATTCCGCATTCATGCTCATGCTATTTTAACTTATTTTTGCTGGATTTATTGTCTGCAGACTATATTGACATACCTTTTCCCGCGTCCTGGCCCCTATTCATTCCGCACTCATTTCCGCAGTGTCTGACCTCTTTCCCATCTTATCAAGAGTCAATCCCGCTGCCCCGGGCCGTCTTACTGCTGTCATGGGCTCCTTCAGTATTTCCCAAGGTCTGTCAGCTGCTTTTACAGATATACAGGACAGATTATTCTTCCAGCTGCTTGATCAGTTCATCCACATCTTTTTCATCTTTACTCAGCGTCGGTCCCGCTGAAGTAACCAACCGCCCTTTACGGATAAAATCTTTCATCATCTCATCATGCTGTTTGGCTGCTTTTAGATGCCTGTATATTCTCTGAATGTCTTCCTCGTTTAAAGTCATTTCTTTTTTCATAATAGATCCTCCTCTTTAAAAAATCATATTTTCATACTATAGAATATCTGCCAATATATCTTCCAGTCTTTGTTTTTCATTATGTCCTGTAGTGGCAAATCTGCGGAGGGGAATATGGTACCGGGTGCAGATGCGGTCTTTCATTTCGTCCCGTTCCGCCTGCACCGGATTGTTCTGGTGATAAGCCGCGCCGTCAACTTCGATGATCAGAACCGGCTGGCGGCTGAAGCGGTTGTAAATCAGAAAGTCTGCATGGGTATGAGCATTCATGACGAACTGGCTCTCTCTGTCTGTATCCAGTCTGGACAGATCCCGGAGTATCATGCGGAGGGGCACATGCAGCAGCACACCGTAGGAATGGTACTTCTCTTCTTTCAGTACATCCATAATAATGCTGTACATAAGATTTTCGCTGTCATATTCCGAGACACGTCCCCATTTTTTCAGGAGGTCTCTGCGGATTTCAGCATACTGTCTGTAAAGCATATCAAAGACGGAGTAAATCTCACTGTTCATAACATCCATGTTATTGTATTGGACATATTGAATCAGATCTCCAATTCCTGTTTCCCGTGCAGGCGTGTTTCCTGTGGTAACGATAATCAGCCTGTGAACAGCCCGGGAGACGGCCACATTCAGCCGGTGTCCGTCATCGACAAAATCAGAGATATCATTATCCACCGTGGATAGGATAATGGTATCCCGTTCCTGTCCTTGGAACTTATCCACTGTATCGGCTTTAATAGAGGTACCAGCTAATTTCTGCTGCAGGGCATCCGCCTGGTTTCTGTAGGGAGTGACGATTCCCAATGATGCTCTTGGGATCTGAGACTGCTGAGGCAGGACTTCTTCACAAATTACATCAATTTCCCGCTGGTTGAGATGATTTCTGGCATGATTGCCCGGAACTGTTTTGTAAATCATCAGGGGTGCCGGATCTTTCTCCCGTTCTTCAGTCATGATAATAAGCCGTCCGTCATAAAATTTTTGATTGCAGAATTCAATAATTTTAGGATGACACCGATAATGTTCCCGCAGCATTGTTATGGGAATCTCCAAAAAAAGTTCTGTTATGGAACGGAGCATGCTGTGATCGCTATACCGGTATGCCTCCGGCATGTGATATTCCTGAAAAACCGCATCCGTTCGTTTTTTCATTTCCTGATCAACCACATGAGACAGTTGTTTCATGTCGCCCACCACAACTGCCCGGCGGGCACAGGAAAAGGCCAGAAAACCTGTGGTCACATTGATCTGAGATGCCTCGTCCATAATGACATAGTCATATATGTATTCAGGATTCAAACTATTCCGCAGTGAATGGGCCGTACTGAGTATGATGGGATAATCCTGAATAAACTGTTTGGAACGGCACTGCAGATCTGCTTCAGAGTACTGTTCCCTTTTCCTATTATGGTATCTCAGGAAAAGGCAGTGCCGGAACATTTTCATGGACAGTGCTGTGTATTCTTCCATTTGTTCTTCAAATCGACAGGATTCAAGAGCTTTTTTCAGTGTGCTGATCTCTTCTTCCAGTTCTTTATCCCGTTCTTCATAGTAATGTTTTTGACACACGGCCATGATCCGGTCCCACGGGTTGGTATAGAAGCGGAGATTATAGATTCCAAAGGCAAAAAAATTATAAAGTTTTGCCCAGGAAGAGACGACACCCCGTTTTTCTTTCATGATCTCACAACGTGCCATTAAATGGAGGAGTGCTTTGGATTTTACTTTGCCGATGGTCCGAAAATCCACATCATCCCGGCAGGTCTCCTGATAATATGTCAGAAAATGTGCCTGTTCCACTTTTAGTGTATTCCATTCTGCACTCAGCTGTGCCATCCGTTCTCTTTGCTTAAGCTGTTTATCAAGGGAACGGTACATCCGTGACAGCCGTTGTTTTATATCTGCTTTCTCTTGATCCGGAATTTTCCAGTCTTCCATGGCTGGAATTTCTTTCTGCTGCAGAATAAATCCTTCTTTGTTTTTCCGGCTTCCTAAGAATGCGGAGATAAAATCCACTTCATATTTTTTGAGTTTTTCTTCCACATTTTCTGTGGCGGAATTATTGCTCGATACGACGGCCGCTGTCCCGTCCTGCATGACAATATTAGCCAGGATATTGAGAATCGTCTGCGTTTTTCCTGTGCCCGGCGGTCCTTCTATCACGCTGATTCGGTTGTTTAAAGCATAATTCACGGCTTTTTTCTGGCTGCTGTTGAATCCAAAAGGATAATAAACTATCTGTTTTTTCTCTTCAGAATCTTCTGGAAGGTTTCCTTTTAAATAGATGGAGGCTATGGATTCTTTCTGTATGGACTGGATCCGGCCAAAGGCTTTCCCCAGGATGGGCTCTCCCTCGGGTGTCAGAAGTGTATCTATGTATGCCAGTTTTTGAAAATAAGAAAAGCGGTCCTGTGTATTTCCCTTCTTCAGCGCAGAGGGCACCAAGGCTGTCTCACTAAGAGGAAATACTTCACGCTGCCCCGATTCATAATACAGTCTCACGTAATATTCAAACCGCTGTATGCGTGAAACATGGAGAACAAGGTCTCCGTGATGGAACACGCAATAATCCTGAGGCAGCAGTTCCTTCGGATTTTGATAGACAGAGACATTTTCTCTGTGATAGCTGTACGGTTTAGAACGGTTTAAATAGGTCACCCGTGTGCAGGCAGCCTCCTGTCTAATATCCGCTATCTCGTCTGTCCTGTCCTTTCCCTTAATAATCACCAACATCTTATGGCTGTCCATTAGGCATCCCTCTGAGAATCTATGCTTTTAAATGTTTTATATCCGCTTCCAATTCATCCACATCATCCACTTCCAGTTCTCTTCGGTGGGCATCGTATTTCTCATATTCATCAAGCACCAATTTTTCTGCTGTTTCACGTTTGATTTTTCCGAAATTCCGCAGAATTTCTCTGTTATTAAACCGCAGAAAGTCCTCCAGTTTCCTTCTCCAGTCGGACATGTACATTTCCTGATGATTTTTCGCCTGCAGCTCTGCATAGTCAAGATACATATTGACTATCAAATTCAATGTGCTGATTTCTTCTTGTGACATATAATTTTTCGCTACTGTTACATCAGCACGACGCACTTTAGCGCCTTTAAAAGCAGTCAACCCCATATTGTCTTTCCCCGCATCTGCCCGGCCTGCAATAATCTCAGAGGCTGTATAACCCGTTGCCGCATACTCCAATTGATTCTGAACGAATTTGAAAAAATTTTGTGCCGCTTCGCTTTTACTGTCATAATCTACAGATAAAGCGAATATATCTTTGATCTTTCGATAAAGCCTTTTTTCACTGGCACGGATATCCCGAATTCTTTCAAGCAGCTCATCAAAGTAGTCTGCCCCAAATTTCTTCGGGTTCCGGAGACGTTCGTCATTCAGAGCAAAGCCCTTTTTCATGTATTCCGTCAAAATCTCACTGGCCCAACGGCGGAAATGAATTCCCACATGGCTGCGCACCCTGTATCCTACCGCTAAAATCATATCCAGGTTATAATGCTGAACATTACGCTGAACCGATCGAGTTCCCTCTAATTGAACTATCCGGAAATTCCGGATAGTTGCTTTTTCACTTAATTCCCCATCAGCAATAATGTTCCCAATATGCTCATTAATGGTACGGACATCCACTTGATACAGCTCTGCCATGCTGCGCTGAGCCATCCAAACTGTATCTTCATCAAAATAAACATCCACTTTTGTATGGCCGTTTTCATTTTGATAAATAAGAATTTTACCCATGTTTCCCTTTTCACTTTCCATATTGGCCTCCTTCCTTCATGTTGCTTCTCGCGCTGCAACAACAGAAAAATGATTGATCTGTCAAAAACAACCCTCAGTTTTAGGATCCTTTTTTATTATAGCCCAAAAGAACAGTCTGCCTATATCATTCAACTGCTCTTTGATAAAGGCTGATTCAGATTCAGCACTTTAATGCCGATATGCCTGACATCCATCCAAAAATTACAATCCGCACCGTATTTCATGATTCAGTGACAATCCCGCAAGAGTAACCATATGCTCTCTATGTCTCTGTCATACGGCCGCTCACTGCATCAGGGAACCGGGCATCTGTAAAACTGCTGCCAAACATAGTTTCACTCCGTATTTTTACAGCATATCTTCCATAAGTTCATAAAAAACATTTTCGCTGATTATATGAAGATCCTGATGAAGGAGCATCAATTTTTGTGCTTTTTTTATTTTAGAGCTCTGACCGTTTTTTACGGTTTTCACAAAATCCAGATTTCCCACAATCAGGAAATTTGTTTCATGGCTCATGGTGTTGTCACAGAATCCGCCGATATTCACAACCATCTGGGCTGCTTCTTTTCTTGTGAATTTTTCCAGTTTGCCTGTAAATACGCAGTGCCGTTTATAAAAAATATGGTCAGGGCAGATGTGCTGTCCGTCGCAGATCAAGGTGCGGAGATCACAGCTTGATCTGTGGCTGGCGTATTTTTTCTTTTCAAGCAATTCCGGCCGGCTGCAGGCTATTTCTTTCAGCTGCTCGGCTACTTCATGGGTAATCAGGCAGTCATTAAGTGCCCGGTGATGAGAGATATGCACATCAAAATAGTCTGATAAATCTTCCAACGTATGACTTTCCAGTTCCGGCAGAACCCGGCGGGACAGACGCATGGTATCCAGAAAATCATTGCAGAGTTTTTTGCCCCACTGGTTCAGGAAGTTATCGTAGAGAAAATTGATATCAAAATTCACATTGTGCCCGACAATAAATTCCCCTTCTAAAAAATCCCAGACTTTCTCTCCCACGTCTTCAAACCGAGGTGCCGTTTCAAGCATATGGTTTGTAATGCCCGTCAGCGATTCAATAAAAGGATCTATAAACCGGTTGTCTTTTGTGCGGGATCCCGGCTGAATCAGGGACGCAATCCTCTCTGTCTCCTGTCCGTCCCTGTATTGAACGCAGGCCACTTCAATGATTTCATCATATTCTGGACTCAGCCCCGTTGTCTCAAGATCAATGACAGTATAATCAGACGGACAAATTAATAAAGATTTCCCCTTTTCCCTTCCTTTTGAATATGCCACCGTTCTCTTCCTCTTTCCTGCAAAAGACAACTCCGAATGATCGAATCATTTTCATGCAGTTCTCTCGTCCATGTAATTGAACATAAAAATTAATACAGTTGTTTCTTCATGGGATATTTCTTCAGCATTTCCTCCAGTTTCACTCTTGTGATTAATTGAATATGATTGACCTCTGCCCGCTCTTTTGCATTCGCGGTAAATCCCGGTGCATTGGTGATGACTATACCTTGAAATTGATACCCCGTCTGTCCTTCGTACCATTTTAATGCACTGCAAATCTGTTCTACACCTTCCGGCCCTATATTTTTCCCCGTAGAGGTCTGTTTACATTGAATAAGCAGCCCCTTCCGTTCTTTAGAATCACCACAGTAAACGACCACATCAGCACCATTGTCATTGGACTGCGGTGTTTGTTCCGCTGTATAACCAGGCATCTGGTTATACAGCTCATAAATCATATGTTCAAAAACATCTCCCTTTACTTTATCCGTATCTGCAACAGTCCATGGGTCATCCTCCCCGCCGTAAACGGGAGAGGACTCCTTACATGATGGACCCATAAGATCACCCCATATACGCTCTCCATCTTCTCCGGAATCTCCTGTGGGAAATATGACACTTTCACTCAGGTGCCGCTTAAAATCCAGAAGCTGATCCAATTTTTCATCAAATGATCCATTTTTCCCATAATCAGGGGTTACTGCAATAGGAATATATACATGGACATCTTTTTTCTGTCCAATCCGATACACACGGTCAATGGCCTGATCTTCTTTGGCCGGATTCCAGCATCTGCTCAGATGGATAACATGATTGGCACTGGTAATATTAAATCCCACCCCTCCGGCTTCTGCTGACAAAATCAATACATTGAACCCTTCTGACTGATTAAATTTATCAATAATCCGCTGCCTTTCAATACTGTACACTGTACCGTTAATCGGTGTAAAAGTCTGCAGATGAAAAACCTGGTCAATAAAAAATTTTAGAATCCTCTGCATCTTCCGGCTGGTAACGAAGATAAGCGCTTTTTCCTGCTTTTCCCGAATATTCACTAAAGTCTGAAAAGTGGCCTGCAGCCGGGCTGAGGAGTTAAAAAAATCCTGACAGGACATTTGCGCCAAAGCCTGGTCATTATAGAAATCCAAATGGGGACACAAAGATACATCACGCAGTGCTGCAATAATACTGAACATCCTGCCCTGTCCCATATGCCCCTTTTCTTTTTTCGCGGACTCAATAATATTTCGATAAAGCATGCGCTGCTCCCTGGGCATGCATATTTCTATTTTATGAATCTCTTTACGCGGAAAATCTTTTAAATAATCTTTTTTCTGTCTGCGGAGAAATACAGGTTTAAGCTGTTCTTCCAGCTGACCACCCAGTTTTTTCAGTTCTTTGGAATTATTCTTAACAGACTTTAACCTGTTTTGGTATTGACTATTAAATTCCCTGAGACTTCCTAATTTACCAGGTACAACAAAATCCATAATGCTCCACAAATCAATCCATGCATTTTCCACTGGGGTGCCCGTCAGCGCTACAGCAAAATCATACTTCATCGCTTTGGCTGTATTGCATATCAGAGAAACAGGATTTTTAATTTTCTGCGCTTCGTCCAAGATCATACAGGACCAGTCCATACGTCCAAAATCCACATCATTAATCCGCAGGGTTTCGTAGGTCGTCAGGACAATGCAGTCCTTGGCTATAGGAGAAAAATCATGATAAATCAAAGAGTCCTTATCATAGTCATTTATTTTATCACTGTATAATTCAATAATATCCCGGAATATTCCTTCTTTGACAAATTTTTGATATTCTTCTTTCCAGTTCGCCAATAATGATACGGGGGCTACAATCAATACCGAATTCATAGGATTCTGACCATAGGTTTTTTTCATTCCGGCAATAAACCCCAGCGCCTGAACTGTCTTTCCCAATCCCATATCATCAGCCAGCAGGACGCCTTTATAGCCTTTCATCCAATTTGACCAAATCCAGTGTATGCCTTCTTCTTGATAATCAAATAAATGAATCTCATCTTTCAATCCTGTACATGGCGCCATCTCCCCATGCAGCAGCTGCTCCTTCCTCTGATGGGCACCATATTCCAGATCTGACAGGTTGTCTTTAATGATAAGTGCTTGATTAGAAAGCTGGACCTGCTTCTCAGAAGAAGGATTGTCAACACCTGTCACAGAATCATCTTTTTCATCCGGTTTTATTTTTTTTATCTTTTCTATTAATTCTTCAGTGATGATGTATTTTTTCCCATGCCATATGAACTCATTTTTTTCATTGAGTCTGGCTGTTTTTACAGTCCTTTCAAGTTCTCTAACATTATGAGGAGACACCGCCGGCATTTCTTTTCCATCCGTCTCAGATGCACGGAAATTCCCCTCTTCCGGCAGCCATCCTTTTTCCTGAATCGGAAGATACGGCAAATTTTTACGGATAAATTCACCGTATGCTTCCACCCGTTCAGAATAGTATTGTGCATCAAACACAAATGTTTTTCGGCTAAAAATACTTGACGGCGACCGCAAAATACGTTTTGCTTCCTCTTTCTTGAGCCGATGATGTTGTTTAATCTGCTTTAAACCATCGACCTGATCATCGTCAAAAATGACATAAGTATGCCTATTTTTCCCCGTATAAATCTGCTTTACCGATGGACTGTCATGAAAACGACTGTTAAAATCCTCCTCTGAAATAGGATCATACCCATTTTCTGATTTTTTTAAAAGAACCGGTGAAATATAATATGTACCATCTTCATTTTTCTGTACAGAAATAGATAGTTTATCCGGCGCCACAATATCAGACTTCAGATAAGGTGTCAAAAATGCATCAATTTTCTGCGCATTTTTTTGAATATCCGAGGTATAGCGCATATTTCTCGCCATAATATTCTGCTGACTGCCTGAAGTATTTTGCTCTTTCCTTAATTTATCCGCTGCTTTTACAATTTCATACTGTGGTTTATTAAACATAAAAAAAGAGAAATCCGAAATTCTTATGAAGGAACCTATTACTTGTGGATTAACAAAAGGTGTCTTATC